>FWWM01016304.1_pt1 | contig 11103 bp, 9 predicted proteins | sample 2228351 | NCBI WGS metagenome assembly FWWM01 (sample SAMEA103939774, study PRJEB20133) | metagenome
CCCCCAGGCGCCGGGTCAGCTCGAACCAGTATTTCCGCCCCCTTAGCCCCATCCCTCGCAAGGAGCCTTCTCCTTCCAGCGCTCCCAGTCAGAACATTCCCAGGATCACCGGAAGGGGATAGATCCGCCCCCGACGACTGCGTGGATCCTCCCCAGATTTCAGTCGTCCGATAATGCTTTCGGGAGGAACATCATCGAACATTCCCCACCTCCTACCTGGATCCCCCTTCATTGCCTACACAGAACTTTGAAAAGCCCTAGCGGCCATCCCTCCGCCCGCCGGAGGGAAGCCGCCGCACGCCCGCTCACCGTTCCTGGAGCCATTGATAGAGCCCTTCCAGCCCCAGGAGGTAGCTCCGCCACCCGAAGCCCATCACCACCCCGCGGCAGACCGGGGCGATGACCGAGGTCCGCCGCCACTCCTCCCGGGCGTGGATGTTGGAGAGGTGGACTTCCACCGCGGGCAGGTTCACCGCGGCCAGGGCGTCCCGCAGGGCGTAACCGTAGAGGTGCAGGGCGCCGGGGTTGATGAGGATCCCGTCCGCCCACCCCCGCGCCGCGTGGATGGCATCGATCAGAGCGCCCTCGTGGTTCGATTGGACGATGCGCAGGACAACGCCGCGGGCGGCTGCCCACTCCTCCATCCGGGCGTTGATCTCCTCCAGGGTGGTGGTCCCGTAGATCTGAGGCTCCCGGACGCCGAGCAGGTTCAGGTTGGGGCCGTGCAGCACCAGGATGTTCATCGAAGCCTCCTGAACGCCGGATGGGAAGGGCGGTCCGGCGGGCACGGGGGGCGCCCCGCCGGACCTTCCCCATTGTAGCGGCTTGGTTCCCCTGGGCGGAGCCCGAGGGGGCGCGGGGAGTTGCGAAACCGCCGGGTTCTGCGTATCGTTATTTTCCGCCAGGGACCGGAACGGACGGAAGCGGGAGCGGTGATGGGGGAGGTGGGAGATGGGGGGAGAGCGGTTCGCGGTGATCCTGGCCGGCGGGAGCGGCACCCGGCTGTGGCCGCTCAGCCGGCAGAGCCGGCCCAAGCAGATGCTCCGGCTGCTGGGGGAGCGAACGATGTTCCAACTTACGGTGGATCGGCTGCTGCCCCTGTTCAAACCGGAGCAGATCTGGGTGGTCGCCGGCCAAGAGCACGCCGAGGAGCTGATCCAGCAGGCCCCCGAGATCCCGCGGGAGAACTTCCTGGTGGAGCCGGTCGGCCGCAACACCGCCCCCGCCGTGGGGCTGGCGGCCCTGCATCTGCGGCGGCGCTCCCCTTCGGCCGTGATGGCGGTGTTGCCGGCGGACCACTACATCCGCGATGAGGCCCGCTTCCGAGCGGTGCTGCGGGCCGCCTTCCAGGTCGCCGAAAGAGGGTTCCTGGTCACCCTGGGCATCCGCCCGACCGATCCCGCCACGGGGTTCGGCTACATCGAGCGCGGGGAGCCCCTGGGGCGGTTCGGGGGATTTATGGCCTACCGGGTCCTGGCCTTCCGGGAGAAGCCCGACCTGGCCACGGCGGAGCGCTTCGTCGCCGGGGGCCGCCATTTCTGGAACAGCGGGATGTTCATCTGGCAGGTGGACCGGATCCTGGCGGAGATCGAGCGGAACATGCCGGAGCTCGCCGCCCGGCTCTGGGACCTGGAAGGGGCCCTGGGGACGCCGGAGGAGGCGGCGGCCATGCGCCGGATCTGGCCGGAGATGCCCAACATCAGCATTGATTACGGCGTGATGGAGCGGGCGCAGGAGGTCGCCGTGATCCCCGCCGAGTTCGGCTGGAACGACATCGGGAGCTGGGCGGCATTGCTCGACATCCTCGCCACCGACGACCAGAGCAACGTGGTCCTGGGGACGGAGCACCTGGGGCTGGACACCTCGGGCTCGCTGATCTTCGGGAACGGCCGGCTGGTCGCCACCTTGGGCGTCCAGGACCTCATCATCGTGGACACCGAGGACGTCCTCCTGATCTGCCGCCGCGAGCGGGCCCAGGACGTCCGCCTCTTGGTGGAGGCGCTGAAGCGGGAAGGACGCCGGGAATACCTGTGAGCCCATGGGGAGGAAGCCCGTCAAGGGTGCCGGAGGGGAGGAGATGACGGAGAAGGGAACGCGGCTGGTCATCGTGGAATCCCCGGCGAAGGCCCGCACCGTGGGGCGCATCCTGGGCCGGGGCTTCGTCGTGAAGGCGTCCATCGGCCACGTGCGGGACCTTCTGAAATCCCAGCTGGCGGTGGACATCGAGAACGGCTTCCAGCCGACCTACCGGGTGCCGAAAGAGAAGCAGGGGGTGGTGCGGGAGCTGCGGGAAGCGGTGAAGGAGGCCGCCGAGGTTTACCTGGCCACGGACCCCGATCGGGAGGGGGAGGCCATCGCCTGGCACCTGACGGAGGTGGCGAACATCCCGACCTCCAAGCTGCGGCGCGTGGTCTTCCACGAGATCACCGAGCCGGCCATCCGGGAGGCCTTCGCCCACCCCCGCGGCATTGACATGCAACTGGTGAACGCCCAGCAGGCCCGCCGCATCCTCGACCGGCTGGTGGGCTATAAACTGAGCCCCCTGCTGTGGGAGAAGGTCCGCGGGCGCCTCTCGGCCGGGCGCGTGCAATCGGTGGCGCTGCGCCTGATCGTGGAGCGGGAGCGGGAGATCCAGGCCTTCGTCCCCGAGGAATACTGGACCATCGCGGTGGAGCTGAGCAGGCTCGACGAGGAGCGGACCTTCCGCGCCCGGCTGGTCCGCTACCTGGGGGCGGAGCCCGCGCTCAAGAACGAGGAGCAGGTGCGCCCGCTGGTCGCAGAGTTAGAGGACGCCGTCTACGTGGTGGTCAGCGTGAAGAAGGGCGAGCGGCGGCGGCGGCCGGCGGCGCCCTTCACCACCAGCACGATGCAGCAGGAGGCCTCCCGCCGCCTGGGCTTCACCGCCCGGCGCACCATGGCCGTGGCCCAGCAGCTCTACGAAGGCCTGCCCCTGGGGGAGGAGGGCTCGGTCGGCCTCATCACCTACATGCGCACCGACTCGACCCAGATCTCCCCCCTCGCCCAGGAGGAGGCGCGGCGCTTCATCGCCCAGGCCTATGGGGAGCACCTGCTCCCGCCCGAGCCCCCCGTCTACAAGACCCGGGCCCGCATCGCCCAGGAGGCCCACGAGGCCATCCGGCCCACCTCGGTCTTCCGGACGCCGGAGTCGGTGAAGCCTTACCTGGACCGCGACCAGTATCGCCTGTATGAGCTGATCTGGAAGCGCTTCGTCGCCAGCCAGATGGCCCCCGCCATCCTGGACACCATGACCGTGGAGATCGTGGCGGTGCCCCGCGCCCTGGTCGCGGACGGGGAGATCCCCCTGGAGGCCCTGGAGAACCCGCGCTATCTCTTCCGGGCCACCGGGTCCGCCATCCGCTTCCCCGGCTTCCTGGTGGTTTACGAGGAGACGCGGGAGGAGGATGCGAAGCCGGAGGAAGAGGAGGAGGGCGGCGGGCTCCTGCCGCCGCTGGATCCCAACGAGCGGCTGCGGCTCTGGCGGGTGCTCCCGGAGCAGCATTTCACCCAGCCCCCGCCGCGCTATACCGAGGCCTCGCTGATCAAGGCCCTGGAGGAATACGGCATCGGCCGGCCCAGCACCTACGCCCCCATCATCTCCACCCTCTTCCAGCGGGGCTACGTGGAGCGGGTGGATAAGCGCCTGGTGCCGACCCCGCTGGGGATCACCGTCACGGACCTCCTGGTCCAGCACTTCCCCGACATCATGGACGTGAACTTCACCGCCCGAATGGAGGAGGACCTGGACCGGATCGCGGCGGGCGAGGCGGATTGGGTGGAGGTGCTGCGCCAGTTCTACGGGCCCTTCGAGCGGCGGCTCCAGACCGCCCTGGCGGAGATCCAGAAGGTCCCCCTGGATCACGAGGTCCTGGACGAGCAGTGCCCGGAGTGTGGGGCGCCGCTGCAGATCCGCTACGGGCGCTTCGGCAAGTTCGTCGGCTGCACCCGCTTCCCGGAGTGCCGCTACACCCGCCCCTTCTACAACAAACTGGGGGTCCCCTGCCCGCAGTGCGGCGGGGAGCTCCTGGAGAAGAAGAGCAAGCGGGGCCGCACCTTCTACGGGTGCAGCAACTGGCCCACGTGCAACTTCACCACCTGGAAGCGCCCCCTGACCGCGCGCTGCCCGCACTGCGGGGGGATCCTGGTGCAGGACGATCGGGAGAACGCCCGCTGCCTCAAGTGCGAGGCGGAGGTGCCGCTGGAGGAACTGGAACTGGAGGAGGCCGGCCAATGAAGGGCCGGCCTTTTTCTTTAAGGAAGGTCCCGCGGGGGAGGGCGGACGGAGAGCCCCATCCGGCTTAGGCACTCCGCGAGGGCCTCCGTCCACGGCCGCATCGGATCGCGCCCCTGGAGCTCCAGCACGTAGTTACGCAGCGGGGTCCGGTCGGGACGCGGGGCGCGCCGGCCCAAGACCGCCGAGAGCCGGACCGCCTCCTCCGGGTTCCGCCCGAGCATGGCCAGGATGACGCGGGCCATCTCGTAGCGGGAAGCCGCTCCGTGGTTCACGATGTGATAGATCCCGTAGGCGGGGATCTCCAGCAGCCGGAGCAGGGCGTGGGCGAGGTCCACCACGAAGGTGGGCGAGCTGGTCTGGGCGATCCCCCCCACGGGCTCCCCCCGCCGGATGCGCTCCACCGTCTGGCTCACGAAGTGCCGCCCCCACGGCGCGAACAGCCACGCCGTGCGCACGATGAAATGCCGCGGGCACAGGGTTCGCACATATTCCTCCGCTAGCCACTTGCTCCGCCCATAGACGTTGAGCGGGTTGGGCGGATCGAACTCGGTGTAGGGGGCGCCCTTGGCGCCGTCGAAGACGTAATCTGTGCTGATGAAGATCAGCGCCGCCCCGACCTCGTGGGCGGCCGCGGCCAGGCAGGCCGTGCCCAGGGTGTTCACCCGGAACGCGAGATCCGGCTCCGCCTCGCAGCGGTCCACGTCGGCGATGGCGGCCGCGTGGAGGATCACCGCCGGTCGGATCCGGGCGACCGCCTCGAAGATCTGGGGCGGCTGGGCCAGGTCGAGCGCCGATCGGGTCGGCGCGATGACCTCATGCCGCGGCCCCCAAACCTCCCGGATCGCCTGCCCCAACATCCCGGTGCCGCCGGTCAGGAGCACCCGCATCGCCTTCCCCTATCCGCCTTCGGCGCTCAGAAATACCGGGCGGAGAGCACGCCCGGCGGGAGCGGCTGGGTGCGGACGTTCAGGCAGGCGGGGCAGCCCGCCGCGGCCATCCGCTCCAGGGCCGGCCGGATCTCCTCCGGCCGCTCGACCAGCTCCCCGTATCCCCCGAAGGCCTCGACGATCCGATCATAACGGGTCGGGGCCAGGGCGGTGGCGACCGCCCGCGCTTCCCCCACCATCTCGATCTGGGGCCGCCGGATCTGGCTCCAGGCCGCGTCGTTGGCCACCACGCTCATGATGGGGAGCCGGAAGCGGACCGCCGTGTCGAACTCGAACCCGTTGAAGCCGAAGGCCCCATCCCCGAAGAGCACCAGCACCCGCCGGTCCGGATAGGCCAACTGCGCGGCGATGGCGAAGGGGAGGCCGATCCCCAAACACCCAAAGGGCCCCGGATCCATCCAGCACTCCGGCCGGTAAACCGGGAGGATGCGAGAGGCCGCGGCCACGATATCCCCGCCGTCGCCGATCACGATGGTCCGCTCGTCGATCCACCGGGCCAGCTCGTGGCACAGCCGCAGGGGATGGATGGGGACGTCGGCGGCGTCCTTCCCTTGAGCCCAGAAGGCCGCCTCGCCGGCCTCGACCGCCCGCAACGCCTCCCGCCACCCGGTCCACCGCCGTCCCGGCTCGCGCGCCCGCACGGCCAGCCGCCACTCCTCCAGGATGGCCCCGATGTCCCCCACGAGCCCCAGGTCCACCGGCCGGTTGTGGCCGATGACCGTCGGCTCCAGGTCCACGTGGATGATCCGCGCCGTCGGGGCGACCTCCTGCCCGAACTTCAGCCGGAAGTCGAACTCCCCTCCGACCAGGATCAGCAGGTCCGTCTGGGCGAAGGCCTTGCGCCGGGCGTGCTGGAAGAACTGAGGGGAATCCGGCGGCAGCGCGCCCCGGGCCATCCCGTTGACGAAGAGGGGGAGGTCCAGCTCCTCGACGAACCGGGCGAGGGCCCCATACGCGTTGCACCAGCGGACCGCGCTCCCGGCCATCACCACGGGCCGTTCGGCCTCGGCCAGCATCGCCGCCGCCTGCTCCAGCGCCGGCCGCGCCGGGCCGGGCCGCGGCACGGGGCGCTCGAAGTGCGGGAAGACCACGTGGCGCTCGTCCACGAACCGGAAGAGGACGTCCAAGGGGATCTCCAGGAAGACGGGGCCGGGGCGGCCGCTGGTCGCGTGGCGGAGGGCCACCTCGATGAACTCGGGGATGCGCTCGGTCTCGTAGACGGCCCCGGCCCACTTGGTGATGGGGCGCATCAGGGCCACGTGGTCCATCTCCTGCAGCGATCCCCGGCCGAGCTGGGCGAAGGGCCCCTGACCGCCGAGGACCAGCACCGGGCTGTTGGCCCGGAAGGCGTTGGCCACCCCGGTGACGCTGTCGGTGACCCCGGGGCCAGCGGTGACCACGGCCACGCCGGGCCGGCCGGTGAGGCGGGCCCAGGCGTCGGCCGCGTGGACCGCCGCCTGCTCGTGGCGGACATCAACGATGCGGATCCCCTCGTCCAGACACCCGTCGTAGATGGGCAGGATGTGGCCGCCGCAGAGGGTGAAGATCACCTCCACGCCGGCCGCCTTCAGCGCCTTGGCCACCAGCCGCCCCCCGTGCACGTTCGACATCGCCCACCTCCCGGCGATCCATCGCTTCGAACTCTATGTTGGCAGGAAACGCCCGGTGAGGCAAGGGAGAGGAGCATCCTAACATCGAAGCGCTGCCTCGGATGCATACGAGCAGGCGGCCCGGCTCGGGGGCGCGCCCCCAAAGCCCGAAGCGCCTCTTCCGATGGTCGTTGACATCAGTTTTAGGATTGCCTAAAATTGATACGAAACATTCCTGATCTCTGCTGGCCCACCGGGCTCGCCGCGCGAGGGGAGGGGCGACGATGGGGGATCGAGGGCAGGGCATGGGGCGGATCGGATGGGCGCTCCTTCTGGGGTTGGGGCTCTGGGGGCTGATCGCCTGCGCGCCGGCCGCGCGCCGGGCCGCGGCTGCGGAGCTGGCCCAGCGCCGCATCCGCGTGGTGGCCACCACCACCCTGGTCGCCGATCTGGTCCGCCAGATCGGCGGCGATCGGGTGGAGGTGGTCGCCCTGATGGGGCCCGGCGTGGATCCCCATCTCTACAAGGCCCGGGAGAGCGACGTCTGGAAGCTGATGCGGGCGGACCTCATCGTCTACCACGGCCTGCACCTCGAGGCCCGCATGGGGGATGTCCTGGCCGGGATGGCCCGCTGGGTCCCCGTGGTGGCGGTGGGCGAGGCGATCCCCCCCGAATCCCTCCGCTATCCCTCCGGGGAGAAGACCCCCGATCCCCATATCTGGTTCGACGTCCGCCTCTGGAGCCGCGCGGCGGAGCCGGTGGCCCGGGCGCTGGGCGATCTGGATCCGGCCCACGCCGCTCTCTACGCCGCGCGCCTGGCCGCCTATCAGCAGGAACTGGCGGCCCTGGACGCATGGATCCGCGCCGAGGTGGCCCGGATCCCCCCCGCGCAGCGGGTGCTGGTCACCTCCCACGACGCGTTCGGGTATTTCGGCCGGGCCTACGGGTTCGAGGTGCGGGGGCTGCTGGGGATCAGCACGGCCTCCGAGGCGGGCCTGGCCGATGTGCAGGCCCTCGCCGATTTCCTCGCCCGTCGGCGGATCCGGGCGATCTTCGTGGAGACCAGCGTCCCCACCCGCTACCTGGAGGCGGTGCAGGAGGCCGTGCGCGCCCGGGGGTGGTCCGTGCGGGTGAGCGGGCCGCTCTTCTCCGACGCCCTGGGCGACCCCGGCTCGCCGGAGGGCACGTATGTCGGAATGATCCGCTATAACGTCCGGACGATCGTCCAGGCGCTGCAGGGGGAATGAGCCGATGACCGAGGCCCTGTTGCCCATCCCGGAACCCATCACGCGGGCAGAAGTCCCGGCGATCGAGGTCGCGGACCTCACGGTGATGTATGGCGAGCGCCCCGCGCTCTGGGATGTGGACTGGCAGGTCCCCGCCGGGGTCCTGATGGCCGTGGTGGGCCCGAACGGGGCCGGGAAGACCACGCTCCTCCGGACGATCCTGGGCCTGGTCCGCCCGGTCTCCGGCTCCATCGCGGTCTTCGGGCGCCCGCCGGCCGAGGCCCGGCGGTGGGTCGCCTACGTCCCTCAGCGGACGGCGGTGGATTGGGATTTCCCGGCCACCGTGCTGGACGTCGTGCTGATGGGCCGATACGGCCATCTGGGATGGCTCCGCCGCCCGGGGGCGCAGGATCGGGCGCGGGCGCTGGAGGCCCTCGCCCAGGTGGGGATGGACCATCTGGCCCACCGCCAGATCGGCCAGCTCTCCGTGGGCCAGCAGCAGCGGGTCTTCGTCGCCCGCGCCCTGGCCCAGGACGCGTGGCTTTACCTGATGGACGAGCCCTTTGCGGGGGTGGATGCGACCACCGAACAAGCCTTGATCCGGGTGCTCCAGCGCCTGAAGGCCGCCGGGCACACTGTGATCGTGGTGCACCACGATCTCCAGACGGTCCCCCTCTACTTCGACTGGGTGACCCTGCTGAACGTGCGCTGCGTGGCCTGCGGGCCGGTGGCGGAGGTGTTCACGGGGGACCTCCTGCGCCAAACCTATGGAGAGCGGGCGCTGTTTCTCGCGTGAGGCCGTTGGAGGAAGCCGATGGTGCTAAGCGGGTGGATGGATCCCACGTTCCGCCTGGTCGCCCTGGGGGCCGCCCTGATCGGAGCCGTCGGGGGGATCCTGGGGACCTTCGCGCTGCTTCGCCGTCAGAGCCTGCTGGGGGATGCCATGAGCCACGCGGCCCTGCCCGGCATCGTCCTCGCCTTCCTGTTGACCGAAAGCCGGGACCTTCCCCTGCTGCTCGCCGGGGCCTCCCTCAGCGCGTGGATCGGCGCGCTGCTCACGGTCCTGATCCCCCGCCGCTCCCGCATCCGGCCGGACACGGCCCTGGGGTTGGTGCTGTCGGTCTTCTTCGGGCTCGGGATTGTGCTGCTGACTGTCGCCCAGCGGCGGCCCACGGCGGCCCAGGCGGGACTGGACCGCTTCCTGTTCGGACAGGCGGCCACGATGCTCCAACGGGATGTGGAGGCGATCGCCGTGGCGGCCGCCCTCATCCTCCTGTTGCTCCTCCTCTTTTGGAAGGAATTTAAGGTCCTGGCCTTCGATCCGGCCTTCGCCGCCGCCCTCGGCCTCCCTGTGGCCGCCCTGGACCTCCTGCTCACCACCTTAATTGTCCTGGCGATCGCCCTGGGGCTCCAGGCGGTGGGGGTGGTGTTGATGAGCGCGGTGCTGGTGGCCCCGGCGGCCGCCGCCCGCCAGTGGACGGATCGGCTGGAGCGGATGGCGATCCTGGCCGGAGGGCTCGGGGCGCTCTCCGGGCTCCTGGGGACCTGGCTCAGCGGCCTGATCGGCCGGCTCCCGACCGGCCCGATGATCGCCCTGTGCGGGTTCGGGATCGCCCTGCTCTCGCTGCTGATCGCGCCGCGGCGCGGCCTGGTGTGGACGCTGCGGCAACGAGGAGGGAGGAGCCGTGTGGGCTCCGCAGGTTGAGATCATGCTGGTCGCGGTCCTGGCCGGGGCGGCGTGCGCGCTGCCCGGCACCTTCCTGGTCTTGCGCCGCATGGCCTTAGTCGGGGACGCCATCAGCCACGCGATCCTGTTGGGGATCGTGGTGACCTTCCTGATCGTCCGGGATCTGCGCTCCCCCTGGCTGCTCATCGGCGCGGCGGGGACCGGGGTGCTCACCGCCCTGGCGGTGGACGCGCTGCGGCAGACGGGCCGGGTGAAGGAGGACGCGGCCATCGGCCTCGTGTTCCCCGCCCTGTTCAGCCTGGGGGTAGTGGGAATCGCCCGGGGGGTGGGGAGCATCCACCTCGACCTCGACGCCGTCCTTCTGGGGGAACTGGCCTTCGCGCCCTTCGATCGGCTGACGTGGCGGGGATGGGATCTGGGGCCGCGGGGGGCCTGGGAGATGGGCGCGCTGCTGCTCCTGAACGCGGCCCTGATCCTGGCTCTCTACAAGGAGTTGACCCTTGCGACCTTCGACCCCGACCTGGCGGCGATCCTCGGCTTCCGGCCGGCCGCGCTCCATTACCTGCTGATGGCCATGACCGCCCTGACCGTGGTCGCCGCCTTCGACGTGGTGGGGGTGGTGCTGGCCGTCGGGATGCTGGTGATCCCCCCCGCCACAGCCGCCCTCCTCACCGACCGCCTGGCCTGGATGTTGGGGCTCTCGATCCTCGTGGGGGTCGCCATGGCCCTGGGCGGCTACGGCATGGCCGCCGCCATGGATCTCTCCATCGCCGGCTCGATGGCGACGGCGGGTGGAGCGCTGTTCGCCCTCGCCTTCCTGGCGGCGCCGGGGCGAGGGCTCATCACCCAGGCTCGCCAGGCCGTGCGGCAGCGCATGGAGCTAGCCCAACAGATGCTGGCGATCCACCTCCTGAGCCACGAGGGGACGGCGGCGGAGCGCGAGGAGAACACCATCTCGAGGCTGCCGGTGCACCTGCGCTGGGATCCAGCCTTCACCGAACGGGTGATCCGTCAGGCGGAGCGGGCCGGGTGGGTGGTGCGGGACGGCAACCTTCTCCGGCTGACGGAGGCGGGCCACCGGGCCGCGCAGGAGGTGCTGGGGAATGGGGGGAACGCGGGGACGGGGGAGTCGGGATCGAGGCCGCCGGTGTAGCCGCATCGGCGCGCCGGGAGGCGCGCCCTCCGAAAATTCTTTCGGCGGGCGGGCCTCCGGCCCGCCGCCGTCCCCATCCGGGTGGCGGGCCGAATCCATTGAGGCGCATGCCCTCCTGAGCCGCATCGGCGCGCCAGGAGGCGCGCCCTCCGAGAAGTTGCCTTTCGGCGGGCGGGCCTCCGGCCCGCCGCCGTCCCCATCCGGGTGGCGGGCCGAATCCATTGAGGCGCGTGCCCTCCTGAGCCCCAA
>FWWM01016306.1_pt1 | contig 11101 bp, 10 predicted proteins | sample 2228351 | NCBI WGS metagenome assembly FWWM01 (sample SAMEA103939774, study PRJEB20133) | metagenome
TCGACCTCCACGAGCACCTGCCCCGCCCGCACTGGATCTCCCTCCCGCACGAGCGCCCTGCGGACGATCCCCGTAGCCCGGGACTTCACTTCCACTTCCGCGGAAGACCGGACGGAACCGGAGGCGCTCACGGAAACCACGAGTTCGCCCCGGACCACGGGAGCCGTACGCCACTTGGGCCGAGCGGTTTCGTGGTTCCGGGCCCGCACCGCCGCGAAGGCCCCGCCTGCCACCGCCAGGGCCACAAGCCCAACCAGCCACCACCGCCTCATCCCATCCCCCTAAGGCAACACGCTCATCCCGACCGCCCTCCGAAGCGCGGCCAACGCGGTCCACCGGGTGGCGTTGGCCTGGGCCAGGGACTCCTGGACCGAGGCCAGCTGGGTGCGCGCCTGGGCTACCTCCAGGATGCTCCCCACGCCCGCCGCGTACCGTCCCTCCGCCACCCGCAGCGCCTCCTGGGCCGCCTCCTGAGCCCGACGGGCCGCGGCTTCCCGGGCCAGGGCCGATTGCCAGGCAAGCCACGCCTGCACCGCCTCCCGCTGGGCCTCAAGCCGCGCCTGCTCCAGGGCAGCCCGGGCCGCCTCGAGGTTGGCGCGGGCCACCTCCACCTGCGCCGACCGCTGGCCCCCGTCGTAGACCGGTATGGAAACGGAGGCCCCGATCGACCACGTTCCACCACCCGTGGGGGTTCCCACGGCCAAAAGCCCGTAGCGGCCATCCAGACTCACGGTGACTCCGCCCTGGAGCTGTGCCACCGCGAGGGCTGCCTCTGCGGCGAGCACGTCCGCCTGGGCCTTGCGCACCTCCGGCCGTTGCAGGGCCCGCTGCCGTACCTCCTGCTCTGCGAGCGCGAACGCAGGCGGAGCAGGAGGTGGCACCACCGTAATGGGCGTGGCCGGGTCAAGCCCCAGGAGGGAGGCGAGCTGCGCGCGACTGGCCTGCGCGTTGGCCTGGGCCTCCACCAGGGCCACCTCCGCGCTCGCCAGCTGGGCCTGCGCGCTCACCACATCCGCCTGAGGCGCGGTCCCCGCCCGGACCCGGGCTTGGGCACCCGCAAGGAGGGTGCGGGCCTGGGCCACCACCTGTTCCCGGAGGGCTACCACTTGATCCGCGAGGACCGCGTTGAGGTAGGCCTGCACCGCGGAGAGGGCAACCTGGGCCTGCACGGCGGCGAGGTTCTCCCGGGCGCTCTGGACCCTGGCCTCCAGCTGCCGGAGCTGGGCCTGGCGCAGCCCTCCGTCGTACAGGAGGTAGCTCACCCCCAGGTTGACTTGAGCGGACCCTCCGGAGGGCCCGAGGCCGCCTGAGACCGAGACGCCCACGGAGGGCTGAAGCGCGGCCCGGGCGGCGAGAAGTTGGGCTTCCGCAGCCCGCAGGGCCTCCCGCGCGGCCCGCACCTGCGGGCTCTGCTCCTGGGCCAGGGCCACGGCCTGCGCCAGGGTGTAGGAGGTTGGAGGCTGGGCCCGGAGGGGAAGGGTGAAAAGCACCACGAGGGCGACCGCGAATCCAAGGCGCATCCTCCGTTCCCTCCACGGCGGTTGTTACGGTCGAGGCGGCGCGTGGGGTTCATCGAGCGGGTCGCTCCCGCCGGCCACCACTGCAGGCTGGGGCACCGGAACCGCAGCCCGGCGGCGCGCCCGCACCTCCTCCACGGCCACGTACAGGCTGGGGATGAGGAACAAGGTCACGAGGGTCGAGAGCACCATCCCCCCGATCACGCTGCGGGCGAGCGGCGCCTGCAGCTCCGCACCCTCCCCCAGGCCCAGGGCCGAAGGAATCAAGGCCAGCACCGTGGTGAGGGTGGTCATGAGCACAGGCCGCAGCCGGGCACTCGCGGCCTCCACCGCCGCCCGGTAGAGGGGCACTCCCTCGTCCCGATGGAGCTGCAGGATGAAGTCCATGAGGACGATGGCGTTGTTGACCACGACCCCGGCCAGGACGATGAGCCCGATGAGGGACTGGATGTTCAGGGTCGTGCCCGTAAGGGCGAGCAGGAGGAACGAGCCCGCCACCGCGAAGGGCACGGAGGCCATGATCAGCAGGGGCTCCAGCAACCGCTCGAACTGCACCGCCATCACCGCGTACACCAGCAGCACCGCGAGGGCAAACCCCCAGCCCAACTGCCGGTAGGCCCGCTGCTGCTCCTCGTACTCCTGGCTGAGGGCCACCGCGAACCCGGGCGGGAGCTGCAACCGCGCAAGGGCGGCCCGTACTTCCTCCGCGGCGCTCCCGAAGTCCCGGCCCGCAAGCCCCGCCGTCACCGTGACGACCCGCTGCCGGCCGCGGCGGGTGATCTGGGCCGGGCCCACGTCCCGTACGAGGGTGGCCACCTGCCCGAGCCGAACCTGCTGGCCCGTGGGCGTGAGGAGGGGAATCGCCAGCACGTCCTGAGCGAGCTGGCGATCCTCCTCCCGCAGCCGCACCACCACGTCGATCTCGCGCCCGGATTCCCGGAAGAGGGTGGCGGTCCGGCCACCCACCGCGGCCTTTAAGGCACTCGCGATGCGGGCAGCCGACAGCCCGAGCGCTGCGGCCTTCTCGAGGTCCACCCGCAAGCTCAGCTCCGGAGCCTGCTCCTCCCGGGCGATACTGGCGTCCGTGATCCCCGGGATGCGCTCCAAAAGCTCCCGCACCTGTTCCGCAAGCCGCATCCCCTCCCGGAGGTCATGCCCCCGGATCTCCACGGCGATGGGGTCGGTGGATCCAAACCGCAGGATGTTGAACGCCCCCGCGCTCGTGCGCACCACCACCCGGCCGCCCGGCACCGCGAGGGCCCGACGCAGGGCTCCCGCGACCTCCTCCGTGGTTCGCTCCCGCTCCGCTCTCGGCCGTAGCCGGAGCCGCAGGGAGCCCCGGCTCACCCCTCCGCCCGGTCCAAAGGTCGCGGTCCCCATGGTGACAGTAAGCGTCTCCACCTCCGGGGCCAAGCGCCGCACCGCCTGCTCCAGCGCCCGCATCTGCGCATCCACCGCCTCGAGGGAGGTGCCCTGTGGGAACGTAAGGAAGACGAAGATCTCTCCCTCGTCCATCTGGGGGATGAGCTCCGAGCCGAGCCACCTAAAAGATCCGACGCCCACCACCGCCGCGGCCGCACACCCCGCCCACACCACCCACCGGCGGTGCAGCAGGACCTCGAGCAGGCGGCGGTAGCCCTCCCGGACGGGGCCGAACCACCCGGCGCCCCCCGCCCGCAGGGCGGGAAGCCAAGCGCCGAGTACGGGCGTGAGGGTGAGGGAGGTGAGGAGGGAGCACAGGAGGGCGAAGATAACCACGTAGCTAAACTGGACGAAGAGCTGGGTGGTCACCGCCCCCGTGCGCAGCACCACCACGGGCAGGAAGACCACCACGGTGGTGAGGGTCGAGGCGGTCACGGCGGCGGCCACCTGCCGGGCCCCGCGTCGGGCCGCCTCCCGCCCGCCTAATCCCTGCTCCCGCATCCGGAAGATGTTCTCCAGCACCACGATGGAGGTGTCCACCAGCATGCCGACACCCAGGGCGAGGGCACCCAGGGTCATCAGGTTTAAGGAGTAGCCGCTGAGGGACATGAGCGCGAAGGTCCCCAGCAGGGAGGTGGGGATGGCGGTGCCGATTACGAGCACGCTCCGCGGATCCCGCAAAAACAGCAGCAACACCCCCACCGCGAGGGCCGCGCCCACGAGGAGGGCATTCCGGACGGACCGGATGGACCTACGGACGAGCTCCGCGCTGTCGCCCACCACCACGAACCGCACCTGCGGGAGCAGCCGCTCCAGCTCCCTGAGCTCCCGCCGGACCCCGTCGGAGACCGCCACGGTGTTCACCCCGGGCTGGCGCCGCACCACCAGGAGCACCCCGCTCTCCCCGTTGACCCGGACCCGTCCGGTCTCATCACCCGCGGTGCGCACCACCCGGGCCACGTCCCGCACGTACACCACCCGTCCACCGCGCACCGCCACCGGGGTCGCGCGGATCTCCTCGAGGTTCGCATACCGGCTCAGGACCCGCAGCCCCAGCTCCTTGGGCCCTTCCCTCACCGTGCCCACGGGCTGGGAGAGGTTGGCGGCCTGGAGGGCGTTCGCCACCTCCTGCTCCGAGACCCGCAGGGCCTGCATGCGGACCCGGTCCAGCTCCACCCGGATCTCCTGCCGGACCCCGCCCACGACCTCGGCCACCGCGACCCCGGGCACCCGCTCCAGGCGAAACAGCACCTGCTCCTCCGCGATCCGCCGGAGCTCGATGGGGTCCAGGCGGGCGTTGCGGGCACTCAGCAGCCCGATCTGCAGGATGGGGAACTGCGAGGGGTCGAACTTGAACACCACGGGGGTGGTGGCGTCCTCCGGGAGCTGGCGCCGCACCCGTTCGATGGCCGCCCGGAGGTCGCTCGCGGCCGCGTCCAGATCCGTCCCGTAGGGGAAGACCACGGTAACCCGGGAAGTCCCCTGGGCGGAGGTGGAGAGGATGTCCTGCACGCCGGGGACCGTGCTCGCGGCCTCCTCTAGGACCCGGGTGACGAGGGTTTCCACCTCCTCGGGCCCGGCCCCCGGGTAGTCCGTCGCGATGGTGAGCCGCGGGAAGCTCACGTCGGGCAGGAGGTCGAGGGGAAGCCCGGCCAGGGAGGCCAGGCCCACCAGGATCACGGTACTGAAGACCACGCAGGTCCCCACGGGACGCGCGATGGCAAGGTCACTCAGCCTCATCGCCTCCGCTCCCCCACAGGTTGACCCGCGGAACGCACGGGCATTCCGTCCCGGAGGGTCTCCTGTCCGGCCACCACCATGGCCTCTCCGGCCCGCACGCCCCGCACCACCTCCACCTGCCGACCGTCCGAGATCCCCAGGACCACGGGCCGCGCCCGGGCTACCCCACCCTCCACCACGAACACCACCCGCTCTCCGTCCCGCTCCACCACCGCGTAGACCGGGACGGTGACCGCCCGTTCCCGTCGGGCCAACGTCAGCTCCACCCGGGCGGTCATCCCGGGCCGGAGCGCGAAGTCCGAATTCTGCACCTCCACCCGGACCGTCGCGGTCCGGGTCTCCGAGCTGACGACCGGTGAAAGCCGAACCACCCGGCCGGAGAAGGTGCGATCCGGGAAGGCGTCCGCCCGCACCACCGCCTCCATGCCCGGGCGGATCTGCCCGAGGTCCCGCTCCGGGACCGAGATGGTGACCTCCACCGGCGAGATCCGCACGAGCTGCACAAGCCGCGTGGCCGGCGAGACGCTGTCCCCGAGGTCTACGCCCACAGACGCTACGACTCCGCGTACCGGGGCCCGAACAATGCGCTCCGCGAGCAACGCCTCCGCCTGCCGGAGGTTAGTCCTCGCTTGGGCGAGCACGCTGCGGGCATGCTGGAGGCTCACCCGGGCCTGAGCGAGCTGGGCCTCGGCCTGGCGCAACGCCGCCTCCGCCTGCCGGACCTGGGACCGGACCACCTCCACCTCCTCCGCGGAAGGTCCCCGGCGCAGGAGCTTCAGCTGCTCCTCCGCGGCCCGCAGCCGGGCCTCCTGGATCGCGAGGTCCGTGCGGGCTGCGTCCACCGCCTGCTGGGCCACAAACCCCTGCTGGTAGAGCTCCTCCGTGCGCCGAAGCTGCGCGCGGCTGTACTCCACGGCGGCCTGGGCCTGCCGGACTTGCTCCTCCGCCTGCCGGACCTGCTCGGGTGGGGCTCCGGACAACAGCTGGCGGAGCCGGGCCTGCTGGGCCTGGAGGTTGGCCCGGGCCTGCTCCACCTGCAGCCGCTGGGTCTGTACGGCGGCCTGGGCCTGTTGGACCGCCACCTCCTGGGTCCGCACCGCGGCCCGGGCCTGCTCCACCTGGTAGCGGAGCTCTCGGGGGTCCAATACCACCAGCACCTGACCGGGCCGCACCACGTCCCCTTCCCGGACCCGGACTTCCTCCACGACACCGGAGAGCCGAGCAAAGACGTCCGCCGTGCCCGTGGCCTGGACCTCGCCCGCGTACGTCGCCCTTACCACCACGGAGCTCAGGCGGGCAGGCTCCGTGCGGACCACCGCGATCCGGGGGCCGGTGGGAGGCCCGGAAACAGGTGTCGGTGCCGCCCGGGGCCGTTGCAGGGCACTCCTGGCCTGCCAGGCCCCGAGTCCCGCGAGTCCCGCGAGGAGGAGCAAGAAAACCGCCCTGCGCACCAGGAACCCCTAGGAGCCCAGGTCTCTGCGGAACCAGTCCAGGGCCCGCTCCCACGCCTGACGGGCCGCCTGCGGGTTGTAGCGGGCGCCCGTGTCGTTGAAGAAGGCGGTGTACCGCCCCATGTCGGAGAGCCGCGAGAGGTCCATCCCCTCACCTCCCTTCGTTTGCGGCCATCCTGCCCCGCCTCTGTGAACCTCGTGTGAAGGCCTAGCGATCGAGCCTCCAGACGCGTACCGCCGCCCCCGCAGCCGCGGTCAGGAGGGCCGCGCTCAGCAGGGCCGCGATCCCCGTGACCTCCGTGGGCCGGTGCTCCCAGCCGACGACCCGGGCCAGTTTCCGATACACCTCCCGCAGGGCCCGGGCGTTGGAGGCGTGGTGGTAGGTCCCGCCCGTGATCCGGGCGATCTCCTTCAGGGTGTCCTCGTCGAGAGGACCGCCGATGGTCCAGAGGTCGTAGCCGGTGAACGGCTGTCCTACTCCCAGGGTGTACACCGTCACCTCCTGGGCTCGGGCGATGCGGGCGGCTTCGATCGGATCCATCCCCGTGTTGCTGCGGCCGTCGGAGAGGAGCACCACCACCCCCGGCGGCCAGCCGCCCGGGGGTCTGCGAGGCAGGGACCCGTCAGGACCTGGACGGCTCCGTCCGGGGAGGGCCACGACGGCCTCCAACAGCCCCTCTCCGATGGCGGTGCGGGGCAGGAACCCGAGCCGGTCGATCGCGTCCAGGAGCCTCGTGCGATCCGTGGTGGGCTGGACGATCCGCATCGCGTACCCTCCGAACGCCACGAGCCCCACGGGGATCCGCGGGGGAAGGCTCCGGACGAAGGTCTTGGCGGCTTCCTTCGCGGCGTCGAGCCGGGACGGGAGGATGTCCCGGGAGCGCATGCTCCCACTCACGTCCATGCTGAGCACGATGGCCGAACGGTCCGCGGGAGCCGGAAGGGGAAGGACGGGACGGGCGAGGGCGAGGAGGGCGAAGGTGAGGGAAGCGAGGTACAGTCCGGCGGGCAGGTGGCGGATCCGGCGTCGGCTGTACCCGGAGGCCGCGGAGAGGTCCGACACGAGAGGATGCGCGGTAGCCCTTCGGGCGTGCGCTCGCATGGCCCGCACATAGGCCCACCCTCCCAGCGGAACCAGGAAGAGCCCCCACAGGAACGCGGGCCACACGAACCCCACGGTCGTGTTCACTAGACTACCACTACGGCCGGGCGGCCAGCACCACCTCCACCTGCAGCCGCTCCCCGCCGCGCACGATGCCCAGCCGCAACCTCTCCCCGGGCTCCCGCTCCCCCAAGACCCGCAGGAGGTCCTCCCAGCTGGAGATCTCCCGGCCGTTTGCGGAGACGATCACGTCCCCCAGCACACCCTCCGGCCGGTCGCCCCGAAGCCCCGCAGCCTCCGCGGGGCTGCCGGGAGCGACCTCCAGGATCAGCACGCCGCGGTACACGCTGAACCCCCGCCGCCGCGCCAGCTCCGGCTCCAACGTCATTCCCACGATCCCGATCCACGCCCGCTCCCGTCGGGCACCGGCCAGGAGGTCCGGGAGGACCTGCCGGATCACGGCACTCGCCACCGCGAGTCCTCCCTCCTCCCCGGGGCGGTTGGAGATGGCGATCACGAGCCCCACGGCCTGTCCGGTGGGGGTCACGAGCGGGCTCCCGGAATGGCCCGGGACCACAGAGGCGCTCGTGCGGATGAGGATTCCCGGGACGAGCCCAGGGAGCGTGACGCCCGTGGCGAGCACGTGGCCCGTGGTCATCGTGATCGGCCGGCCCCGGGGAGACCCGACCACGGCCACAGGATCTCCAAGGCGTAGGGGTGCAGAGTCCGCGAGTTCCAGAGAGGGGAGCGGAGCGCCGTTGGTGCGGAGTACGGCTACATCCCGCCGCGCGTCATAGCCCACGATCTGGGCTTCCCGCTCGTCCCCGCCCCACGGCTCCACGAAAACCCGCTCCCGGCCCCGCACCACGTGGGCCGCGGTCAGGGCCACGTGAGGCTGCACAAAGAAGGCCGTGCCCGTGGAGCGTCTGCCCTCGGAATAGGTCCGCACGATGGCCACCGCCGGCCGCACCCGCTCGAAGACGGTCTGGAGGTCGGCGAGCTGGGCGCGGGACGCCCCGGACAGGACCGTCACCCAGAGGATCGCGAGGAGGAGGCTATAGAACCGCCTGCACACGCGCATCGGGCTACCGATCCTCCCGTCGCGCCACGAGATCGAGTTCGAGCTTTACCTCGTTCTCCGCCCGCACGAATCCCAGGATGGAGGGCGGTTCGAATCCGAAGTCCGTCATGCGAATGGTGGTCGTCGCCTCCGCGCGCAGCTCAGGACCCACAAGCCGCACCCGCGCCTCCCACGTCACCCTGCGGGTCACGTCCCGAACGGTAAGGTTCCCCACGACCTGCAGGCTCACCCACTCCCCCTCCCGGTACGCGGCGGGAGCTCCACGGAGCTCCGTGGAGACGAACCGGGCCCTGGGATACCGGGCGGACTCTAGCCACCGCTGCCGGATGGCGTTGTCCCGGCGGGCGCTATCGGACTGAAGGGTACTGATATCCACCTCGATCGGGCCCACTCGGCTGGCCGCGGGGGTGCGCCGGTTGACCCAGATCTCACCCCGGACCTCCCGTGTACGGCCCACGGCTTCGTTGAAGCGGTTCTGCCCGAGGAACGTCTCGCCGACCCGGTAGCGGGCCTCCGACTCGGAGGAGACCACCACGTACCGCTCCAAGCCGGGCGCCGGGGCAGCCTGTAACCCGGCAAGTGCGCCAAGGAAGAGGCATCCGATGAGCAGGAATGCGCTGGATACACGCCACATACCGCTGCTTTCCCTCCATTCAGGGTCTTCGCTCTTTCATAGCCTATCCCCGGGTGTGAAGAGACGATGAAGGTCCGGCGGGTTTCGTTACTCCTTCTTGGGAGGGCTCGGGTGGAGGGGGATGAGGCCCACCTGCCGCGGGCCGGAGGGCTTGCGTTGCGGGATGCGGGGGTGTAAGGAGAGGTCGAGGTTGAGCTCTTTGCCGCAGGCGCAGGTCACCCGCTGGACCTCCCCCGCGTTCACCCATACCTTCCCCTGGGACTCCGCGCGGGCCCGGAGCGCGTCGATGGCCCCGCTGCGGGCCTCCGCCTCGTCCTCCCGGGCTCCCTGTTCCCGGGTTCCCTGGCCGTAGAGGGGGTAGACCACGGCCTTGGGGTAGTACACCGCGTACTCCTGGCCGCACCGGCCGCAGTGGAAGCTCAGCACGAGCGCCATCCGTCCCCTCCCCATAGGATTGTAAAGTAAGGCGGGATGGCGCGGGTGGTTGCGGCGACCGCGGAGGCCATCGAGGAAGCCGCGGAGATCCTGCGGCGCGGGGGACTCGTGGCCTTCCCGACCGAGACCGTGTACGGCCTCGGCGCCAACGCCCTGGATCCCGTGGCCGCGGCCCGCATCTTCGAGGTGAAGCGCCGCCCCGCCTTCGATCCGCTCATCGTGCACGTGGGCGACCGCGCCATGCTCCAGCAGGTCGTCCTGGAGGTTTTACCCGCCGCGGAGCTCCTGATTCGGCGGTTCTGGCCCGGTCCCCTCACCCTCGTGCTGCGCCGGCGGCCTGAGGTGCCGCGAATCGTCACCGCGGGCCTCGACACCGTGGCGGTGCGCGAGCCCTCGCATCCCGTGGCCTTAGCGCTCATCCGACGCGCAGGCGTACCGGTCGCCGCCCCGAGCGCCAATCCCTTCGGCCGGCTCAGCCCCACCCGGGCGGAGCACGTGGCACGACACCTGGGGGACGCCGTGGACCTCATCCTGGACGCAGGCCCCACCCCGTACGGCATCGAGTCCACCATCGTCTCCGTGCTGGACAGCCCTCCCCAGGTGCTGCGGCTGGGGGCGATCCCGGTAGAGGACCTGGAGGCCGTCCTGGGGCCGGTGGAGGTGACGACCGTGGCCCACCGCCCGGAAGCACCCGGACAACTCCCCGCTCACTACGCCCCGCGCACGCGTCTGTGTATTGCCCGAGCGGAGGAGGTGCCCCCTTCCGCCCGCGCAAAAAGCGCCTACCTCGCCTTCCAGCGGGCCCCGGAGGACGGGTTCGCCGCGGTCCGGGTGCTCTCCCCGCGGGGGGATCTGCGGGAGGCGGCCGCGCGCCTATTTGATCTGCTCCACGAACTGGACGGTGTCGGGGTCGAGCGGATCTACGCGGAGCCGGTGCCGGAAGTCGGCCTCGGCCGGGCGATCATGGACCGGCTGCGCCGGGCGAGCGCCACGGAGTCCTGACCGTCCGCGGGTGATGCGGACGACCTCCCTCTGCGACCACGTCCCCGTGCCGGGTAGGGAAGCTGAGCTGGACGTGCGCCATCCGCCACCGGCCGCCCTCAGAGCCAACCACCAGGGTTGCCCGAAACGGCCCGGAAGCGTCCTAACCCAGGTACGTTGCCCGCCGGTCTCGTCCCACGCGATCGGGGTGTTGCGCAGCGCGCCGGCACGGTCACGGTCCATCCACGGATACCCATCTCGCGCCTTGCGCGTTTCGCCCTACAAGGCCAGGAGGAGTATCCCCCCTACCGCCAGCCCGATCCCCACGGCCTGGCCGAACCGGGAACCGAGGGGCAGTACCTTCTCCGCGAAGACGAGTAGGGTGAGGACCACCATGGCCGCGAGGTTCATGAGCCCGAGCGGGAGCAGGAGTGCGAACAGGAGCCAGCAGCAGCCGAGGCAGTACAGCCCGTGCTCGAGCCCCATGCGGAAGGCTCCGCTCAGGCCATCCCGCCAGGAACCCAGCAGGAACCCGACGGGCGTCCGGCTCTTCGTGAGACAGGTGCGTTTCAGGGGCGAGAGCTGGTACAGGCCGGCTAAGCGGATGGCAAGAAATTCTGGTCTGGGCTATCCTCAGGGGAAGGCAAGAGAGGAGGGAGCTGGGGTGTCCCAAAGGCTAACGGAATGGATTCCGACCCTCAACCGGCTCATGCCCTGCTGCCGGTCGCAGAAGGCCTC
>FWWM01013607.1_pt1 | contig 11100 bp, 9 predicted proteins | sample 2228351 | NCBI WGS metagenome assembly FWWM01 (sample SAMEA103939774, study PRJEB20133) | metagenome
GTTGAGTTCTAAAGGGTACGAGGTTGTCACCGCATCGAGCGGAGCGGAGGCTTTGGAAAGGCTGCGCGGCGGCTTTCTCCCCACGGTCATGATACTGGACCTGATGTTGCCGGAAGTCGATGGGATGACTATCCTGGCACAAGCCAAGATCCTCTACAAAGACCTGCCCGTTGTTATAGTGACCGCACACGCCGCCACCAAGAACATCATAGAAGCGGTCAAGCTGGGCGCCTATGACTACCTGGTCAAACCGTTCGAGCCGGCCGAACTGGAAGTGTCGCTCAAAAACGCCCTGGAGAAAAAGGAGCTGATCGAGGAGGTCACCAAGCTTAAAGAGAAAGTAGGCGAGAGGGAGGAAGACGAGGAGTTCGTGACGGCGAGCGAGGCGATGCTCAAGATTAAGGAAAAAATCAGGCAGATAAGCGATACCGATGTCACCATCCTGATACAGGGCGAGAGCGGAGTCGGAAAGGAGGTCATAGCCAGGTATGTCCACGCCCATTCGCACCGGAGAAACAAGCCGTTCGTGAAGATCAACTGCGCGGCCCTGCCGACAGAGCTGCTCGAAAGCGAGCTGTTCGGCTACGAGAAGGGGGCCTTCACCGGCGCCTTCAGGACAAAGCCGGGCAAATTCGAGATCGCCTCGGGCGGAACCATCTTGCTCGATGAGATCGCCGACATGAGCCTGCCGTTGCAAGCCAAGCTGTTGCAGGTGCTTCAGGATGGGACCTTCGCCCGCCTGGGCGGGCAGAAGGATGTCAAGGCGGATGCCCGCGTCATAGCCGCCACTAACAAAAACCTGGAAGCCTGCGTCAAGAACATGAGCTTCCGCGAGGACCTCTACTACCGGCTCAACATCATAGACGTGTACGTTCCGCCGCTGCGGGAGAGAAAAGAGGATATCCTCCTGCTGACAAAATACCTTCTGGAAAAATACAACAAGAAATATAACGGCAAAATGCACAACCCCAGCGAGCAGCTGCTCAAACTCTTCATGGCTTACGATTGGCCCGGCAATGTCCGCGAGCTGGAGAACGTAATCAAAAAGCTTATCCTGCTCGGAGATGAGGCCCCGATCATCGAGGAGATCTATCGGAAAATCTCGCAGCGCGCTGTCCAGCAGTCGACCCCTCAAGCCGCAACAAACCACACCGATTTGAAGAGGATCAAAAAAGGTGCTGCCCTGGCTGCCGAGCGGGAGATCATATTGAACGTTCTCAAACAGACCAAGTGGAACCGCTCTAAGGCTGCCGAAATATTGAACATAAGCTACAAGGCCCTGCTTTACAAGATGAAGGACTGCGGGATCAAGCCGCCGCCCGGCGTCCATAACAAGCGGGCGAAATAAGAGGCGGCTGCCCCCCTTCGTTCCGGCCCCTATTCTGCTGTGAAAATTACCTTCCTATTTTAGGAAAACATCTTCCCAGCTACGGCCGCGCAGCGGTGGGGTCTAGGCTGATGGCGGCGCGGTTTTCTGAGGTTTCGCGCGGTTTTGATGCCTGAGGCAGGCCCGCGCATGCGGCTCTCGGCCGGGGCGCAACCGGCAGACCGCCATGGAACGCAAATTGCGTATAAGTGTAAAAGCCTGGAGAGCTTCTTTAAATCGTTCCGGGCAAGCCGGCTGGGGCTAATTTATTTTGTACGGTAAACCGAAGGCCTGATGCAATTGGGGCAACGCGATGGTCGATCCCATCAAGAGGCGTAAAATAATCGTATTGAGCGAGTCCGAGGTCCTCCCGCAGGCGATCAAAGGCCAGCTTGCCAGGCTCGCTTATTCTTGTGAGGTCGAGCGGCTCCGGCCCAGCTACAGCGATTTCAAGAGGTCGCTCTCGGATAACCATTGTTATGTGGTGGCGGCTGTCGAGGTCAGCGAACAGACTCTAACAAAGCAGCTCGTCCTGATCTCCAGGATGAAAGCCGCCAGGCCTAGCATCCCGATCATAGCGATCTCGCCCTCGATGTCTCCCAAGCTGATTTTCAGTTGCATGAAACTCGGCGCCTGTGATTTCCTCCCCATGCCGTTTTCGGCGTCGGACCTGCACATGGTTCTGGAAAAGGCTTTCTCCAGGCACATCTCGCTGGAGAGCCTGAATGTGCGGCTGCCGGTCGAAGACGACAACCGCGTGCAGATCGTTTGGGGAAGCACCCAGAAAATGGCCGAGGTGAAACAACTGGTCGAAAAGGTTGCGCCGAGCGACGTCACGGTCCTGATCACCGGCGAGAGCGGCACGGGAAAAGAGCTGATCGCGCGCGCCCTGCACCAGGAATCTCTCAGGAAAGACGGTCCGTTTGTAAAGGTCAATGTGGCCGCCATCCCAGCTAACCTGCTCGAGAGCGAGCTGTTCGGTTACGAGAAGGGGGCCTTCACCGGAGCGCACAAGAATAATCCCGGAAAATTCGAGCTGGCTAATTACGGGACGATAATGCTCGATGAGGTGGGCGAGATGGACCCGCTTTTGCAGGCCAAGCTGCTGCACGTGCTTCAGGATGGAAGTATTACCAGGCTGGGCGGGAGCGAGGAGATCGCCGTCGATACCAGAATCGTCGCCACTACAAACCGCAACCTGGAAAGGGAAGTAGAGGAGGGGAGATTCAGGAAAGACCTTTTCTACCGCCTTAACGTGATCAGCATCCACCTGCCGCCGCTGCGCGAACGCAAGCAGGATATACCCATGTTGGTGGATTTCTTGCAGAGGAAATATTGCAAGAAATACAACAAAAAAGAGCTGCAGCTTTCGGCCGACACCCTCGAGTTCATGGCGGAATACAATTGGCCCGGAAATATAAGGGAGCTGGAAAACCTGATCAAAAAGGCGGTGGTCTACGAAAACGAAAAGGAAATCTACCTGGAGTTGCTGAAGAAACAGAAGGATGAGGAACAGGCCCTGGCATTTCAAGGCAATGGGCTGTTCCTGAAGTCTATGGCCAAGCAGGCAGCAAGGGAAGCCGAGAAGAGATTGATCGCTGAGCTTCTGGCCAAGAACCAGTGGAACAGGAAGAAGACGGCAAGGATACTGCAAATAAGCTATCGCGCCCTGCTCTACAAGATAAAGGAGATGGGGCTAAATAACTCGGGAACGGTATCCTAGCCGGCGAGCATGGCTGACGTTGGCATGGAAAGGGGAAGCTTGATCGACGGGCGCTCGCGTTGAGGTGCATGTGGTGTTGAGTGCCCCCGAAAACGAAGGCATTTCAGGGAGAGAGAATAGGGGGCGTCTTGAAAGCGCTGCTTGACCCGGAAACCATGGTTTACAAGAAAGAGCCGTTCCTGTTTCTCTTGGATATGGAGATCAATCGGGCAATTAGATACCAGAACTACATATCGCTGCTGCTGGTCGAGACCGACCCGGCTATAGCAGAAGATAAAGGCTTGAGGGAGAACATTCAGGTGCTGGCATCCATATTGTTGGGCGAGGTGCGCAAAACCGATATCGTGGGCAAGCTGGACAAGAATCGCCTTTCAGTGATCTTGTTGAACGCCGACAGGTCGGCCAGCTATTTCGTGAAAGAGCGTCTGGCATCGACCCTAGCCAATTACGGTTTTCCCTCCTTTCTCTCCGCAGGGATTAAATTTGCACTGGCCTGTTTCCCGTCCGACAGCACGGATGCGCGCAACCTCCTCAAGAAAGCGCTCGACCAGTTGCAGGGCATATAGCGCATCGGAGTCGGCCCGAGGTGTTTATTATGAGAGGAGAGCGGCAGGGCAAATCTGTAATTCTAGCGCTGCTGGCGCTTTACCTGGCGGCTGCCCTCGGGACCGTCCGCGCCCAGGAGAAAGCGGCCGAAGCGCAGAAAAACGACGGCGCGACGAATCGAGACTACGTGATAAGAGAGGAGGATACCCTCGAGATATTCGTCTGGCGGCAGCCGGAGCTTTCGCGCAAAGTCCTGGTGCGCCCCGACGGCAAGATCTCCTTGCCTCTGGTTCAGGACCTGCAAGCGGCGGGCCTGACCCCGGCCGAGTTGAAGAAAAGCCTGGAGGAGCACCTGAGAAAATACCTGACCGAGCCTAACGTCACGGTGATCGTCGATTCCACCAGCAGCTACAAGGTCTACGTGTTGGGCAAGGTCAATAGCCCCGGAGTCTATCAGCTTCAGGCGCCGATTAATATCCTGCAGCTCATAGCTATGGCCGGAGGCTACCAGCAGTTCGCCTCAACGGATTCGATCGTGATCATCCGAAATAACGGGAGCACGCCCTCTATCTTCGAGTTCAATTACAAGGAGGCGGTGAAGGGAAAGAACCTCGACCGGAACAACGTCATCCTGGAGCGCGGGGATGTGGTGATAGTCCCCTGATCCTGATCGCGGCGAAACGATTTTGCGGGTGGGGATATGAAGATAAAAAAGTTCGCGATGGTGCTGGCCTTAACGCTCGTGGTGCCCCTGCCTGGCGGCCTGCGCGAGGCGGCAGCCCAGGGGGACCCTAAGCCTAAGTTCAACCTGGCGCAGAGCATAATCTTCTCCCAGCAATACAGTCGCCTGGCTCGTTCGGATACTTTTCAAATCGGCTTCATCTCGGTCGAGTTTCCCGAGCGGGGCACCAGCTTCAGCTTCTCCAATTTCCTTTCCAGCTGGGACTTCTCGGCAAACAATCCCAGATACGAATATTCCTTGAATTTTTATATCGCCGGCCAGTCGCTTAACAATCGATTCAACCTGCGCAGCTCTCTTCTCCACAACCTGAACTGGGACTCCAGCTTCAAGGCGAGCCCGCGCCTGACCCTGAGGGTTGCCGATTCGCTGCGCGTCTATCCCAACTTCAACGGACCGGTCGGGTTCAGAGGCTTTAACGCCGGGCTGGGGGGCGGGCTGCTGGGGCTGAGGGGCGGATCGGTCGTCGGAAGCAACATCCCCCTCTCCCCTTCTGAGCTTGAAACGGAAATCCTAAACCACGACCAGCTTTTCTTCGGCGGCTCCAGGTTGAACAACGACTTCAACTTCTCGGGCCAATACCTCAGCGGGCCGAATTCGCAATTGACCTTCGACTACAGGTTCAGCCTGCAGAATTTCAAGTCGAGCAACTTCTCCGAACACAACGGCCATTCGTTCGCCATCAGCTACCGGCGCGATTACAACGCGCGCTTGAGCTTCAACCTGTCATACAACCTCGAGCTGTTCATGTTCAGGAAATTCAACGATACCGTGAACCACACCGGCTCGGTCGGCGCCGTGGTCAGGCTGAGCCCCACGCTGCTGGTGGAGGGAACGCTCGGCGCCGCTTCGAGTTCAGCCCGCGCGCTGGCCGATCCTCTCGACGAGAGCAGGAGAACCGGCTATATGGCCCGCTTCGGCGTTACCAAAAGCTTCCGCGCCTCCTCTATCGCCTCGGGTTACTATCGAAGGATCGGCGTTACGCCTAACCTCGGCGACACCTCGTTTAATAAGGCCTTTTACCTGACTTACTCGCGCGTCTGGTTGGAGCGGCTCGAAAGCTCTGTATCGGCGTCGCGCCTCGAGCGCTCCTCGCTGTTCAGCGACGGCAACACCGAGGCGAACCTGTTGGGCCTCGACCTGAAATACCGGCTCGCCAACAGCCTGCAGGTTAGATTTTCCACTTCATACTATGAGGGAGATACCACTTTCGCTGGCGGAAACCAGGTGTTCGGCCGGTTCGCAGAAATAGGAGTCAATTATCAGGCCAGCCGAAATTTCTCGCTCTTCGCCTCTTACTTTTACGCCAGTCAAAGCCGACAGGGAATACTGGCCTCGGATTTGCGCGGAAGCAGTGTTTTCTTCGGCCTTTACTTCATCATCCCCTCGATCATAAGGATGTAACGCCGCGCAACTGACGCTGTGAATTTAAAGCCATGATGTTAAGACTAAGGCTGAGGTGGAAAGCAAAGAGCGCTCAGGATGAAGGGGCCGATCCCAGGCTGGTGAGCATTGTCGAGCCCTTTTCCTATGTCGTCGAGGAATACCGGAAGCTGAGGGCTAAACTTTTCGGCCTCAGCGAAAAGTACGGCCGGAAGGTTTTCGTGATCTCGAGCGCGGACCTGCAGGAGGGGAAGACGATAACCGCGATAAACCTGGCCGTGTGCATGGCCACGAGTTGGGATAAAAAAGTTATCCTGGTCGATGCCGATCTGCGAAAGCCCTCGGTGCACGCCTATCTTAAACTCGAGGCCAGGCCAGGGCTGCGGGAGCTTCTCGACAACGGCAACATGGTCCACCCCTCATCGGTTGAAAAAATAATCAAGAAGGTTAACCAGCTCGACGTTCTAACCGCAGGGACGGTGCCGCAAAACCCCACGGAGCTGCTCGGCTCGGAGCGCATGGCGGGCCTGATCGGTTACCTGAAGCAGAACTACGATGTGGTGCTGATAGACTCTATGCCATTGCTGCCCACGGTCGATGCCCAGGTTCTTTGTGAGATGGCCGACGCCCTGCTGTTGGTCATTCGCGCCGGCAAAGGCTCCTTCCCCCTGGTGGAAAAAGCTATTCGCGGCGTGGACAAAGACAAAATAGTAGGGGTGGTGATGAATGCCGTTACCAGCAGCGGCTTCAAATATTCCAAGTACTATTATAACTACTACCAGAAACACCAGAAACACCTGAAGGCTGTGGGAGAGAATTAGAACGCCTGATGGGTTATGGGACAAGCCATCAGCTTTCAGAGGTCAGCCTAAAGCTGACGGCTGATTACCGATAGCTCGAAAGCAACCTCACCGCCCGACCTTGATCGGCGCTCTTAACATAGCTGGCCGGGCGCAGCGTAAAGTTTTTCATAGTGGGCAAAAAAATTTCCATCTGCACGGCAGATAAACCCGCTCCTGTTTCGCATCGGGGCTTGAAACGTCGAAATGCAAACGGTTTAAGCTCTCGCGCCCGCGCCTGGTCCCGACCCATGCTATGGAATCGATTTTGCATATAAAGTGAAGGCCGCAAGTGGGATCAGAGGTGATTAAACCAAACTCTGCTAGAGCATGGAGGAGTCAGGCTAGGGATGATTTCAGGTTCCGCTATTATGTCGCAAGCGATTAATAGAGGGGAAGCCGATTGGCAGTGGTTCTGTATCCAGACCAAGCCGCATTGCGAGGACCTGGCTACGGTTAATCTGGTCAACCGCCAGATAATCGTGCTCAACCCGAAAGTCGAGGAGGTATTCTTTCGGGACGGCAAGCGGAGGAGGCGCGCGGCTCCCTTGTTCCCCTGCTACATCTTCGCCAACCTGGTATTGGGCCGGGATTACTATAAGGCGAAATGGGCTCCCGGAGTGAAGCGAATTGTCGGCAGCGGCGATACCCCGATGCCGCTGGATTACACGACAATAGAAGCGATCATCGACAAGCTGCAGAGCGGGGAATATATAAAAATCAAGCGGCCTAAACCTGGCGATAAAGTTGTAGTGAGAGGCGGCGCCTTCAGTGGTCTCACCGGCGTGTTCGAATCGTACTGTTCGGGCAGAGAGCGGGTGAAGGTGTTGCTCGAGCTGCTCCACCAGCAGGTGAAGGTGGAGCTGGACTACGCGCTGATCGAGCCGCTGTGAGGCGGCCGTAGATCTCCTTTCGTTTTGGTGTTTGCTGATAAGCTATTTAAATTCAATAGCTTAGAGTGAAGAACTTGACACAAAGGACGGCGGAGCTGTATCCAGACCCAGGCGCCCTTGCTGCTCGAGACCGGCTCGAGCCGAGCCCCGGCTCGGCGGAGCGCGCGCGCGGGGCGATAAAAATCTCAGTGGTCATCCCGGTGCGCAACGACGCGGAGCATCTCCGGCAGTGCCTCGAGGCGGTTGCCGCCTCCACCTACTCCAACTGCGAATGCATCGTCGTGGACGACGGCTCCACGGACGACACTCCGGCAGTCGCCGGCCAATTCCCGGTCAAATTGATCAGGCTCCCTAAAAACCAGGGGCCATCTTACGCCCGAAATTGCGGAGCGGCTGCGGCCTCGGGCGAAATCCTCTTCTTCGTGGATGCCGATGTATGTATATACCCGGATACCATAGCCAGGATCGCGCGGACCTTTGCCGAGCGGCCCGAGACCGACGCGCTGATCGGCTCCTACGACGATGAGCCGGGCGATGAGACCTTCCTCTCCCAGTACAAGAACCTCTTCCATCACTATGTGCACCAGAGGGGTAAGGAGAGGGCCTCGACCTTCTGGTCGGGATGCGGCGCGATCAGGCGCGACCTCTTTTTGCAATACGGCGGCTTCGACACCGCCTACCGAAGGCCGGCGATAGAGGACATCGACCTCGGCTACCGGCTGCGCGCCGACAATCGCACCATCGTGTTGGAAAAAGGGCTTCAGGTCAAGCACCTGAAGCGCTGGACCTTCTGGGGGCTGCTCAAGACCGATATCTTCGATCGCGCCATCCCCTGGGCCAGGCTGATCTTCCACTACAAGAACTTCCCCAACGACCTGAACCTGCACATCTCGCAGCGCATCAGCGTCGCGCTCGCCTTCCTGCTGCTGCTCGCCGCCGGCTCGATCGCCTTCTATCGCGGAATGCCCCTCACCCTGGCCCTCTACGGCTTTATCCTGATCGTGATGAGCTACATGTTTTATCTGATGCACGCCTCGAAGCGCAAGCCATGGGTCATCGCCGGAGCGGGCGCGCTGCTCTTTTTGACCGGCCTGATCTCGAAGTCCTATCGGGACCTGCCGGCGATCTCCTGGCTGAGCCTGATCTCCTTTTGCCTCCTGCCCGCGGCCCTGCTGACGGCGATGCTCAGCCATCGGGTGCGCCGCTTCCTGACAAAGCACCAGGCCATGTGCCTTTCCGGGTTCGTCGCCTACCTCACGGCGCTGGCCCTCTTCCTGGCCATCTACTTCCACGCCCTGCTTCTGCTCCCGTTCCTGGCCCTCCTGGCAATCGTCCTGATCAATTTTCACTTTTATTCTTTCTTCGTTAAGAAAAGGAATGTATTTTTCGCCCTAATGATCATACCGATACATCTTTTCTATTACCTGTACAGCGGCGTGAGCTTCGCCTTCGGCGCCGTCTCTTATCTGATCGGGGAGGGCTTGAGGCGGCGCAGGATCGACGAACGCTTGGAGGAGCGGTGAGGCCCGAGATCGAAAGCGCTGTGGGTTTCGCAGGCCCGCGCGTCCGCCCCGCATCGCCGGGCCTGGCCGGGCAGTTGCTGGCGCTCGCCGAGGCGATGCGCCCGGGCCACTGGACGAAAAACTTCGCCATCTTTGCCGCCCTGGTCTTTTCTCACCGGCTGGCGGGGCTTTACGATCTGACGACGGTCGCGCTCGGCTTCGCCGCTTTCTGCTTGATCTCGAGCAGCGTATACCTGATAAACGACCTCATCGATCTGGAAAAGGACCGCGCCCATCCGAGCAAAGCGCGGCGCCCTCTCCCGTCGGGTCGCCTCTCGGCGCGCGCGGCCCTGGGGGCGGCCATCCTGCTGGCGGCGATTTCGATGGGACTCGGCTTCGGCATCAACCTCCCCTTCGGCCTTCTGGTGTCGAGCTACCTCATGCTTTTCGTCCTCTATTCGCTCGCGCTCAAGCATATGGTCATAATCGACGTCATCATCATAGCGGCGGGCTTCGTGCTGCGCGTTGCCGCCGGCGCCGTGGCGATAAGGGTCGAGATGTCGAACTGGCTGATAATTTGCACGATATTCCTCTCGCTCTTCCTGGCCCTGTGCAAACGACGCCACGAGCTGCTGCTGCTGGGCGAAAGCTCGCGCCTGCACCGCGCCAGCCTCCTGGAATACTCGCCCCATTTCCTCGACCAGATGGTAGCCATTGCCACTGCCTGCACTGTCATGTCCTATGTGCTCTATACCATGGGGTCGGATACCGTGTCGCGCTACGGTACCAGGAACATGGTCTTCACCATCCCCTTTGTCATATATGGCATATTCCGCTACCTGTTCCTGGTCTACAAGCGGAACCTGGGTGGGAACCCCGAGGCGCTCCTCCTGAAGGACATGCCGCTCGCCCTGGCCATCGTCCTCTACTCCCTTACAGTATTTGTGATTTTATACGCTTAGAATGCCTGACAAGACTGACCGCGCTGCAGCAAGCTATCAGTCCCGATCTAACGGTCAGCTCGAAGCTGATGGCCGAACGCTTGCTCGATGAAAAACGGCGCTATCCCGATCTTAACCTATCACTCGCTCGACGAGGGCAGTTCGGCCCTGTCCCTCTCCCCCGAATTGTTCAGCCGCCAGATGCAATTCTTGAAGGACGGCGGGTTCACGGTCATGGACCTGGTGGAGCTTGCCAAGATACTAGGCGACGGCGCGGCGCTTCCCGAGCGGGCCGTGGTATTGACCTTCGACGATGGCTTCGAAAGCTTCTATACCAGTGCCTTCCCGGTGCTCTGCCGGCTGGGCTTTCCGGCAACCGTCTTCGTCGTCGTCGATTACGTGGGCAGGAAAAACGATTGGCCGGGCCAGCCGAGATGGGTCGAGGTGCGCCCGCTGATGAACTGGCAGCAACTCTCCGAGATATCCAGCCATGGCATAGCGATAGGATCTCACACCCTGACTCATCCGGTCTTATCGGAGCTTGATAGCGAGAGCCTCTGGCGGGAGATTTACCTCTCGAAGGCCAGGCTCGAGGAGCGGCTGGGCGGCCGGGTCCAGGCCTTCTCCTATCCTTACGGCATATATTCTCCCGCGCTGAAAACAGCGATCTCACGGGCTTATCTCTGCGGCTGCGCTGCGCAGCTCGGCGATGCCCTCCAACCGGACCACTCGCATGGGGAGCCACCTTGTCTGCCGGACTGTCCCCGGGAACGCCTCAGAAGCAGTGCCTCGCCGGTCTTGCCAGTGCTTGTCCGCCGCCGCACAAGCAGTGGCACACACCGGGCCTCTGCGCAAGAATCCGGGGCAATTGTCGGACTATGCTCAACTATCCGTCAGGCAGCCGGCAAAGCAAGCTGCGGCTCCGCGCCGCTGTCGGCCGCGGCGGGCAGCAGGCAAGTCGCACATCGGGCCGCAAGCAGCGGGTCGCGCTGACCGCTACAACCGATACGGACGTACAGCCTGGGCCAGCCCGCAGAAAACTCCGACACGATGCTGGACAACCGCCAGGCCGCTTGTTTCAATGTCACAGGTCGGCCGCGGGGTGTTCCGGGCATCCGAGACGGGGCTGCGCGGCCGGTCGCCTGCCTGAAAGCCTACCCTAAGAGCA
>FWWM01015561.1_pt1 | contig 11099 bp, 9 predicted proteins | sample 2228351 | NCBI WGS metagenome assembly FWWM01 (sample SAMEA103939774, study PRJEB20133) | metagenome
AGAACGTGGGCGCAGCAATATTGGTGAGCAGTCCGGTGAGCAGATGTAGCGAGAGACTCAGATCAATCTGGACGCCTTGGTGGTGCTCGGCCGACACGCCTACTTTCGTGAAGTAGGCGGCATGATCGAGCGCCATCAGAACCAGTGCAATTCCGCGCATCGTGTCGAAGGCCTCGATGCGCCTGGATCGGACACCAACCGCTGCTGAAAGATTTCGTAGGGTGATCATAAGCTCGTCGTCGGCCCGGCAGTTGCTCATCGGATTCATGGATGAGAGTTGCCGACGGTCTGATAGAATCGCCGAGGTATATGGCTGTATCCCCTCGCGTCAGCTCGGACGACGCTTTGATTGTAGTCGCAAATTCTGCGGAGGGAGCGGAGCAGCTCTCTCCGCCCTCGAATGCCAGCGGCCGGCGTCCCGAATGGTTGAAGGTCAGGGCTCCCTCCGGCGAGGCTTACCACAACCTCAAACGCCTGATGCGCAGCAAGTCGCTGCACACGATCTGCGAAGAGGCCAACTGCCCCAACATCGCCGAGTGCTGGGGGCGCGGCACGGCAACCTTTCTGATCATGGGCGATGTGTGCACGCGCTCGTGTGGCTTCTGCGATGTGAAGACCGGCATGCCCAGCCCTTTGGACTGGGCCGAGCCGATGCGCGTGGCCCAGGCCGTCAGGGATATGGGCCTCAAACATGTGGTGATCACGTCGGTCAATCGCGATGAGCGCAGAGATGGCGGCGCGCCGATCTTCGCCCTGACCATCCGCAAAGTGCGCGAGGCGCAGCCCGATTGCACCGTCGAGGTGCTCATCCCCGACTTCAAAGGCAACCGTGCTGCGCTGGAGATCGTCATGCGCGAAGAACCGGACATCCTCAACCACAACGTCGAAACCGTGCCGCGCCTGTTCAAGAGAGTGCAGCCGCAGGACCGCTACGAGTGGGCGCTGGCGACGTTGCGCAATGCCAAGGCGATTCAACCGGACGCGGTGACCAAGACCGGCATCATGCTCGGCCTGGGCGAGACGCCCGATGAGGTGTTGCAGGTCATGCGTGACCTGCGCGCGATTGACGTGGACATCCTCACCCTTGGCCAGTATCTGCAGCCAAGCAAGAAACACCTGCCCATCGAGCGCTACTACACGCCGCAGGAGTTCGCAGAGTTCCGGCGGCTGGGATACGAGATGGGGTTCAAGTGGGTGGAGAGCGGGCCGCTCGTCCGCAGTTCGTTCCGTGCCGAGTTTCAGGCGCGCGCGCTCTCCAGGCGTTGGCGCGATGCCAGGGCGCCGTCCAACGCCGCTCAGGCCGTCTGACGCGCTTCCACTCGCCGTAAGATCGCGCACAAGTGGGGGCCTCTATGCCCTGTGACCGGACACGAACCATGCATGCCCAGCGAAACACCGACCGCGTCGGCCATGCGCCTGCGCACTTCAAAGGCAAAGCGGTGATCGGCATCGCGCTACTGACCATCCTGCTGATTGCCGGCGTGGCATTTGTCCTCATCTACGTCTCGACTTCACGCGAAGCATCCGCAGGTGATCCGGGGATCATTCAGGTGATCTACGCTCAGCCCATCCCAGCGCGGTCCCTGGCCGGCGAACGGTCCGTCGTTGCGCAGGCAGAGGAGGCCGTTGCCGCTCAACCCAGACGCGAGTGGACCGAGTCGCGGGCGCGCTCCACCGTTCCCCCGCGCGCACAGCCGACGACGACGCCCACGCTTGCTCCAGATGCCCGGTATATGCCCAGGGCGGAAGCGGCGTTGCAACTGGCCGAGGTAACGTCATGCCCAGAGCCGGTTGGCCGGCTCATCACCGAGACTCTGGCGAGCAACGTCACCGTCGTGCCGATCACGGTGCACATCTATCTTCCGCCGTGCTACGATCCGGATCGCTATGCCTATTCGACGCTGTATCTGATCCACGGCACGGCCTTCGAGCAAGGTGGCTGGTTGTACGACGGCGTGCCGCGCGTGGCCGATGTGCAGATGAGCCTGGGCGTGTTACCCCCGTTCATCATCGTGATGCCCGGCGCAGACATGCGCGCTGGCGAGGCCAGCAAGTATTCGTGGACGAACATGGGCCGGGGCTCGTACGAGGACTTCATCGTCAATGAGCTGGTGCCCTACATTGATCGGAATTACAGCACCTGGGCCAGTCGCGAGGGGCGCGCCATCGGCGGCATCTCGCGCGGTGGCTATTGGGCCATCGAAATCGCCTTCGCTCATCCCGATCTTTTCAGCGCCGTCGGGGGCCATAGCCCATCCGTGTTCACTCAGCTGGTCGGCGTGCCCCCCAACTTCAGCATGCTCAGCATGGCTCGCTCGATCGACGAGCTGCACAACCTGCGCATCTGGCTGGACGCTGGCGACCAGGACTGGGCGCGCGTGGATATGCAGAAGCTGATGGGTGACCTGGACGACGTCGGCGTGCCGTACTATGCCGACATCGGCGAGGGTGGTCACGAAGACAGTTACTGGACGTCGCGCGTGCCGGAGTATCTCGCTTTCTACTCGTCGGCCTGGCCGCGCACCGCACGCGCCAAGCAAGCGCTTGGTTCAGCGGCCAACCCCTGATATGCGCCGCTGGCTGATTTGGGTTGGGGTCGCTGTCAGCTTCGTCTTCCTCTTTCTGGCGCTTCGCGGCATCGAGTTCGAGGAGTCGTGGCGTGCCCTGCAACAGGCCAATGGGCTGTGGCTGTTGCCCGGCATCGCGTTCTACTTCCTGGCTGTCGCCGTGCGGTCCTGGCGATGGTCGTATCTGCTGCAGCCGCTGAAGGCGGTGAGCGCCGGCCAGCTGTTCCCCATCGTCGTGATCGGCTACATGGGCAACAACATCTACCCGGCGCGCATCGGCGAGTTGTTGCGCGCTTACGTCCTGCGCCGCGACAAAGGTGTGCCTATCTCCTCCAGCCTGGCGACGGTGTTGATCGAGCGCATGATGGACGGCATCGTGATGATCGGGTTCGCGTTGATCGGCTTGCAATCGGCGCCGAACGTCGGTCCGCGTGCCAGCCAGGCGTTTGCCGTCGCCATTGCCATCTTCGCCGCTGCCAGCGCAGTGCTCTTCTTGATGGCGCTGGCGCCGGCGCAAACGAATCGGTTGGCCGAGGCCATGGTCGCCCGCCTCATCCCCCATCGCTTGCAGGCGCCGCTGTTGGGGTTCGTCCATCGTTTCGTGCAAGGCGCACAGAGCCTGCGCAGCCCGCGCGACCTGGCCGCGATCTTCTTCGGCACGGTCGTCGTGTGGTTGCTGGAGACGATGAAATACGGCTGTGTAGCCCTGGCGTTCGGTCTGACTCTGCCATTCAGCGGCCTGATGATGGTCAACGGTCTGTCCAACCTGTTCACGATCATCCCCGGGGCGCCGGGCGCAGTCGGCACATTCGACGCTGGCGGCATGCTCAGCATGCGTGCGCTAGGCGTGGACGATTCGCTGGCGGCAGCGTATGTCCTCACGCTGCACGTGGTGCTGTGGCTGCCGGTCACGCTCCTCGGCGCGTTCTTCATGCTGCGTGAAGGGTTGCGCTGGTCGGACCTGCGCAAGGTAGAAGAGGCGATGGGTTGACTGCTGCGTCTGCCCGCCAGAGACCACCGGCTCCGTTGGGCACCGTCATGCTTCGAAACGCGCCGCGCATCTCCCTCTATGTCCTGGCCGTACTCGTCGTAGGCATCTGGCGCGACCTTGCTTTTGCAGGCCGCACCGATCTGCTGCGCGATGTGCTCTCCACCGTCATCGTAATCGTCTTCGGCACGATCGTCGGTGACACGGCGTGGTCGGTCGAGGAGATGATCTTCGCGCGGCGCGGCTTGTGGCCACAGCCACGGGCGCTGTTCGTGTTGCGTGTGATGGCGATGAGCGTTGGGTGGGTGATGCTCGGCCATCTGCTCAAGCCGGCGATCGCTATGCTGGTGCAGATCCCACGCGTCGGCTTCGAGATCTTGCCGACCATCGTGATTGGCCTGGAGTTCGAGCTACGCTGGGCGCTTCTGCCGGCCCTGGTGATGGGCGCGGGCGTCGGGTTAGCCGTTGTGTGGGTGTTCGTTCGACGCGCGAGCGGGCATGATCGGATGTGAGGCGCCGCTCTCCTCGCTCCGGACGATGCGTGCCAGTTTTGCCTCCATCTCCTTCCATGCCAGCGCCGATAGGCCGTATTTGTACTGAAGCTGCTCTTCGTCCATCGCCCCCGCACGATAGTCACGCAGTGCACACGTCCAGCGCAGCATCTCGAAGGTGAGCGCCTCCAGGCCGGCCAGCGGTGCAATCTTACGGTTGAAGATGTATTCCAGGTTCCGTCCGGTGCAATCGAACAGCCGGCCGCGCGGCTGGTAACGCTGCAGATGCAGGTCCAGTGCCTGCACGCATTCGCCGGAGATGGGTAGCTGCCGTTCCTTGAACTTCAAGTGCTTCTTGTCGTAATGGATCCACACCCGGCGCGCGTCGCGGTCGAGGTCGTCTCGCGTCAAGCGCAGACACTCGCTCTTCTTGATGCCGGTCTCCAGCACCAGATGGATGATGGCAAATGGGCGCGTGTCACGACGCGTGCCCGAGGCGATCTGTCGCGCCGCCCGCAGCGTCGCCGCCGCCTGTGCCTCGGTCAGGTATTCCGGCAATGGATCCACCAGGGGCTTGTAGGGCACGCTGTCGGCAGGGTCTACGCTGATGTAGCCACATTCATGCAGCCAGCGGAAGAAGACCTTGACCGACGTCAACCGCCGCTCGACAGACTTGGGGCTGTTGGCGCTCTTGCGGTTCTCCTCGTGAGCGATGAAAGCGCGGATGCGCTCGCTGGTGATGGACGTCAACAAGGGCGCAGGCTGGCCGTCGGTCATGACGAAGTGGGCGAACAGGTTTACGTCGCCCCAGAACGCCTTGCGCGTGTTGTCGCTGATCGGTCGGCGTTCGAGATGCCTGGCATAGGCCAGCAACGCCTCGTCCAATCGGGTCACCATCGCCATGCCGGCAGTGTAGCACAGATGTTCTGCCCATGACAACCCGTCCTTTTGGCATGCTATATTGCGCGCATGCAGTCACCGTTTCGAGTTCGCAACTGGATCATCTTTCTGCTGATCAACGTGCTCGTCTCGGCGACTACGGCGTTCGTCGTGGTGCGCGCTTTCACGCAGGCCGCTAATCGTCCGGCGGTTGCTCCGGCGGAGAGCATAATGCCCCAGCCGCCCCTGGGTGCGGTGGCATCGTCTGCGCAGGATGCGGACGTCCCGCCGGCCGATGCGTTGCCTGTGGCAGCTCGGGAGACGCCCATCCCCCAGGACGTGGCTTCACCTCAGCCAACCCCTACGCCGCGTGCGACATCCCGACCGGCTGTGCAGCCGACCGGGGCTGGGCTGCCCAACGTGCGCATTAGCACCGTCGTCTATCCCGGCCAGCGCACGCGCGAAGCGGTCGTGATCGTGAACGAGGGTGACGAAGTGGACCTGACCGGCTGGACGCTATCGAACCCACGCGGCAAAGTCTACACGTTCGGCAACGTGGCGCTGTTCAAAGAAAGCTTCATCAATGTGCACACCACTATCGGCGTGGATGTGCAGACCGACTTGTTCTGGAACCTGACGGAGGCTGTATGGCGAGCGGGCGACGAGGTGACGCTGCGCCGCGGCGACGAGGTGGTCGCCACCTACGTTGTGAAGTGAGGCGGCGGAGGTAGCATGCGGCGCGTCGGGCTTGACATTCATCGGCCACCGTCCGACACTCGCCCCACACGATGCTGACCAGCGCCGATCTGAAGAAGCTCCTGACCGCCGGCCCCAGCGCGCGCATCGAAGTGCTCTCGCCCAGCGCTGCCTCGCCGGAGCGCATGGCGCGCTCGCTGGTCGCGTTGGCCAATGCGCGCGGCGGCGTGTTGATCGTCCCCTTTGGCGCAAGGGATAAAGTCCAACCCGAAGAGGCGCGTGACCGCGCCATGCAAGCGTTGCTGATGAGCGAGCCGCGCTTGATCGTGCCGTTGCCATATTTCGTCGGCAACGATCCAGGCACGCCGGAGGCGCTCCTCGTCGAAGTGCCGGAGGGGCTGCCCAACGTCTATAGCCTCGACGGGCGTTACTTTACCCGCGAGGACGGCCGAAACGCCATCCTCGGCGCACGGGCACTGCGCGAGCTGATGCTGGTGCGCGGCGAGGGCACGTGGGAGTCGGCGACGCCGAGCGGCGCCAGCCGCGATGATCTGGATTGGTCGAAGATAGAAGCCTACGCACAAAAGGTGCCCATCGGCGATGACACAGTCGAGGACTTGCTACTGCGGCGCGGATGCGTGGTCAGGCGCGGCCGGCAGATCAAACCGACCTATGCCGGTCTGCTGTTGTTCGGCCGACAACCGCAACGCTGGGTGCGCGGCGCAGAGATCCTGGGCGCGCGCTTCGGCGGCACGACGATGGACGATGTCTTTGCCCGCCAGACCATCGGCGGCACGTTGCCGGACCAGATCCGCCGCGCCGAAGCCTTCCTGGTCGAGAACATGCCGCACCGCGCACGCCTGCAAACGTGGCAGCGCAGCGACGAGCCGCTCTATCCTCCCGGCGTATTGCGCGAGGCTGTAGTCAACGCCGTCGCCCATCGCGACTATCGCCTGACCGGGAATCAGATTCACGTGTTGATGTTCGCGGATCGCGTGGAGGTGCGCAGTCCTGGTCGGTTGCCCGGTCATATCACTTTGAAGAACCTGTTGCGCGAACGCTATTCGCGCAACGAGGCCATCGTGCAGGTGCTGGCCGATATGGGCTTCATCGAACGGTTGGGCTATGGCATCGATCGCATGATCCGCGCGATGAAGGAAGCCGATCAGCAACCCCCGGTGTTCGAGGAGACCGACGCCGGCTTTGCCGTCACGCTCTATGCCAAGTCGGTCGAGCCGGCTGTGATCCCTGCCGCTCAGACAGCACAACAGGCACGCTGGCAGAAGATGCTGGTCTATCTCAGAGCGCACGGCCGCATCACCAACCGCGATTATCAGGAGCTATGCCCCGATGTAAATCCGGAGACGCTCCGTCGCGATTTCGTGGACATGGTCGAGCGTGGCCTGATCCTGCGCATCGGCGACAAGCGCGGCACGTATTACATCCTCAAGTAGCACCCGCGCAGGTCACAAGCAATCGGCCGCAACCCTATTCGCGCATGAATCGGCGCATCTCCTCCTCGATGCGTTTGCTCAGCGTCATGGCGTTGATGGCGTGTTGCTGCAAGGCGATGTCCTCTGCGGTTTGCGGCTCCCATTTCGGCACCTCGATCGGTTGGCCTGCGCCGTCTATAGCCACGTAGCCGATGATGCAGTGCGTGGTTTGGGTGTAGATGCCGTCGCGCGGATCGCTGGCGCGCACGTCCACCGCGACGTGCATGCTGGTGCGGCCGGTGTGGATCAACCGGGCATGCACCTCCACCAGGCTGCCGATGAGGATGGGCTTGACGAAGCGAATGCCGCCAACGTAGACCGTGACGCAGGTCTGGCCGCTCCAGCCGATGGCGACGGCTGCGCCGGCTTCGTCAATCCATTTCATGACCGCGCCGCCGTGCACTTTGCCGAGCACGTTCTGTTCGGTGGGTTGTGCGAAGAACCGGAGGGTGATTTCACGAGCGCGCGTCGTCATGGCCTGCATGCTATCATCTTCACGCCCGATGTCTGATGCAAGCGTGACGCCGATCCGCCGCCAGTATCTCGAACTCAAGCGCAAGTACGCCGACTGCATCCTGTTCTTCCGGCTGGGGGATTTCTACGAGACGTTCGACGCCGACGCCGAACTCGTGGCGCGCGAGTTGGACGTGGTGCTGACTTCGCGGCCGGTGGCCAGGGACGTGCGCATCCCCATGGCCGGCGTGCCGCATCACGCTGCCGAGGGCTACATCGCCCGGCTGATCGCGCGTGGCTACCGCGTCGCCATCGCCGATCAAATCGGCAGTGAAGCAGTCAACGGATTGGTGCCTCGCGAGGTGCGCCGCGTCATCACCCCCGGCACGGTTGTCGAGCCGGGTATGCTGGAATCCAACCGCCCCAGCTATCTCGCCGCGATCGTCGGCAGTCGGCCGTTGTTGGACGACGGACCGGCCGGCACCGGCCACCGCCCGGCTGCCGCCGGCATCGGTCTTGCCTATTGTGACATCACCACCGGCGAGTTCTGCGCTACTCAGCTCAGCAGCCCGGTCGAGTTGGAGCGCGAGCTGGCACGTATCCAGCCGCGCGAGCTGCTCGTGCCCGAGGCGGAATCGCCTGTGCAGCCGTCGCCGGCTTCCGATATGCGCTTCCCGACCACGCCGCTGCCGGCCTATCGCTTCGAACTCAACAACGCACGTCAGGCGCTGCTCGATCACTTCAAGGTCAACACGCTACAGGGCTTCGGGTTGGAGGAACGGCCCCATGCGTTGCGGGCGGCCGGTGGCATCATCGCCTATCTGCGCGAGACGCAACCCTCGGCCCTGCGCCAGCTGGCCGAGCTGCGGACGTATTCCACCTCGCAGTTCATGGGTCTGGATGCCGTTGCCCGCCGCAATCTGGAACTACTGGAGCCGATTCGCGCTGGCGCTGCCGGTGGCAGAGTCGCGCCGACGTTGCTCGGCGTGCTCGACAAAACGTGTACGCCGATGGGCGCCCGCCTGCTGCGGACGTGGATCGCGCAGCCGCTGCTCGACCGTGCGGCCATCGAGGAACGGCTCGACCGCGTCGAAGCCCTGTTCAACGACACCCTGCTGCGCGCAAAACTGCGCGACGCGTTGAAGGGCATGCCCGATCTGGAGCGACTGACCACACGCGCGTTAAGCGGCATCGCCACGCCGCGCGACCTGCTGAACCTGAAGACGGCGTGTGCGCAGTGGTCGAAGGTTGCGAGTTGCAAAGCGCAGGTTGATGGCCAACCGGCTACTGATCGCCTGCAACCGGTGATTGACCTGATTGCCTCGGCGATCAAGGACGAGCCGGATGACGACGGCTTCATCAAGCCCGGCTTCAGCGCCGAGCTGGACAGCGTGCACCTGGCCGCCCGCGATGCCAAGACGTGGGTGGCCAATCTCGAGCGCGTCGAGCGCGAGCGCACCGGCATCAAGTCGCTCAAGGTCGGTTACAACAAGGTGTTCGGCTACTACATCGAGGTGACCAACGCTTACCGCGGCGTCGTGCCGGGCAACTACATCCGCAAACAGACGCTGACCAACGCTTACCGCGGCGTCGTGCCGGGCAACTACATCCGCAAACAGACGCTGACCAACGCCGAGCGCTACATCACGCCTGAGCTGAAGGAGTACGAAACGCTCATCCTGAACGCCGACGAACGCATCGCCGAGATCGAGCGGCGCTTGCTGATCGAGATCAATCAAACCATCGCGGCACATGCCAGAGCGCTCTCCGAGGCCGCGCACGCCGTCGCCCGGCTGGATGTGGCGGCGGCGCTGGCCGAGGTCGCCGCGCGCAACAACTACTGCCGCCCGCGCTTCAATGACGACGGACGCATCGTGATCAGGGATGGTCGGCATCCGGTGATCGAGCATTTGCTGAGCGAGACGCCGTTCACGCCGAATGACGCGTGCCTCGACCAGGACGCGCGCATCCTGGTCATCACCGGCCCGAATATGAGTGGCAAGAGCAGCTACATGCGCCAGATCGCGCTGATCGTGCTGATGGCGCAAATCGGCAGCTACGTGCCGGCGCGCGAAGCCGACCTGTGTATCGTGGATCGCATCTTCACCCGAATCGGTGCGCAGGATGAACTGGCGGCTGGCCAGAGCACCTTCATGGTCGAGATGGTGGAGACGGCCAACATCCTGCACCACTGCACACCGCGCAGCCTGGTCATCCTTGATGAGATCGGCCGCGGCACCAGCACATACGACGGCCTGGCCATCGCCTGGGCGGTGATCGAGTACCTGCACAATCACCCCGAACGCTGCCCGATGACGTTGTTCGCCACGCACTATCACGAGTTGATTCAACTGGCCGATGTGCTCCCGCGCGTGCGCAACTACAACGTCGCGGTCAGCGAGGAAGGCGGGCAGATCGTCTTCTTGCACAAAGTGATCGAAGGCGGCGCCGATCGCTCATACGGCATCCACGTGGCCCAATTGGCCGGCCTGCCGCCGGCCGTGGTGCATCGTGCGCAGGACGTGTTGAAGGAACTGGAGAACGCAGGTTCGCGAAGTGCAGAAGCGCAGCGCAGCGCGCCACGACCGCAGCAAATCTCGCTGTTTGCTGAATCCTCGCCGGCGCTGGAGAAACTCAAGTCGCTCGATCCCAACGCGCTCAGCCCGCTCGAGGCGCTGACGGCGCTATACGAGCTGAAGAAGTTGCTGTGAACCTGCGCCGCGGAAGCCGGAATTACCAACGGTGCCTGGCTTTTGCGCGTCACCCGCACAACTCCGCCACCAGCAAATCGAGCGCCGTCACGTCATCCAGGCGACCAGTCTTGATGGCGACGTCGGCCTCCAGCAGCGCGGCGTGCGTGCGCTCCAGCTCGTCCATCGAGAAGCGGCCGGCTTGCTGCAACGCCTTCTTTGCCACGAATGGATGTATGCCGAGGGTGCGCGCCAGTTGGTCCGGGTTGAGCTCGGCGTTCTCCTTTGCCTGAATCAGCAGCCGGGTCTGTCGGGCGATGTGCGCGAGCAGAACCAGAGGTGACTCGCCCCGCGCCAGTATGCCGCGCGCCACGCGATAGGCCGCGTCGGCGTCGCGCGCGCCCACCGCGTCCACGAACTTGAAGATGTCGGCTACGTCTTCATCCTGCACCAGCAGCGCTACGTCCTGGCTCTCGATGCGCCGGCCGGACGCATAGCTCACGAGTTTGTCCAGCTCATTGTCCAGCTTGAGCAGATAGGTTCGGCTGTCGATTTCGAAGTGGTCGCGGTCGTTGCTGTTGCCGCGGTTGATCTTGAGCGCGAGCAACTGCGCTGCCTGGGACGAGATGTCGCCACCCTTGAACTTCGCCCGTTCGACGATCCAGCGCACCGGGTCGGACGGCAGCTCATAGCGCTTGACCACCCCACCCGCCGCCTTATCTTCCGCCAGCTTGATCAGCGGATGGTTTTCGTCCAGAGTGGTGTCCTCGGCGAACACCAGGCGTGCGGTCTCCGGCATCGCCGGCAGGTAGGCGATCAACTCCTGGAGCGGGCCGGGCGCG
>FWWM01016308.1_pt1 | contig 11098 bp, 9 predicted proteins | sample 2228351 | NCBI WGS metagenome assembly FWWM01 (sample SAMEA103939774, study PRJEB20133) | metagenome
ATGGATGCTAATAAAAATTCTTAATAAGTAGAAGTTTCTAGAACCTACCATAAAGAAGTTATGCTCTTCTTCCTACCCTAGAGTTGATAAAAACGGAAAAATTTCTATTAGAAAATTAGAAATAACCTGAAGTTGGTTAAAAAATATAAGTATGCCGGTTAAAACCAATATCAAACCACCAGCTAACTGAGAATAAAACATAAATTTACCGAACTTCTTGGAAATATCAACAAAGTAAGTAGATAGAAAAGATATAACTAGAAAAGGTAAAGCCATGCCAAGAGAGTAGAAAAACGTCAATATTCCTCCATATATTGCTTGACCTTGGTAAAAAGCTATTGTAATTATACCACCTAGAATGAGACCAATACAAGGAGTCCAAGAAAAAGCAAATGCCAAACCTATTAAAAATGATGATAGGTAACTTTTACCAGATATTTTTTCAGTATCTATTTTCTTTACATAATCGAAAAATGGTATCCTAATGATCCCCGTCATATGAAGTCCAAAAATTGCTACCAATACCCCAGCAATCTTCATTATAACATCTCTTCCAGAAGTCAAAATTCCACCTAACTGCCCACCTAAAACCCCAAATGTTATAAAAACTATAGAAAAACCAATCACAAAAAAAACCGATGAAATCAATACCTTGAACCTATCACTTACAGTTAAATTACCTTCCCTAATATATGATATTGAAACTCCTGATATATAAGAGATATATGGTATCACGAGAGGAAGAACACAAGGAGAGAAAAACGAAAAAATTCCACCAAGAAATGCTATAGGTATTGTTATACTCAACATATAACCATCACCTTAAAAGGTACTATATAAAAAATATTATCTACCATAATCAATAAGACTTTCAACAGGAATTTCTATTTAACAAAAATTTTTCCTTCTAAAAGGTGCCTAAGGCACTTTTTTAAAATAGGTGGTGAACCTCCTACAATTAAAAAAAGAGGCCTAGCCTCGTGCCTAAGGGTGTCTAGGGTACTTTCTTAAAACGGGGGTATTCTTAGGGGGTGTTAACACCCTATAAGTAACTAAAGGGCGGGCTGGTGGGGAGTTACCCTAGATGGATGCTAAGAAAAATTCTTAAGTAGAAATTCCTGGAACAATCTCGTGTTTTGTTGAATTTAAAATAGTGTAGAATTATAATGATGATAATTCTTATCTTGGGGTATTAATATGAAATTCTACGTAAAAAAGTATAATTTTACCAATTTAAAAAGGTTTTTTTTAGCCATTTTTATCTCAATTTTATTATTCTTTATACTTTCGTTTGGCTATTTAAGCTTGTTTACTAGTGCTTTTAACTCTTTCTCCTTAGAAACTAAAATAAATATTCTTATGAATTACTCACGTATACTCTATTCTAGCACAAAACCTGAAATTTCAGACATCACTTCTTCCACTTCATCCTCTGAATCTGGTAGTTGGTTATCTGCTTTTGAGGAAGAAGATACTAGTAGCCCTTTTGATTTCTTTGGTGCCCCATCTACCAAAAAAGAAAAGAAGCTCGAAAAAGCTAAAAAAGAAGAAGATCTATCAGCAAAATATGACTTGTTTTCTAAGATTTTAGAAGAAGTCATATCTAATTATGGTACCGAACTAGATGAATCACTCCTTAAGGAAGGAAAGGTTTTAAATGAAGTCCAAGTCATAGAAGGTAGTAAACTCATAGTATCATCTGATCTAGAAAAACTAAGAAATGGAGAAATCACAATTAGAAATCTTTTTAGAGCTAAGAAAGATTCTGGTGATAACAACTTCGTCGTCGAAGAAAGATATCCTGGATTTTTTGCTGATACTTATGATAGAGTAACAAAAATATATTTATTCAAAGATGTTGACTTAACAGTCTCGGTTTCATACATACAATATCCTGTACCAGTTCCTTGGGAATATTTAATTATTTTTCTTTTTTTAGCATTGTTACTTAGTCTACCAGCTCTCATCTTTAAATTTATCCCGGAAAGGTTCTGGATATATGGTGGAATAGTTTTAATAGCTTTCACAATGATTTTAAGTTACAGCATTTTCGACGGTTACATCAGCAATTCAGTATTAGGCACTCTCGATGAAAATGCCAAATTTGCCACTGATATTTACAATATTGCAAAAAACAATGGTGTAATACTCGACACTCAACTCCTGGAAGAAGGACTTTCCAAGAATACAGGTGATATACTAGCAATAAAACTTAAATTTGAGAATGATAAATTTACAGTTGATCAAGCTTCATATGGGAAATTTGTAGGAATGTTTAAAAACGTTTTCATTGTGTTCCTTATTACTATTTCTGGTTTAACATTGTATCTTTTCTACCTATTTTCAAAAGGATTTATTGAGAATTTCTTAAATGCGATCTTTAATTATAGCTTTGTTTACATATTCGTAATAAGTTCTCTGATATTACTATTTTTGCTTTTTGCGGTTCCATTCATATTCACAGTAGTTATAAGCTTTACATCTCTTTCTAGGTATTTATCTGACCTTAACCTTGCAAGGCAATTTGTTGGTTTATTCAACTATAGAGAAATACTAGATCTTAACAATATTCTGGCGATACTTAATATTAAATCCGCTATAGAAGCTATCGAAAAATCGGCTTTCTTTGTTAGAAACTTTCCTAACTTCTATCAGATACTAGTGAATACGTTTCTTTATACATTCATATCGGTCTTAATTCAGGTTACTTTGGGAGTAGTGTTCGCAGTTATTCTGAACGATTCTAGAATCAGGTTTAGAACAGTTTATCAGGTACTTTTTATAATTCCATGGGTTATTCCTACTTACATAAGTGCATTACTTTGGAGAGAAGCTCTGGGAGAATACGGAATCTTCAAGCAGATTTTTGATGTCATTGGCCTAACAGGATTTAACATTCACGCTGATAGCACAACTTATTTCCTTTCAATATGTTTTGTAAGTGCTTGGTACGCCTTTCCATTTATAATGATAGTAGCTCTCAGTGGATTACAAGGAATCTCTCAGTCTGTTACCGAGTCCGCTCTACTAGATGGTGCAGGCTGGTTTAGAAGATTGTTCTCGATTTACTTACCTCTCATAAGGCCAACTCTTTTGCCTTCAGTGTTACTTACTTCGATATGGACTTTTAATAACTTCAACATAGTATACCTCTATACCAGAGGAAATGATAACTACGATATACTGATAACAAGAATATATGATTTCGTTTCAAGACCAGATTTGAGAGTATTCACTTACGGTTATGCTGCTGCTTACTCTGTACTGGTGTTTATAATATTGTTTATGTACATACTAGCCTTTGTCAGACTGACAAAACTTACTGAAAAAGCTTACTAACTAGGAGGAGTTTTTATGTATGGATGGGTCAGAATTTTTGCTCAGGTATTCCTTATTACTTCTGTTATAGCTCTTCTTCTACCTGTTTTTTGGATCATTTTGATTTCTTTTTTCTCGAGAGATGTAATCAGGAGTGTATTTTACGATTTACTTCAGGGAAGATTTGATATTTCAAACCTTACTCTCAACAACTATTTATACATACTTTCGGATCCTAGCTTTTTGAGATGGGCTTTAAACAGTTTTGTAGTCTCTTTTTCAGTTGCTTTCGTAAGCACATCTATTGGCTTCATTACAGGATACGGGCTCTCTAGATATAACTTTCCTGGAAGAAAGCCTTTTCTGATTTCTCTTATAGTTACACAGCTTTTCCCAATATCCATGATGATTGTTCCATTTGTTGTCATAACTTCGATACTTGGTATATTTGGAACACTTTATGGCCTTTCTCTTGCTTACCTAGCAACTACGCTTCCTTTTTCTATTTGGATACTAAAGGGATTTTTTGACAGTGTGCCTCAAGATATAGAAGAAGCCGCCGAGGTAGACGGTGCAAATTTAGCTCAATTGGTATACTATATATTAATACCTGTTGCTAGACCTTCCATCGCCACTTCATTTATATTTTCGTTTATCACTTGCTGGAACGAATACGCTATTTCCTTCATATTTCTTTCTGATGTTGATCTCTACACATTACCCCCAGGTTTAAAATCATTACTCGATAACAATGATCTATCCGGTTTCTCTGCAGCTGCTGTTCTAGTTTCAATACCCGTCATAATATTGTTTATGTATATAAGGAGAGAACTTGTACAAAGCGTTACCTTCGGTGCACTAAAAGAGTAATTCATACCTTGCGTGGTCTTTAGCATCCTATTTAGGGCAATTCCCACCCTCCCCACCCCTTAGTTTGATTCTAGGGGGTTAACACCCCCTAAGAATACCCCCGTTTTAGTTAGGTAACTCTTGCTTGCTTTTTAGCATCCTATCTAGGATAACTCCCACTCACCCATCCCTAATTGTTGTTCTAGAGGGCTTCACCCTCTAAGGGTACTCCCTTTTTAAAATTTAGGATAATATCCTTACCAGCCCTAAAAGATTTCATAGGGGGCTATGCCCCCTAGTAATACCCCCGTCTTAGAAAAGTGCCATAGGCACAGTGCCTTAGGCACCCGCCCTCCCTAAGAGATTTCATAGGGGGGCTAGGCCCCCCTAGTATACCCCCGTTATTTAAGGAAAGTGTCTCAGACACTCAACCCTAAATTGTTGCTCTAGAGGGCTTCGTTCTCTAATAGTACTCCCGTTTTTTAATAGACTAAAGTCCTTTGATTCTTATCAGCCCACTTAGAGTAATCCTACCAAATTCTTTCCTTAAGCTAACCAATAGGAGGTTTCGCCACTCTAAGTGAACCTTTGTTTTTTAAAGAAAGTGTTTTAGACATTTCCGCTTCCTAAGAGGATAAGTCTCTTTCTTTATATAAGTTTCTGTACCCCTAATTTGGCTTTTTCTATTTATAGTAACTCAGCTACTTACGAAGTACTATCATTTTAGTATCTATCATGTTAAATAACCTTACATGAGTTATCGTAATCGATTTTATTGTGGGGTATGTGGCTACGTGTGGGCCTGTTTTCTAAGAGACTAAGTTTTTCATAAATAATTGCTGTAGTTATTACTGAATACCTAAGAAGTATCTCATTTTTTCTTAAGCTGGGTAGCTACTCTCTATTCTTCAGAATCACAGATAATCGTTGAAATCCTAAAAAATATTTTTCATAATAGAGGTTAAGGAGGTTTGAGAATGGATTTTGTTGCTTCTTTTATTAAGAGAAACCTAAAGTCTTTAGTGGCTTTGATGGTGGTTCCTGCTTTGGTAATTGGGTTTTTTGGCCTTATATTTGGTGAAGGCGTGAGAGATGTTAGTGTAGTTGTGGTAAACCACGATCAAGGAGTGGATATAGGAATGGGGAAAATGCTTTTTTCAGAAGAATTCTTGAATTTGCTAGACATTAAAGTATTCAAACTGGTATATGAGAAAGATAGAAAGAAGGCTATGGAATTGGTTTTTCAAGGTAAGGCAAATGCTATTATCTACATTCCTGAAAATTTCACTGAAGAGATGCTTTTAAAGATGCAAGACCCAACATATAATCTTTCTAGCAGGATAGAAGTTAAGGTTGATAGAAGTAATCCAGTTGTAGGTGGTGTCATAATGCAAAATATTTTGAATTCTTTCATGAACATGATTGCTCAAAGAAGTGGTAGTTCTTCACCTCTTCCTTTTGATCTAGAAGGGATAATCGAAAATCAGGAAGTTAATTTTGCAGATTTTCTCATAGGAAACATAATAATTCTTTTTGTTTTCATAATAATGTTTTTGTCTACTTCAGCAACTTTCATAAGGGAAGTGAACGGAAAATTTTTGGATAATATTTCTCCATCATTCATTCTTGTGACACATTTATTTACTTTTTTTATTGTTGGTTTGATACAAGCTATACTTGTTTACCTAGTTGCTGTCCCTTTGTTTAGTATGAACATACAGGGGCAGTATTTGTGGAGTTTTGCTACTGTGGCTTTGAATATAGGTATGGCTGTGTGTTTGGGATTGCTCATAGCGGTTTTAGCGAAGAATATGGAAAAAGTGATACCTTTTCTAGGGTTTAATATTCTTTCAATATTTTTTGGTAATGTGATAGTTCCTATCGAAGCTATGCCGGAATGGTTGAGAGTTATTGCCTACCTATTTCCACCTTTTTACTCAATACAAGCTTATAGAATTAGCATGTTTAAGTCTTTAGGTTTTGAATATATATGGCCGTATTTACTTGTGATTGTTGTTATAACAGGGTTAGCTAAGTTGGTGACTTGGATAAAACTATCTAAAGAATGGAGGTAAGATATGAAGAGATATTTTGGTTGGATTACTACAATTTTGCTCTTATTTACCATTTCTAGTATATCATTTTCGGAAGTCATAAAAGAAGGGGTTTTGAAAGGCTACTTAGAAACGTCTCAGATGACCAATAATTTATCTATTTTTATAAAAGGGTTAAAGGCTAAAGTTAGCCCTGAGAGGCAGATATCGGAGACAAACGGATACCCGATAATAGATTTTAGTGCTAAAAAGGTTACATTTGTGGTTGTTGATAAAAAGTACTACTTTGAAATGCCTATTGACGGTTTAATGGCAAACGTTGAGAAAGATCCAGTGGATCTAGGTGATCCAGTCTCGGTAGAAGATTTTAACGGTGAGAAAATGAAGAAATATAGAAAAAATATCGGAGAATACACTGTAGAGTTATTGGCAACTGATAAATATCTTCTACCTGCGAATTTTTTTCTGGGTTTCCAAAGAATAGGTGAGGAAGGTCTTCTTATGGTGAAATCGATAAACTATATACTTTCTAGAGGGGAAATGCCTATGAAAATTACCGTAACTAAAGGCAAAGAAAAGTTAATTTATCTAGAGGTAAAGTCATTACAGTTTGGCAAAGTAGATGATAGCTTTTTTGAGATACCAAAAGGTTATAAATCTCTAAGTCAGTACCTCCAAGATAAAAAGGGTATCAAGAGGTGAAGTATGAGAAAAACACTATTACTTTCTTTGCTTCTACTTTTGTGGTGCGGTCTCCAGAAAGGTAATACTTTTGACGTCCTTTTGAGTTTTTCTGCATCTGATGGTTATAGAACTTTATTTTATAAAGATGAATCTAATCCCATTTTGACAGTTTCGGAAGTTTTACAGTTTAAGGTTTCAGACTTTCATTTTGGTGTATCCTTTACTACGTACTCGGGTATTGGTATTAGTTTGCCAAACTACATAAGCTTGGAGACTTTGAACCTATCTCCGTATGTTTATATAGACTTAGGTGATTTTTTTGTATTAGCGGATATTTCCTTATACAGTGGTAAGGATTCTAGGACTTCTGTGGATACTGTTGTGAGTTATAGTTTTAAATTGAATGACTTTTTCCTTATAGAAACTAGTTTGTCTGGAAAATATAATTTTGAGACTTTAAACTCAGCCGGTGGTAGCTTACTTGGTTTTAAAGGGTTAGTGCTTGAAGGTGCTGTATCACCTAGTCTTTCTTTTCCGCTTCCTATGCTTGTTAATATTTCCGGTAAATCATCTTTTGTAGGAGCATTTGGAGAATTTCCATCCATAGCACCAGCTATATATCCACCTGTATCAAGTATTTCAGGTAGCTTTAATGGAGTAGTAGGCGTTGATTTCATCCTAAAAGGTGATGTATGGATAAGTGAAGATATTACATTAAGTTTGTCAGGTGGTTATTTTTTGAGTCTAAATGATAGGTTTCGAGATTATACACACATAAAAGGAGAAGTAGTTTTCTTCATATACAGGTAAGTATTTAGGATAATAATGGTAATTTTACTTTGAATATCATTCCTTTACCTTTGCCTTTTGTAGTTACTTCTATTTTAGCACCTATCATTTTAGCAAACTTAGATGCAACAGTTAGCCCTATTCCTGTTCCTTGATATTTCTTGTTTACTACAGGTTCAAGTTGAACGAATGGTTGAAAAATTTTTTCTACCTCAGTTTTGTCCATGCCTATACCAGTATCTTCTATCTCAATAATAAGATTACCGTTTTCTTGGGAAATTTTCATTTTCACAAAACCTTTTTCTGTGAATTTTATTGCGTTTGATAGGATATTTGTGATAATGGATCTTAACATGGAATAGTCTGTGAGGATGTATTCATCATGTTCGTTTTCTTCTTTTATGAATGTTACTTCTTTGTCTCTTATGAGTGCTTCCGCATTGTGTGCTAGTTCTTCTATAAACTCGCTTATTTTGAGTTTTGAAAAATTTACGGAAACAGTGTTGCTTTCTATTTTTGAAAGGTCTAATATGTTATTTATCATGTTGAGAAGATTGGTGGCTGAGCTTGTTATATAATCTATGTATTTTTTCCCTTCACCGGAAACGAGGTTTGCCATTTTTATGAGTTCGCTGAAACCTAATATTGCGTTTAGAGGTGTTCTTAGTTCATGTGAAACGTTTGCGACAAATTCACTTTTGAGTTTTGATAATTCTTCAGCTTTCTTTTTAGCTATTATGAGCTGTGCATGCCACTTGTAAAGAATTAACCTTTGTGTTATCAAAAATGAAATAATTTTTAATATCTCTTCCTCTAAAGAGACAATGTCGGAAGTTTGTATCTTCATACCGGCTAGAAGTATACCTATAACTTCCTGAGTCTCCATATCTTTGAGAGGAATAAACCTTAAGGTATCCATGTCTTGAAATAAAGCTTTTTTGATAGGTGGTCGTATTTCTATTTGTTCTTTGCTGGATATGGCTTGGTTTATTCTTTTTAATATCTCAGGTATTTTGATGTCGTTTTTCGAAATATCTATAGAGGCAATTACTTCTATCGATTTTCCCTTGACCAATGCTACCAGTAATTTTTTTATGTTTGTGAAGGTCGAAATGGATATAAAACTATGGGTTATGGATGAGGTTACGGATTTTTCAGAAAGTAGAGCTTCTATTGAGTATATTAGTGCGCGCATGTATTTATTTGATATGTATAGGTAGTCGTACTTGTATTTACTTGTAAGAAAATTGTCTAAAATTGAATAGAGAAGTTCAAGAAAACTTCTAGATATGTTGGAATAGAAATCAAATCCTATTTTAAGCTCTTTAAATGAGAATATACAATATTTACCGTATAGTTTTAACTGGCTGTTTGTTTTCTTTAGGAACTCGGAGAGATCGGTATTTTCATCTCCGACAGTGTATTCTATTTCATTATACCTTAATACTATCAACGAACGGGTACCAAAATTCACTTTGAATATGCTGAAAAGGTTATTCCAGATCTCTTCAAGTTTGGAATTTACAGCCAAGGTGGCTAGTATTTCAGATATAGTTGAGATTTCTTGATTATCCATAGCGAGTTTTTTTATTCTCTTAATATGTCGTCGATTTTAGTATCTTCTTCTGTTAGTAAGCCATCAAACATTGAGTTTTTCATTTTTTCATAGCTTTCTTGGGATACGTAAACTTCTTTTATTCCCAAAGCTTTTATTTTTTCTATCATTTTTTCGCTGAGTTTTGCTCCTTCCGGGTAGATAACTGTTTTATCTTTAGTTACTGGGGCTCCTAAAACCATACCTTCTATGAGGTTTTCAACTTGGACTGCTATGCCCGTTTCTAAAATTATTTTGTCCCTGCCTTTAGCGGTGTTTTTTTCAGTGGATGAAATTTTTCGAGTATCAGAAGTTTTATCCAATTCATACTCATCACGGATTTGATGTATTTTGTTTTCACCTTCTGACATTAAGATAACGTTTTTTACGGTTTCTAAGAGTTTTGTTGGGCTTACTGGTTTTACAAGATAAGCTTTAACATTATATGAAGCCATCTCTTTTACATCATATATCGATGAACTAGCACTGATTACTATCATAGGTATTGAAGAATACTTATTTTCTTTGGAGATGTAGTTAGCAAACCTAAAGCCACTCATACCTGGCATATACAAGTCAAGTAGTATCAAATCTGGAATAAATGTTTTGAGTATTTCTAAAGCTTCTATCCCGTTTCTAGCTACCGCAACTTCATATCCTTTTAATCTCAAAGTGTCAGAGAATAGTTTTAAGTTCATTATGTTATCTTCAATTATAAGCACTTTCATAGACTTATTATCTAGGTTTATTTTTTTATTTTCAATAGTTTTCAGTATCAGAGTTTTAACTTAGAAATGTTTTTTATAGGAATAACGTAAGTTAGACATTGACCTCTAGTCCATCGTATGCCGGGAATATGTTATTTTTGCCAGTTCTTTTAAGAATCTCATCGTAATCTATATCATGTCCCATATGAGTAAGGTAAGTGATTTTTGGTTTTAAAGCTCTTACTAAATTTTCAACTTCCGAAATTGAAAAATGCGTGGCGTGAGGTAAATACCTGAGTCCACTTATTATTAGTGTTTCTACTCCTTCTAGTAGTTTGAGAGTTTTCGTAGGTATAAAGCTCACATCTGTGATGTAAGCTAAATTGAATATTCTATAGCTACTTGCTCTTATTTTTCCGTGATAGTGTATAAAAGAAAGAATTTCTAAATTCCCCAATAAAACCTTATCGTAATCATCTAACTCAAATAGTTCAATCAAAGGTTTACCTCCCCCTAGCTGTGTAGAATTCTTAAAGACATAGTCAAATCTTTTCCTAATTTCTTCACATGTATACTTATTTGCGTAAACGGGTATGACTTTCCAGTTCATGGAAAAGTTTACTTGCCTTATGTCATCGAAGCCATTTATATGATCAGCATGTCCGTGAGTGATCAAAACTGCATCCAAAGAGGTTATTCTATTTCTGAGAGCTTGCTCCCTGAAGTCTGGTGAAACATCTATTAAGATTTTCTTACCTGAAATTTCTACGTAAAGAGAAGTTCTTAACCTTTTATTATAAGGATTTCCGGAAACACATACCCTACAATTACATCCTATTACTGGCACACCGGTAGAGGTACCCGTTCCAAGGAAAATTAATCTCATATGCTTTCCAAAAAAATTTGAAAAAATATTTTAGTATATCACTAAAACCTTTTCAAAATTCGGTCAAGTTGTTCAGAGGTCTCTAATTAAGAACTTTTTTAGCATCTTAATTAGAGTAATTCCCCACCCACCCTAAAAGACTTCACAGGGGGCGGAGCCCCCTAGTATACCCCCGTTTTTTAAAGAAAGTGCTTTAAGCACCTTAGACACAAGCGCC
>FWWM01016317.1_pt1 | contig 11095 bp, 12 predicted proteins | sample 2228351 | NCBI WGS metagenome assembly FWWM01 (sample SAMEA103939774, study PRJEB20133) | metagenome
TCGCCGGCCATCCCCAGAGCCAGCTCGATGACCTGCTGCCATGGGCCTATGCGCCTCAGCCGCTCAAGGCAGTGGCCTGAGAACAGCGCTTACAGATCATCGGCGCCTGCGCGATCGCCTTGCAAACTCGGCAGATGATCTTGGGGCGGATATGCCGGACGACCTTGAACAGGGTGAGGCGCTCCAGCACCTCGGTCTTGTCGCCAAACCGGCGCAACTATCCGCCGCAAGCCTGGCAACCACAGCTGAGAGCGCCATCGGCGGGGCCCTCTGGCCGGTGGATGCGTCTACGTGTGGCAGGAGATCGGCCAAAAGCCGACGAACTCTGCCGGGTGTCGGGAGCTGCCGGCACGACCGCTCGCTCCAGGATTAGCCAAGACGCCATGCCGTCATCGACATCTTCAAGCCCCAGCTCCAGCTGGTGGATGGCCGCATCGAGTGCCTCCGACGACGGACAGCACTACATCCAGCGCAGCTATACCAGCTGCGCTTTCAGCTTCTGTATCACGAGCAGACGGACGGCGCTTCGTGGCAGCGCCGCGATCAACAGCACCTGGAGCGTCGAGGCGTCATCAGGAGGGGCTGCGAAGGGCTTGCCCTGATCCCCTGATACTATCTTGTTTTAGCTGGCGACAACGCCGCCGCTGGAGAAGCTTGTCTTCGGCAGCGGCGTGCAGTCCCTCGGCGGGACGCTCGTGAAGACGGGCGGCGGCCAGCTGCATGTGGCGGGCACCGGAAGCGGAACGGGCACGCTTCACGTCACGGACGGTGCGTTGTTCGTCAACAGCGGCTCCGCGCTGGGCTCGGCCTCGCTGCGGTTCGGCGGCACGGGGGTGCGCACATTTTCAACGACAGCGGCCTCAGTCGCCTTCGGCAATGCCATCGCGCTCGATACGAACGTGCTCATCAGCAATGAGACTGGCACGTCGCTGACCCTCTCTGGGCCATTTCCGGCACCGGCAGCCTCCAAAAGACAAATTTCGGAACGCTCAATCTGACCGGCGCGAACAGCTTCAGCGGCGGCGTCTCGGTTGGATCGGGGGCTCTGGGGGTCGGGTCCAACACGGCGCTCGGGAGTGGCCAGGCCGCAGTCCAGACGGGAACGACATTACGCGCAGTGGCCAACGTCACGCTCGCCAACGCAATCCAGATCTCGCAGGGCGCGTTCGGGGTAAACCAGTTCACCGTCGACACGAACGGGTTCAACATGACGCTCAGTGGCGTCATCTCGACGACGGTTCCGGCAACCGAGGCGATCCAGCCCGGCCTGACCAAGAACGGCCTCGGCGATCTCACGCTGACCGGTGTGAACACCTATCGCGGACAGACGATCGTCAACGCCGGTCGGCTGATCGTGAACGGCTCGATCGCCAACACGTCAAGCGTGACGATTGCCGATGGCGCCGTGCTCGCCGGCAATGTCGCGATTCCGAATCTGACAGTCATGTCCGGCGCAAAACTCTCGCCTGGCAATTCGATCGGCACCGTCAACGTTGCCGGCAACCTGACCCTCAATGCCGGCTCGACCACGGTGATCGAGATCCAGGGAGCGACGGTCGACAAGATCACGGTCGGCGGAACAGCGACCATCGCTGGCACTCTGCAACTCGTAGCTCTGGGGGGCACCTATCAGTTCGGCTCGCCTTACACCTTCCTGACTGCGACCGGGGGCGTGACCGGTAGCTTTGCGACGATCACCACGGATGCGGGTTTCGGTGTCGGTGTCAGCTCAGCCGTAAGCATCGCAGGTAACAGTGCCGCCGTGACTCTCACGGCTGCGCCGCTGGTCACCACAGCTGTTGCGGCGGCGACGGCCAACACTGTGGCTGCCCAGAAGGCTCCGGTTCTGGGCCTGACCCAGAGGCGCAACATCACCGCTGTGGCCCTGGGTCTCGACCGGGCCGTCGCAGCCGGGGCGGATGTATCGTCGCTCTTCGCCGTCTACAACCAGCCGATGCGCGAGGCTCTGGCCGCAGCCGTCAACACGCTGTCGGGCAAAGTCCACACCGCGACCAGCGCGGCGGGCCTGCGCGTCTCGGACCAGTTCCTGGCGCGTGATGCTCGATCCCTTCGCGATCGGGCGCGACGGGTCACTGATGGGCGGCGGGGCCAGATCATACACGGCCGATCTGCCGGGTCGGAAGAGCTTGGTCCCCGGGCCCTAAGCCTGGATCGCAGTCGAGCCGAACTATGATGTCTGGGCGGCGACATTCGGCGCTTCCGGCCGGACCAATTGCGACGCGACGCGTGTCGGCTTTGCCAAATGCGAACTCACCGACGCCAATATCGCCGTCGGCGCCGATTTTAACGTCATGCTTGGCACAGCGGTCGGCTTCGCGCTGTCCGGGGGCAGTGCCAATGCCAAACTCGCCAACGGCATGGGAACGATGAACGCCGACATCTTCCAGGCCGGCCTCTACGGTTCGACCCAGATCGGGGCGCTTCGTCTGGGCGCTTCAGCCTCCTATGGCTCGATGCAGATCGAGACGCGCCGCTCCATCGCCGTTCTTGGCCAGGGGCTGGCGGCCGATTACCTTGCGGAGGCTCTGTGTGGACCGCTGCAGGCGGCCTGTGACCTGTTCAGCAGCAACGGCTTCGCGTTCACGCCCTTCGCCGTGCTGCAGATCCAGAGCGTCCGGACGCCAGACTTCCGCGAGAGTAATGCGATGACCGGGGCGGGAGTGGGCGTGAAGGGCGTGGGCGGACCAACACCGCAATGCGCTCTGAACTGGGCGTGAAGGCGACGATGGTACTTAGCTCCGGCGGGTGCCGCTTGAGCCTGTTCACGGAAATCGGCTGGGGGCACGACTATCGGCGCGACATGGCCTTCGCCGCGACGCTGACGGGCGTGCCGGGACCCGGTTTCGTGGTCGCCGGCGCGCGGCAGGACCGCGACGTCGGGCTGATGGCGGCAGGCTTCGAATATCAGCTGACGCCGAACGCCGTGCTGGGCGGTCGCTTCGACGGCAGCGCGTCGGCGAACTCGCGCAGCTCCGCCGGCAGCGCCTCTATGAGAATGAGCTTCTGAACTCAGTTCGTCAGCGACGTCGAGCGGTGCCCGTGATGACGTGGGCCTTCAACAAGCGCGGCGATGTACGATGCGTCACCGCCGCACTGGCTGCTTTGATGGCGATCTCGACCAGTGCGACGGCTCAGCAGCCGGCTGCACGGCCTCCCGTCAGCGTTACACCGATCGCATGACAGCATCCTTCGAAGACCGGCCATCGCACTGCGAGCGACCCGATCTTCCAGCCGGCGCGCCCCGCATCTGCGAGATCGCGCAAGCGATCACGGTTCAGGAACAGCAGGCTGACCTTGTCTAGATCGCCATCGGCTGGATTCAGTGACTCGATCCGCTCAGGGCAACAATCGATGTGCCCCTCAATGCAACGCCGTCATTGTCCGTGATGCTGGCCACCGCCGATAAGGTCGCGAAGCTGCGCGATGCGATCTCGCGGAGTTACCTGCCGATCGGCCGCCTGGCGAATTCCCGCTGCGCGACGCTTTGCTGAGGCGGCTTCTAGGGATCAGCGAGCCCGGTGCCATCGCGTTCAAGGATGCCTTCGGCCGCGATATCCACCTGCCCCCGTCCTTCGGTGGACCAGCGCATGTGCGCGACGCGCTCGGTAAAGAACGAGGATCGTGCGCCGCTGTCCAGCGACGCATTGAGGCTTGTGACTTTCTGGAGCCAGGCCGGTCGCGACTTCTTCAAGCTCGCCCGATCTGACTCTCACCGATCGCAACGGACGTGCCCGTGCGCATCGCGGCACCTTATCACGTCCAAGTGGCATGCACGGTTGTTCGTCCGAAGACTGTCGTGCCGCGCAACAAGCCAGCGGCCGGGCCATCATGATCGTAGCGGAAGTACTGTAGCTCAGGGAGAAGCCCGTCCTTGTCCACCACAAAAGCAGGCTCACTGATGCCATCAGCCGCGCCCTTTTCCGCCGGCAGGCCCTCACCGGCTTCGGCTTCTTCTGCTATGGCCGCGTCGAATTCGACCTCAGTGTGGTCGGGCATGCAACTTGGCTTGTGGCGTTCGATCGCAGGACTACGGTCTTCGCAGGCTCCGACAACAGGGGCAAGCAGGGCCCACATCGCCTCACCTGTGGCGGCCTACAAGCTCAAGGTCATCGACCCGCAAGGGCTCCTCGCCGACGTCATCCATCGTATCGTTGCCGAACCCTGCAAAGCTCGCTAGACGACCTGCCTCGTGGGGCCTACGTGGTCCCAGCCTATCGCGGCAACGGCCTGACAGCATCGGGGCGCGCCTGAGCCAGATAGACCACCTGCTGCACAACGCCTCACGCGCCCCATTCACTGGCAGGCCTGGCCTGCAAAGAGCGCCGCCGCGCTACCCCACTCTGACGAAGTGAAATGTGCGGTGCACAGCGTACGCACAGCGTACCATGTGCGCCCTCCCATCGGAAGAATAGTCCGATGGTCCATGAATCCGGCCGGCGCAAACCAGCGTTCTCCACGATCGCCATCGAGCCGGAATGAACGGACGCAGTTACTGGCTCAATGATGGAATAGCCTGTTGATCCGGACGACGATCCGCCCTTCAGAGCGCTGAAGATCGCCTGGTCAGCGCCAAACGCTCGCGCGACGAAAATCGTCGAAGCCCGCTCACCACTCGGAAGTGAATCCTGCAGCGGGGCGCATTTTGCCCTGGTGCCAGTCGAGATCAGGTGGCAAGCTGAAAGCGTCCGAAAATAAGTAGGCCCGACAAGGCCAGAGCCGACCGGCAGCAAATGAACGATGTCGCAACGATCCAGAAGGCGCGCGATCTGATCGACCGATTGCCTGTGCGTGAAGTCGTGGCGGCTACGGAGCAGCGTTATGTGAGGGTGTTCCTCCGGCTCTGGAAGCACCGGACAATCGACCTCCTTCATGGCCGCCCGTCTCGGGATACCTACGGCGTCAGGCGCGCCGCGTGCCATTTCGTCGGTCGAAAGGTCCTGGTGGAGCTATTGTCTGCGATCCAGTCCGCCGAAACGGAAGGCGATCTGGAAACGAGGCACAAGCGTCTTATTGATCTGGAGTCGGCCGTAAGCTGGATCGGGCGACCATTGGAAGAGCACCCACCCGTCGAAGGAGAGCCGGATTTTAGCGTTGCCTCTCCTTGGCAGTCGCTCGCAGGTCCGCGACCGGTCCGAGGTGCTGCTTCGAAAAAGCACGACCTGAGGCATCTGCCAGACGACTGGCGTGAGCAGGTCTGGCAGCACATGCCCGTTGCCTACAAGGAAGTTGGGGCAGCGCTTTGTCTGTGCCCTGCGCGTCCTGCAGAGTACCTTCGCGAGCGCGAAGATAAAGAGCCAGGCGGAATCCTGGTGATGCGGCAGGGCAATACGCTCAGTTTCGAAGCACGGCCCGTGAAGTCGCATCGTGGTCAGTACGGCACGGTGCGATCGATTGTTTCAGTGGATATTGTAGCTGCTGGCGCACCGGCGCGGTATCTCGCCGAACTCTGTGACCAAGCTGGCGGACAGTTTTTGATCACGATTTCAAGCGTCGACGCTCTAAGGAAGGCCATAGCGCGAGCAGGAAAACGCGCCAAAATGCCTTGCGGTGTCTCGCCCTATACTTTTCGGCATCAATGCATTGCGGACGCGAAAGCGACGCTCGGCGCTGGCCCCGCCGTTGCAGCTGCTGCTGGTCACAGCAGCCTGCGCTCGCAGGCAAGATATGGACGAGTCGAACACGGTCGCCGCGGTGGAAGCGGACTGATCGCGGCCCGAGCGGAGCGGCCGCCGAGAGAGCCATCGATTCCCATCGCGCAGCGGCTCGGTGAGCTGAAGAAGCGCGTGCGAAGCGTAGCGCCCGCTCCGAGTTGACAAGGAAGCGTTGGCAACAGGGAGGCGCTTGCAGATGCCGCGGCCGCACGCGGAACTGACCATTTTGCCATGGGCCGCAGGGCCAAAGCGTCGAGTGCCCTCTCCGTCGAACGCTATCTCGCCGTCAGCCGGCAGTGGTGACGTGTCACTCCGAGTGGTCCACCGCCTTAGGACTCGAAAGGCACCAACTTGTGGCGGACGATCGCGTCGAGTCGAACACAAGCAGGGTGCGCTACACCCGCGCGATGCTCCTGGTGCGCGGTTCCCCGTATCGACATGTCGCGCAGGAGATTCCGCTGAATAACTGACGGCTGTTGAGCGGTGCGGGCGAGTTGAAGCCGTTATTGCACTTTGCCATGAACGGCTGGCTCGCAGCCGGTAGAAGTGACCGATCGATCTCGCCTTCCCGACGTCGCCACCGGACACATCCAGAACTCTGATACCGGGTGCAGAGCGGCACGTCGTTTCGCAACATTTTACTCCTGGCGATGCTCGCTCGAATCAGGTGGTTCGCTCAGCAATTTGCGCTGCTGAATGTGCGCCTCCGTCAGCGCCATCTCGAGAAAGTAAGCCAATGTGCCAAAACCCCGTGAGTGGGCATCCATCACCAACTGCTCGATGCGTTGCACGAGGTCATCGATGCGCTGGGGCGGATACAATGGCACCACTGGCACGGTCGGTATCCTCAGCATGTCTGCCTGTGTGATCAAGCGCCGATGCTACACCACTTCCCAGCATGGGCGAACGCCCCCGGCAATCAGTGATACCGCGCGACTGGATGACGAACCAACGCCCGTGTCTCTCAAAATCTGTCTGAAAGCTGAGCAACCCGGCAGCCCCCTTGGAAGCGTTCGGCAATCCGGCGGAACGGCTCGACCATGGTGGTCCGTTGCTCTCGCGTCCGGACCACTGAAGTTGCTTCTCAGGCTTAACCGCAAAAAGACAGCGCAGCTCAATCTGGTCGCCGCGATCCACGCCGATAGGCGAGCTCGTTCTATGTTGTGGCCCACAGATCATCCATCCGCGGTCCGACCGCACGCTTCGCCTTAGCGGAAACGATGCCAATCATATACAATCGGTGACCCCGTCGCGCGCCCGTGGCTACCGACTGGCGTCAAGGACCGGGATGCAGCCCGGTAAAGCTGCCACCGGTCGCACGTGATCCGCCAAAAGCTGCTCATCCAGTGCGGCTTTTGAGCAATCTGATGGCCTCGCCGATGACCTCTCGGGGCAGACCGAACGACACCACCCGCCATGTACCACCGATCCATCGGAAGCCGAGGCGCAAAAGAGAACCGTCGCTGGCCTCGATGTCGATCGCAAACGAAACAGGGCCAGTGAAACCGGAGCGCATGAAAACAGACCAGGCGCTGTCCAGTTCCATAAGTCCCGGAAGCTTGACTGAAGACCCCGAAACGCTGCTGTCGTGGCCTGCGAGGGCCGCGGCAAGCGTCTCGGCGGAAAAATGCTCGGCAATCATGGCATCGACATAAGTCACGGCCACCACACCAGCTGCTTGACGCGCAACAGGGTCGAGAGCTGCGGCAAGAGCCTGATCAACGGGATATGCGCGGACGATCTGCCGCGCCAATGAGATTCGTATACGAGGAACATCGAAACGCGAGACAACGGCCTCGATGTCGCGCCGCTTGGCCGCTTCGGCGAGCCTGACCGCAGCGACATAGGGCGAGACCCAATAAATGAGGCCGACCAACAATCCGGCGACTATTGCGAACCTGGAAAAGCGTTTACGGGTCATGATCCGCATGTGGGGTCTTCCACAGCCAGGGCAACCATTCCACCATTTGAAGAGCGGCGCGTTGTCGATGATCGCAGACAACGGCTTCGTGAGCGAACACGACCTCGCAGAGGCACCGACCGTTGAAACATCCGGGTCGTGAGTGAGCTATGACCAATGCGATGCGGCGGTCGTCCAGATCACACACTTGAATATCTCCAGTGTCACCCGCTGGCTCGAATGTCGGGGAAGGCGCCAGCACGACAGTGATAACCGTGCTTAGATCGGGCACGATGACGAACTGGCGGCTTTAATGAGGCAGCCGAAAATCTGCTGTGAACACTAGCCGTTGGACACAGGAAGTCGCGCCGCATCAATCGGAACCGCATCAGCCGGCAAAGGCAAATCGAAGGCGTTGCGTTCCGCTATGACGCTAGCTTATTGAAGCCTGCCCTCGGAGCCCACGAAATATGACGCGCGAAATCGTTCCAGTCGTGATGTGCGGAGGCGCAGGCACGCGTCTTTGGCCAGTCTCGCGCGACACCATGCCCAAGCAGTTCATTCCGCTCCTCGGCGAGATCTCGACCTTTCAGCGGATCATGCGCCTGCTCTCGGACGGCGCGGTGTTCGGGCGCCCGATCGTGGTGACCAATGCGGAGTACCGCTTCACGGTCCTCGACCAACTGCAGGCTATCGGTGTCAGCGCCCAGATCGTGCTCGAGCCGACGCGGCGAGACTCGGCCGCCGCCGTCGCGACGGCAACGCAACTCGCGCTCGCTGCCGATGATCGGGCTGTTGTCGGCGTTTTTGCGGCCGACCATGTCGTCCAGGATGGCGCCCTCTTCGTCGAGACCTGCCGGCGGGCTGGCGAGGTGGCGGCGCAGGGGCGGATCGTCACCATCGGCATTCCGCCGACCCATCCGGCCACCGGCTACGGCTATATCCGCCCGGGCGAGGCGATCGGCGAGGCCGCGCGTGCGGTCGCCGCTTTCGTCGAGAAGCCCGATGCCGCGACAGCCGCGCAATATCTCCTCGACGGCTATTTTTGGAACTCTGGCAATTTCATCTTCGATGCCGCGACCATGAAGGCCGAGCTCGAAGCCTTCGAGCCGGAGGTCGTCGACCCGGTCATCGAGGCGGTCGCGAAGGCCCGCGCCGATCTCGACTTCCTGGTGCTGGACGCCGCCGCCTTCGGTCGCGCCAAGAAGATCTCGATCGACTACGCCGTGATGGAGCGGACGAAGAAGGCCGCGGTGCTGCCCGGGCATTTCGGCTGGTCGGATGTCGGCGGCTGGTCGGCGGTCTGGGATCTAGCCGAGAAGGATGGCGAGGGCAACGCGATTCAGGGGCGCGGCTATGTGCTCCATGGCGCCAACAATCTGATCCGCTCGGAGGATGCTCTAGTCGCGGTCATCGGGCTCGACGACATCGCCGTCATCTCCACCCGCGACGCCGTGCTCGTCACGCCGAAGTCCCGCGCCGACAAGGTCAAGGACATGGTGGCGCTGATCACTGCCCGCGGGGAAACCGAGGCGGGCGCCCATCGCGAGGTCCAGCGTCCTTGGGGGCGGTACCTCTCGATCGATCTCGGCGTCCGACACCAGGTCAAGCGCATCACGGTGAAGCCCGGCGGCGTGCTCTCGCTGCAGAAGCATTTCCACCGGGCCGAACATTGGGTTGTGGTCCGCGGGACGGCTGAGGTCACGCGCAACCACGAGACCATCGTCGTCCACGAGAACGAGTCGATCTATCTGCCGATCGGCTGCGTCCATCGCATGGCAAACCCCGGCAAGATCCCGCTGGAACTGATCGAGGTCCAGGTCGGCTCCTATCTCGGTGAGGACGACATCGTGCGTATCGAAGACATCTACAAGCGTTCGTGATGACCAGCCTGAAATTCGGAACCTCCGGCCTGCGCGGCCTCGTCTCCGAACTGGTCGGGCTTCCCGCCTACAGCCATGTCCGAGCCTTCTGTGCGATGATCGCGGAGGACGGCGCGGCTGGTCCCGGCGGCGAGATCCTGATCGGGCGCGATCTGCGCTCGTCGAGCCCGCTGATCGCGACGCAATGCGCGCGGGCGGTCGCGGATGCGGGTCTGGTCCCGGTCGATTGCGGTGCGGTGCCGACGCCGGCTCTGGCGCTCGCCTCGCAGCGGCTCGGCGCGCCGTCCATCATGGTCACCGGCAGCCATATCCCGGATGATCGCAACGGGCTGAAATTCTACCGAAGCGAAGGCGAGATCGACAAAGCCGATGAGGTGCGCATCCTTGCCCATCACGCGGCGCTCGGACTGTCAGCGGTGCCGACTGAGCCCGTGACGGCGCGAAGCCTCGATGCGCTGAGCGCTTACCGGGCCCGCTATGTCGAGTTCTTCGGCGCCGAAGCCCTCGCGGGCCTCGTCGTCGGCGTCTACCAGCACTCCGCCGTGGGACGCGACGTGCTCTGCGAAATTCTGGCGGCGCTGGGCGCGAAGCCGGTGGCGCTCGGCCGTTCCGAGCGGTTCATTCCGGTCGATACGGAGGCCCTGCGGCCCGAGGATGTCGCGCTCGCGGCGGGCTGGGCGCGAGAAAGCCGGCTCGATGCGATCGTTTCCACCGATGGCGATGCCGATCGCCCGCTCGTCGCCGACGAAGCCGGACGCTTCCTGCGCGGCGATCTCGTCGGCGCGTTGACGGCGCGCTTCCTCGACGCGGATACGATCGTCACGCCCGTCACCTCGAATTCGGCCCTCGACCGGCCGGGCCTGTTCCCGAAGGTTTTCCGCACCCGCGTGGGCTCGCCCTATGTCATAGCCGGCATGGCGGAAGCGGCAGCCGGCGGCGCGGCCCGCGTCGTCGGTTTCGAGGCCAATGGCGGCGTGCTGCTCGGCTCGGATGTCGAGCGCGGGGGGCGTCGCCTCGCCGCGCTGCTGACACGTGACGCGGTGCTGCCGATCCTGGCGGTGCTGAGCGCGGTTGCGGAAGCCGGAGCGCCGCTGAGCCGGCTTGCCGCCGAGCGCAACTTCGCCATCGCGCTCTCGGACCGGCTCCAGGAGGTGCCGCAGGAGAAGACGGCTGCGCTGATCGCGCGGCTCGACGCCGACGATCCGGCCTTCCGCGAGGCGGCCTTCGCAGCCCATAGCGGCGTCGCCGCCCGCGACCGCCGCGATGGACTGCGCCTGACGCTGGGCGACGGCAACACCATCCATTTCCGCGCCTCCGGCAACGCCCCCGAGCTGCGGGTCTACGTCGAGGCGATGGACGAGGCGGCTGCAGGTGCGCTTCTCGAAGAGGGGCTGAAATTCGCCCGCGAGGCTATTGGCTGACTTTGCCGCCTCGAGACCTCGATCTGTGCGAGCCACTAACCTGGTCGAGTGCAGCGCTGGATCGCCGTCCAGTAACGTTGCGCATGTCTGTCCGGTAAGGCGCGCGAGCGTTGGGGCGAAGCTAAGAGCCCGTCCCGAAAGGGTTGAGCGACTGGGGCACTCGTGATTCCAAGGGGTTGTTCAGGCCATCTTGGAGCGAGCGATGTGGACCCCAGCCAC
>FWWM01016320.1_pt1 | contig 11091 bp, 8 predicted proteins | sample 2228351 | NCBI WGS metagenome assembly FWWM01 (sample SAMEA103939774, study PRJEB20133) | metagenome
GCGAACACGCTGACGCCGTTCGTCGGCGACGCGAACTCGCAGACGCCGGAGTACAAGGCGTTCCTGGTCAACATCGAGAAGGCATAGGAGGACGTCATGCAATCGCTCGATGTTCAGAAACGCTCGGCCACGACGACCACTCCGCCGTCGGTGCGGTTCGGTGGCCTGCACGGTCCGGTGACACCGGTCGCCAAGCTGATCGACATCTCCAAGTGCATCGGCTGCAAGGCCTGCCAGGTCGCGTGCATGCAGTGGAACGACTTGCGCGACGACATCGGCACGACCATCGGCGTCTACGACAACCCGGTCGACCTGACCGATCAGTCGTGGACGGTGATGCGTTTCGCCGAGGTCCAGCGCGCCGACGGCAACCTCGACTGGCTGATCCGCAAGGACGGCTGCATGCATTGCGAGGACCCGGGCTGCCTGAAGGCCTGCCCGGCGCCAGGGGCGATCGTCAAGTACGCCAACGGCATCGTCGACTTCATCTCGGAGAACTGCATCGGCTGCGGCTACTGCATCGCCGGCTGCCCGTTCAACATCCCGCGCATCAGCAAGAAAGACAACAAGGCGTACAAGTGCACGCTGTGTTCGGACCGCGTCGCGGTGGGCCTGGAGCCGGCTTGCGTGAAGACCTGTCCGACCGGCGCGCTCATGTTCGGCGCCAAGGAGGACATGGTCGCGCGAGGGCAGAAGCGCGTGAACGATCTGAAGGAGCGCGGCTTCCAGAAGGCGGCGCTGTACGACCCGCAGGGTGTCAAGGGCACGCACGTGATGTACGTGCTGCAGCACGGCGACACCCCCGAGCTGTACAGCGGACTGCCCGCCGATCCCAAGATCAGCCCGTGGGTCAGCCTGTGGAAAGGGGTGGCGAAACCGCTGCTTTCGATCGGGCTCGGGCTGGCGGTGCTGGGCGCGTTCTTCCACTACGTCACGCGCGGTCCGAAGGAAGTCGAACCGGGAGATAAGGCATGAGCCAGGTCATGATGAAAAGCGGTGAGGTGCCGCGCTATAGCGCGGGCGAGCGGACGAACCACTGGATCGTCGCGATCCTGTTCATCCTGCTCGCGGCCTCGGGGCTCGCCTTCTTCCACCCGGCGTTCTACTTCCTGTCATGGCTGCTCGGCGGCGGGGTTTGGTCGCGCATCCTGCACCCGTTCCTCGGCGTGCTGATGTTCGTGTTCTTCCTGTTCATGGTGATGCGCTACTGGCAGGACAACATCATCCAGCCGTACGACCGGGAGTGGCGCAAGCGTCTGCGCGATGTCATCAACAACCGCGACCAGAACCTGCCGGAGATCGACAAGTACAACATCGGCCAGAAGCAGCTTTTCTGGACGATGGTCGTGACCATGGTGCTGCTGCTGGTGTCGGGCGTCGTGCTGTGGCGGCCGTACTTCGCCGGCTTTTTCCCGATCCCGGTGATCCGGATCGCGGCGGTCGTGCACATGCTGGCGGCCTTCGTGCTGATGCTGGGCATCGTCGTGCACATCTACTCCGCGATCTTCTGGGTCAAGGGCAGCCTGCGCGCGATGACGCGCGGCACGGTCAGCCACGCGTGGGCCAGACATCACCACCCGCTGTGGTACCGTCGCGTGACCGGCGCCAAGTAGCCGCGACTGCGCAATGAAGACGGCGGCTGCGGCCGCCGTCTTTTTCTGTCTCTCGCCAAACCACGGAGACGTCATTGCCGACCCCCATCATTACCGATGGCTCGATCGGCCGCGTGCCGCAATCGCCGCGCGTCGTGCTGCCGACCCACGCGCAGCGCTACGCGGAGCGCGCCGGCCGCTTCGAGGCACTCGCCAACGGCCATCCGATGGCCGACTACCTGCGCGCGATGGCGCAGATCGCCCGTGCGCAGGACGCAGCACTGCCGGCGCGCGCGGCCGCGCCGGTCGCCGAAGCGCGACTGGAATCGAGCCGCCGGTACGGCATGCCGCCGCTATCGGCGCAGTCGCACGAACGCGGCGCCGAGTGGCGCGCCGACCTGCGCGACATCGTCGCCGCCGTGCGGCGCTCGGCCGGCGACGGCATGCAGCAGACGCTGGTGCGGCTCGCGGCGCTCGACGAGCCCACGCTCGAGGCGCTCGCCGAGCGGCTGATCGCCGGCACGACGCTCGACGCCGACGCAGCCTTCGTGCCGTTCGTCGGCTCGGCACTGCAGGTCTATTTCTCCCGGCTCGCGGCCACACTCGATCCCGGCGACGTCGAAAAGTGCGACGTCGCCACCGTCTGCCCGGTGTGCGCCATGCGTCCGGTCGCCAGCGTGCTGCGGATCGGACCGCAGAACAGCCTGCGGTACCTGCATTGCGCGCTATGCGAGACCGAGTGGCACCTTCCACGCGTGAAGTGCTCATCGTGCGAGACCGAAAAGGACCTCGCGTATCTGAGCATCGAGCAGGAGGGACGCAGCGCGGCCGATGCCGTCGCCAAGGCCGAGACCTGCAGCGAGTGCAAGTCTTATCTGAAGATCTTCAACCAGGACAGGGACGCTTTCGTCGATCCGGTCGCCGACGATCTGGCCACGCTCGCGCTCGACGTGCTCGTCGACGAACAGGGTTTCGCGCGCTCGGGCCCCAACCTTCTGTTCCATCCCGGCAGCGGATAAGCCGCCATGTCCGACTTGGCTCTGCCCCGTGCGGGTGAGGCAAGGGCGACCGCCGAAGTTCTCGCCCGCCTTCCTTCCGTCGACCGGTTGCTCGCGCAGCCGGCGCTCGTCGCGCTCGTCGCTTCGCACGGTCACGCCTTCGTCAAGCGCGCGATCCAGGGCGCGCTTGAGGCCGCGCGCGAGCGCATCCGCGCGGGGGCCGAAGCGCCGACGCTCGACGCACTGATCGGCGACGCCGCCACGCGCGTGCACGCACTTGCCGCGCCGCGGATGACCCCGGTATTCAACCTGACCGGCACGGTGATCCACACCAACCTCGGCCGCGCGCTGCTGGCCGACGAAGCGATCGACGCGGTTGCCGCCGCGATGCGCGGCTATGCGGCGCTGGAGTACGAAGTCGCCACCGGCGGCCGCGGCGATCGCGATGCGATCGTCGAGGACCTGCTGCGCGAGCTGACCGGCGCCGAGGCGGCCACGGTGGTCAACAACTGCGCGGCCGCCGTGCTGCTCGCGCTCAAGGCGCTCGCGGCGAAGAAGGAGGTGCTGATCTCGCGCGGCGAATTGATCGAAATCGGCGGCGCGTTCCGCATGCCGGACATCATGAAGGCGGCGGGCTGCAAGCTGGTCGAAGTCGGAACCACCAACCGTACGCATGCGCGCGACTTCGAGCAGGCGCTCGGCCCGAAGACAGGGCTGGTCGCCAAGGCGCACACCTCGAATTACGCGGTCACGGGCTTCACCGCGAGTGTCGACGAAGCCGAGCTCGCGCGCATCGCGCACGCGCACGGCGTGCCGTTCATCGTCGACCTCGGCTCGGGCGCGCTGATCGACCTGTCCGTCTACGGGCTGCCGAAGGAACCGCTGCCGCAGGAAGCGCTCGCCGCGGGCGCCGACCTCGTGATGTTCTCCGGCGACAAGCTGCTTGGCGGGCCGCAGGCCGGCATTCTCGTCGGCCGGCGCGAGCCGATCGCGAGGATCAAGCGCGATCCGCTCAAGCGCGCGCTGCGCGTGTCCAAACTCACGCTCGCTGCGCTGGAGGCCACGCTGCGCGTGTACGCGAGCGGGCATCGGCTGCCCGAGCGGCTGCCCACGCTCGCGTTGCTCGCACGCGGACGCGACGATATCCGCGCGACCGCCGAGCGGCTCGGGCCCGCGCTGCGGGCGGCCGTCGGCGATGCGTTCGCGGTGACGGTCGAGGACTGCGCGAGCCAGATCGGCTCCGGCGCGCAGCCTGTCGAGCGGCTGCCTTCGGCGGCGCTCGTGCTGCGCGCGCCGGCGAAAGCGAAAGGGCGCGTGATCGAGTCGCTCGAAAGCCGGCTGCGCGCGCTGCCGGTACCCGTGATCGGTCGCGTGCACGACGGCGCGCTGTGGCTCGACTGCCGTTGCCTGCTGCCGCGCGACGAGCCGCGCTTCGTCGACAACCTGCGGTCGCTGCGACCCCTCGTCCTTGCATCGCTGCGTCGCGACGGCAACGGCGGTTCCGGCGACGGCCGGCCGCAGGCGGATGGCTTGTTACGGGGATCGCCATGATCGTCGGCACCGCCGGCCATATCGACCACGGCAAGACCTCGCTGATCAAACGGCTGACCGGGCGTAATACCGATCGCCTGCCCGAGGAGATCAAGCGCGGCATCTCCATCGAGCTGGGGTATGCGTACGTCGATCTTCCCGGCGGCGGCGTACTCGGTTTCGTCGACGTCCCCGGCCACGAGCGGTTCGTCCACACGATGCTCGCCGGCGCGACCGGCATCGATTACGCGCTGCTCGTCGTCGCCGCCGACGACGGCGTGATGCCGCAGACCGACGAGCATCTGGACATCCTCGAACTGCTCGGCGTGGCGCACGGCGCGGTCGCGCTGACCAAGATCGACGCGGTCGCACCCGAACGCGTCGACGCGGTCCGCGCGCAACTCGCGGCGCGCACCGCGGGCGGCGCCGCCGCAGGCTGGCCGGTGTTTCCCGTTTCTTCGCTGACCGGCGCGGGCATCGATGCGCTGCAGGCGCACCTTCTTGCGACCGCCGCGGGCTGGACGCGGCGCAGCGCCGGCGGGCATTTCCGCATGGCGATCGATCGCGTGTTCACGCTGGCCGGTGCCGGAACGATCGTGACCGGCACTGCGCACGCCGGCGCCGTCATGGTGGGCGATGCGCTGCTCGTGCAGCCGCGCGGGCTCGGCGCGCGCGTGCGCTCGATCCACGCGCAGGATCGCCCCGCGCAACGCGGGTGCGCTGGCGAACGCTGCGCGTTCGCGCTGGCCGGCGTCGAAAAGGCAGACATCGAGCGCGGCGCCTGGGTTCAGGCCCCGGCGCTCGCCAACGTCACCGAACGTATCGACGCTGCATTCACGCTTTCGCGCCGCCATGGCAAGGCGCTTGCCAACTGGGTCAACGTTCATCTGCACCACGGCACCGACGACGTGATGGCGCGCGTGGCGGTGCTCGACGCCGAGCGCATCGAGCCCGGGTCGACCGCGCTCGTGTCGATCGCGACCGAGCGGCCGCTCGCCGCGTGCCGCGGCGACCGCTTCGTGCTGCGCGATGCGCAGGCCGCGCATACGCTGGGCGGCGGCATCGTGCTGGACATCGCGCCGCCGAAGCGCGGCAAGCGCGCGCCGGCGCGGCTCGCGGTGTTGCGCGCGCTCGCCGAGGCCGCCCCGACCGAGGCGCTCGCCGCCGCGCTCGAGCACGAAGCCCGGCCTGTCGCGCAACTCGCGTCGGCGTGGAATCTGCGCGACGACGAGCTGCAGCCGCTGCTGGCGCGTGTCGGCGCGCGCGTGGCCGCAGGCGTTGCGTTCGCGCCGCAGGCATGGGACGCGCTGCGCGCGAAACTCGCCGCCGCGGTCGCGGCCACGCACGAACGCGAGCCCGAGATGCCGGGTGTCGAGCAGAACCGGCTGCGGCGGATGGTCGCACCCGCGCTGTCGGCCGACGCGTTCGCCGAACTCGTCGACGAACTGCTGCGCGAAGGGCGGCTCGTCCGGCGCGGCGCCTTCGTCGGCGACCCCGCGCACAAGGCCGAGCTGGCGCGCGACGAGCGGGTGCGCTGGGAGCGGATCAAGCCGCTGCTGATGGAAAACCGCTTCCACCCGCCGCGCGTGCGCGACATCGCGCGCGACACCGGCATCGCCGAGAGCGAGGTGCGCGCGCTGCTCAAGCGCGTGGCGCGCGTCGGCGAGGTGACGCTGGTCGCGCACGATCATTTCTTTCTGAGCGACGCGGTCGCCGCGATGGCCGAGATCGTCGGCGAACTGTCCGCGGCGCACGGCGCGGCCCGCGCCGCCGAGTTTCGCGATCGCATCGGCACGGGCCGCAAGCTCGCGATCCAGATCCTCGAGTTCTTCGACCGCGTCGGGTATACGCGACGCGTGCGCGACGATCACCTCGTGCGCCGCGATAATCCTTGGCGCATGGAAGAAAGGCGGCCGTGATGTGTGCCGGCGGTCGCGGTTCCGAACGTTTGCAGGAAGAGTGTCGCGTCCCGGTGGGCCGGCCAGACTTCAAATCTGGTAGGGGTTGCCAGCAATCCCTGGTGGGTTCGACTCCCATACTCTTCCGCCACGCGCTTCGCGCGTGGCGGCCGCCGGGCTGAGCCCGGCGGTGCCACAAGGTGGGGAACGAGGGGGCTCGGCTGGCCCCCTCGTGCTCCCCCAGCCCTGACGAGAAGTCGCAGACTCAGCCGAGGACGGATCGGATGGACCAAGCGGAACTCGAGCGACTGCCTGCCGACCGCCTCTACGCGGCCGAGCAGGACATGTGGGTGCGGCTCGAAGACGACGGCACGGCCACGCTCGGGACGACGCATCTGATGGCGATGCACGGACAATTCGTGCTGTTCACGCCGCGGCCCGTCGACACGTCGGTCGCGTTCGACCGCTCGCTCGGCGTGATGGAGACGGCCAAGAGCGCGGTCGCGATCCACGCCCCGTTGTCGTGCCGGATCGTCGCTGCCAATGCGGCGGTCGAGCGCGACGTCACGCTGATCACGCGCGATCCGTACGGCGAAGGCTGGCTGTTCCGCGTGCAGCCGACGCAGCTCGACGCGGAACGCGTCCGGCTGATGGACGCCGCGGCCTACCGCGCGTGGCTGGCTACGCGAATGGACCGCTTCGAGCCGCCGGCCGCTGCGCCCGACAACGTGTTCGATCCGGCGCGCTGGCTGTGACCGACGCGCGGCGGATCGTGATCGTCGTCTGGTCGTGCGGGCCGGACCGTCCGGGCGGCGCAGTGCTCGCCGCCGCGCCCTTCGTCTACGCGTTGGCGGCGCGCGCGCTCGACCGAGACGTCGAGATGCATTTCACGTCGAGCGCAGTGCGCTGGCTGGTCGCCGGCGTTGCCGACGCCGCCTACACCGACCGCGCGCTCAGCAAGACCGTGCGCGACTTCATCCGTGAAGCGCACGCTGCGGGCGTGAAGCTGTACGCATGCGCGATGGCGCGCCACGAGCACGCCCGCGACGAGGCGCTGATCGACGAGATCGACGGCATCGCCGGCGCGGCGACCGTGATCGACGCCGCTGCCGAAGCCGGCGCGCGGGTGATGGTTTTCTAGCCTGCGCTCAGGCGCAGCGCGCCGCGCCGGCCGGCGCGAGCACCGCCGTCAGCACGGGCATGTGCGTCAGGCCGAGCGCGCCTTCGACCTCCATGCGGGAGACGCCGGCCGTCAGCGTCAGTCCTGCACGCCTGACCGCGGTCATCGCCTCGACGAGCGCCGCGTACGCCTGGCGCGCTTCGCTTTCGGAGTCGGCGTCCACCGCGAGTTCGAGCGCGCGTTCGAGCGCGGCGCCGATCGCCTGCGCGTCCGCACCGTCGCCGTCGACCGCGAACTCGATCAGCCGCGCTTCGCGCGCCACCTCGTTGAGGAGCTTCGCCTGCTCGCGCGGATCGAGCCGCTCCAGCCCGTCGAGCCGCTTATCGTCCGTATACCGCTGCGCCATCGCACCTCCCGGGGCGGTCGAGTCCAGGTCATGGTGCGACGGTAGTGCAACGAAGTGCGGACCGCTACCGCGACTTCGACGAGATTTGATTCCGCTGAAGGCGCGCGTTTGATTCAGCGCAAGCGAACCTCATGCGACTCTGGCCGGCATCCGGATCACCTGCGCGCTTTGCTGGCCGCGGAACCTCGCGAGCAGATCGGTCCACTGCGCGCGTACGCGCTGCAGGTTGCGCGCTTTGACGTGGCCGAAGCCGCGGATCTCCTCCGGCAGGCTCGCAAGCTGCACCGCGACCGCGTGATTGTCCGCCGCGAGTTTGCCGAGCAGCTCGTCGACGAGCGCCTCGTATTCGCCGATCAGTGCCCGCTCGGTGCGCCGCTCCGCGGTGCGTCCGAAGACATCGAACGCGGTGCCGCGCAGGAACTTCAGCTTCGCAAGCAGGCCGAACGCGCCCATCACCCACGGACCGAAGCGCATCTTCTTCGGCTTGCCGGTCGCGGGGTCGATTCGCGCGAGCAGCGGCGGCGCCAGATGGAAGTTGAGCCTGTACGGCTTGCCGCCGGCGCCTTCGAACTGCGCAGCGATCTTCGCGCGGAATGCGGGGTCGGAATGCAGCCGCGCGACCTCGTATTCGTCCTTGTACGCAAGGAGCCTGAAGTAGTTGCGCGCGACGGCCTCCGTGAGCTTCGCGGCGCCGAGCCGGTCGGACTCGACCCGGCGCACGCGCTCGACGAGATCCGCATACCGCTTTGCGTACGAGGCGTTCTGGTAGCCGGTCAGGAATTCGACGCGCCGTGCGACGATCTCCTCGAGCGAGGATGCCGTGCGTTTCAGCTCGATCACCTGCGCGGCGTACTGCTCCGGATACGCCGCCTTCTTCACCGCTTCGAGGTCGTGCGCGGCGGCGCGACCCCATTCGAAGGCGCGCTTGTTCGCGTCGACGGCCACGCCGTTCAATTCGATCGCGCGCAGTAAGGCCTCGTACGCGAGCGGGATCCAGCCCTTCTGCCACGCATAGCCGAGCATGAAGGGATTCGTATAGATCGCGTCGCCCATCAGCGCGGTGGCCAGCCCGGTCGCATCGACGAACGCGCAGCCGGCGTCGCCGCCGGTCGCATCGCGCACCTGCTGCGTCATCGGCGCCGCGGCGAATTGCCAGTCCGGGTTCTTGACGAAGTCCGCGGTCGGCGACTCCGCGGTGTTGATCACCGCGCGCGTCTTGCCGGCCTGCATCTTGGACAGCGCTTCGTTGCCGGTCGTCACGATCAGATCGCAGCCGAGCACGAGGTCCGCCTCGCCCATCGCGATGCGCGTGGCGAACAGATCCTGCGGACGCGCGGCGATCTGAACGTGCGAGAACACCGCACCGCCTTTCTGCGCGAGCCCCGCCATGTCGAGCACCGATACCGCCTTGCCTTCGAGGTGCGCGGCCATGCCGAGGAGCTGGCCGATCGTCACCACCCCCGTGCCGCCGACACCGGTGACCACCACGCCGTACGCGCTGCCGGCGCGGATCGCCGGCAGCGCGGGCCGCGGCAGCGCCGGCAGCGGCGCTTCTTTGCTCGCCGCCCGCGACTTTCTCATCTGCGCGCCTTCGACCGTGACGAAGCTCGGGCAGAAGCCTTTGAGGCACGAGAAGTCCTTGTTGCACGACGACTGGTTGATCGTGCGCTTGCGACCGAATTCGGTTTCGAGCGGCTCGACCGACAGGCAGTTGCTCTGCGCGCTGCAGTCGCCGCAGCCCTCGCAGACCAGCTCGTTGATGACGACGCGGCGCGGCGGGTCGGGATACTCGTTGCGCTTGCGACGGCGGCGCTTCTCCGACGCGCAGGTCTGGTCGTAGATCAGCACCGACACCCCGGGGTATTCGCGCAGCTCGCGCTGGACGCGGTCGAGCTCGTCGCGGTGATGCACGGTCACGCCGGGCGCGAGCTTCCACGCGTCGCCGGTGGCGCCGCGCGCGTTGACTGCGCTATGGTCGACCTCGACCTGCCGCCGCAGATCGTACTTGCCCGGCTCGTCGGTGACGATCACGATCTTGCGCACGCCTTCGGCGTGCATCTGCTGCGTGATCATCGGCACGGTGATCTGCCCGTCGGTCGGCTGCCCGCCGGTCATCGCCACCGCGTCGTTGAACAGGATCTTGTAGGTGATCGGCACGTTGGCCGCGACCGCGGCGCGCACCGCGAGCGAGCCCGAATGGAAATACGTGCCGTCGCCGAGGTTGGCAAAGATGTGCTTTTCGTCGGTGAACGGCGCCTGCCCGATCCACGGCACGCCTTCGCCGCCCATCTGCGTGTAGGTGGACGTGTTGCGGTCCATCCACACGACCATGTAGTGGCAGCCGATGCCGGCGACCGCGCGCGAGCCTTCGGGTACCAGAGTCGACGTGTTGTGCGGGCAGCCCGAGCAGAAATACGGCTTGCGTTCGACGACGAGCCGCGGCTTGGCAAGCGCCCTTTCCTTCGCGTCGATGATCGCGAGCCGCGCCTCGATGCGCGCGCGCACGTCGGCGGGCAGCTCGAGCTTCGACAGCCGTGCGGCGATCGCCTTGGCGACGATCGCCGGCGAAAACTCGTAGTGCGCGGGCAGGATCCAGTTGCCCTGCGGCACGGCCCATTCGCCGCCGTCCTTCTCGTCGAACTTGCCGATCACGCGCGGGATGCGCTTGCCCTTGCCGATCCAGTTGAAAAGCTCCTCCTTCAACTGATACTCGATGATCTGCCGTTTCTCCTCGACGACCAGGATCTCCTCGAGCCCCTCGGCGAACGCGCCGATCGTCTGCGCCTCGAGCGGCCAGACCATGCCGCACTTGAATAGCCGCACGCCGATGCGCGCGCAGGTTTCGTCGTCGAGCCCCAGGTCGTGCAGCGCCTGCCGCGTGTCCAGATACGCCTTGCCGCTGGCGACGATGCCGAAACGCGCATGCGGCGAATCGATCACCGTGTCGTTGAGCCGGTTGGCGCGGCAGTACGCGAGCGCGGCGTACAGCTTGTAATCGAGCAGCCGCGCTTCCTGGTCGAGCGGCGCGTCGGGCCAGCGAATGTTCAGTCCCCCCGGCGGCAGTACGAAGTCGGTCGGAATGCGGATGTCGACGCGTTCCGGGTCGACGATCACCGAGCTGGAAGCCTCGACCACCTCGGTCACCGCCTTCATGCCGACCCACACGCCCGCGTAACGGCTCATCGCGAAGCCGTGCAGACCGAGGTCGAGGTACTCCTGCACGGTCGCCGGGAACAGCACCGGCATCATGCAGGCTTTGAAGATGTGGTCCGACTGGTGCGGCAGCGTGGAGCTTTTGGCGCCGTGATCGTCGCCGGCGACCGCAAGCACGCCGCCGTACGGGCTGGTGCCTGCGGCGTTCGCGTGCTTGAACACATCGCCGCAGCGATCGACCCCCGGCCCCTTGCCGTACCAGAGCGCGAACACGCCGTCGTACTTCGCACCCGCGAACATGTTGACCTGCTGCGTGCCCCACACGCTGGTCGCGGCGAGGTCTTCGTTCAGTCCCGGCTGGAACTTCACGTGGTGCTTTTCGAGGTGCTTTTTC
>FWWM01011452.1_pt1 | contig 11090 bp, 11 predicted proteins | sample 2228351 | NCBI WGS metagenome assembly FWWM01 (sample SAMEA103939774, study PRJEB20133) | metagenome
GTAATTTTTACATAACCTCTTTGAATTTGTTTTAAAATACTAGGAACTAAACTGCCTCTTGAACCTATTACATTTCCAAATCGAACAGCACTATAACCACTCCTAATTACATAATCCTCAGCTATCTTCTTAGTCCTTCCCATTACACTAATTGGCTCAACCGCTTTATCAGTGGATATAAATATAAATTTTTCTACATTAAATCTTTTTGAAAATTCTACTAATTTCTTTGTCCCAATTACATTAACTTTATATGCCATATGTTCAAATTTCTCAAGTAATGGAACATGCTTATATGCAGCAGCATGAAAAACAATATCAATGCTCTCATTAAAAATCTCATTTAAACAATAATCATCAGTTATATCTCCTAAATAAATTTCAAGCCTATTATTATCTAATTCAAGCAATAATTCATATAGTCTCGTTTCATCTATATCCATAGCAATAACTTTCTTAATATCATAATTTAAAATTTCTTTAATAAGTTCAGAACCAATTGTTCCTGCACCACCAGTTATTAAAATAACTTTATCTTTATAAAAACTCTTTAAACTTTCATAATCCACTTGAATATTCCTCTTTCTAAAAATTCCAAATATATCAATCTCTACAACATGCCTTAAATATACTCTCTCCTCATTTACATAAAATGTTGGTACAATTTTAATATCACTTATACCCTTTTTAAGAGCTATAAGCTCTATTTCTCTTATCCTTTCAACACTTGCAGATGGCATTGCAATTATTAAACTATCAATCTTATACTTATCTATTTGATTTATATCACCTAAAACCTTTATATTTTTATATTCAAGTCCAAACTTATTCTTATCATCATCTAAAAATCCTAAAATTTCGTAATTGTTTTTCTCTAATATATCATCTGCTATTTGCTTTCCAGCTTCTCCAAAACCATAAATTATAAGTCTTTTCATATCCTAAAACCCCCACAATTATAAAGCACATTATAGCAATAAACCATAAATAAATTTCATCTATTCTATAGGTTAAAATTGCTAAACTGCTAAAAATCAATTGAAGAATAGTCATAATAAGAACTGCACCTATCTTGCCAAATCTGTTGTATAAAATGTGATGTAAATGTCTCTTATCAGAGTAAAAGATGGGATGTTTCGCTCTCATTCTTCTAATAATTGTCCAAATTGTATCAAATATAGGTATTGAAAGTATAATTACAGGGATAATGGGGGGAACTATTGAATGTTCTCCTTGTGTTAAGAAAACTGAAAATGATGCAGATAAAAATCCAAGTGTTAAGGCACCAACATCTCCCATAAACACTTTTGCATTTGGAAAGTTAAATAATAAAAAGCCAAATAATGAAGCAATTATACATACTAAAAATTTGAAAAGTTCATAATCTGAACTAATATAAAAGAAATAAGCAAATGTTGAAAATGAAATAATACTTATAACTGTTAGTTCTCCATCTAACCCATCAAGCATATTAAATGCATTTATAACACCTACAAAACCTATTATTGTTATTATAAATACAAGTGCAGGATGTAAAATTATATTAAAGCCAATTGTCTTTACACCATATCCTGAAATGAAAATGAAGCTTGCACAAAAGAATTCAAATAGTAATTTTTGTGAATAGCGCAAATTTATTAAATCATCTAAAATCCCCTCAATTATAATAATCATTGTTGCAATTGTAAACAATGTCCATTTTTCAAATATGTTAGTTACTAAAATAGCTGATATTAAAATGGGAACTAAAAATCCTATACCACCAATTCTTGGAATTGGTTCTTTATGAATTTTCCTTTCATTTGGAAAGTCGTATAATTTGAATTTATGAGCAATTTTTATTACTAAAAAAGTTGAAATAATTGCAATTAGAAAGTTTAAAATAAATAAACTTAAGATCATATCCTCTTAACTTTCAAAAACTTAATTCTATATCCATCAACATCAATAACTTCAAAAATTAAACCATCGAATTTAATCTTATCACCTACTTTTGGCATCCTTTTAAGCTTTTGAATAATTAGTCCTGATAATGTATCAAAATCACTATCTAATTCTATCTTTGTATTAAATGTCTTTTCCCAAAATTCTAAAAACTCATCTATTGAAATACTTGCTAAAACTTTATATTCATCATCCGATATTTTTACAATGTTTGATATCTCATATTCTCCCTTAATATCACCTACAATTTCTTCAACTAAATCTTCCATCGTTATCATACCAATAACCATTCCATGCTCATCTATAACAAGTGCTATTGATATTCGTTTTTCTCTTAAAAATTCAATTGCTTGAAATATGTTATAGTTGTATGGTATATAGATTGGAGGTTTTGTGAGTTTTCTAACAGTCAGTTCATATATACGATCTAAATTCCTAATAAAATCTCGGATGTAAAATATACCTATAAAATTCCCCTCCTTGTCCAATACTGGATACTTTGTATAATTGTAGTTTTTAATAATCTCATGAACATCAGATAAAAGCATATTTTCGTTCAATGTTATAATATCAGATTTTGGTTTCATTGCATTTAAAACACTTTTCTCAGATGCTTTTATAACCTTTTCTATAATTTTTTCTACTTCTTTTGAACTTCTTAGAATTCTTATTGCAAACTTTAATCGCTCACTCAACGACCCTTCCATACCTAGCTAATTTCAAGCATCCTCTTGATTGGTAAATAAGCTCTTTCTATTATATCATTACTTAAAACAACTTCATATTTAAGCTCTTTAAGTGAATAATAAACCTTTTCAAGTGTTATGGTTTTCATGTATTTACAAATAGCATTTTCATCAGCTGGTATAAATTCTTTATCTGGATTTGCCTTTTTAAGTGGATACAATATGCCTGTTTCAGTTACAACTATGAACTTCTTATAATTGCTTTCCTTTGCATGCCTTATCATTCCACTAGTTGATAAAACTTTAAGCTTTCCATTTGAATAATAAAGGCATTGTGTAGTACAACCACACTCAGGATGAAGCATAACTTCTGCATCAGGATTTTGATCCATCTTCTTAACTAAGTCCTCATAGCGAAAGCCTGCATGAACATGACATTCACCAGGCCAAATATGTATATTATCTCTTTTTGTTTGAAGCTTAACCCACATCCCTAAATACATATCAGGTAAAAATAAAATTTCCTTATCCTCTGGTATAGAATTTATAACTTTTACTGCATTTGATGATGTACAACAATAGTCACATTCAGTCTTAACTTCTGCAGTTGTATTTATGTAGCATACTACAACTGCATTTGGATGTTCTCTTTTCCAATTTCTTAATTGCTCTAAGTTTATAGAATCCGCAAGAGAACAACCAGCATTTAGGTCAGGTATTAAAACCTTTTTATTAGGATTTAGAATTTTAGCAGTTTCAGCCATAAACATTACACCACAAAATACAATAATGTCCGCATTTACTTGACTTGCTTTCCTTGAAAGCTCTAAACTATCTCCTACAAAGTCAGCAATATCCTGAACATCTGGAATTTGATAATTATGAGCCAAAATAATTGCATTTAACGTTTTTTTAAGTTTTATAATTTCATCCTTCAAGTTGAGCATATTTTAAATTTTAAAGTACTTTTTTAAAGCTAAACTTGTACTTTAAAATTTTCGAAAATTGGGCCCGTAGCTCAGTTGGTTAGAGCACTGGATTTTTAATCCAGGGGTCCCGGGTTCGAATCCCGGCGGGCCCATATGATTTACAGATTGTTTCCTTTCATATTTTTATTTATAGCATGTTCAAGTGATTCATCGGACAAAAGTGAAGAAATTGTCATCGTAGATACACTTATAGTTTCAGGAACAATTCAAGTTGATGCTTCAATGGATCAAGTTCAAAGATATACGATTTATGCAATTTACGATGGACAAACAGGTGTTCAAGGACCAACAAATAACGCAAGCTCTCATACAATTCAATTTGATAGTGTAAAGATAGGAATACCACAAGGACATGAAAATGGATATGTTAAATTTGAAGCAAAGGTTTTAGGGACCAAGGGAACAAGAAATTATACATGTAAAGGTTCAAGCGATACATTTAGTGTAAGTTTGAAGTTCATTCAGAATGTCTTGATAAATGCAAATAGTTGTTATCATAATTGATGAAAATTGTAATAGATACAAGTGTTTTAACAAATCCTTATAGTTTTAAAGGTGTTGCAAATTCAATTGAAAATGCAATAAATTGGCTTATTGAAAATTTAAAAAAAAACCACAAATAATAGTTTATTTAACACCAAATAGTTTATCTGAGCTTTCAACATTCATAGAAATTCCAAGGGATTTCAGAAAATTTTTTAGAGTAAAGACCCCAAATAGATATAAAGTTAAAGTGCCAGGTATAATTTTATATAATTTTTTAGAAGAGATGAGAGATAGAATAAATAGAGGTCTTAGGGTAAGTGAAAGAGCTATTAGGGAATTTGAAAATAAGGAGGATGCGATTAGATATTTGAGGGAAAATTATAGAAGAGTTATGCGAGAAGGGATAGTTGATTCAAAGGAAGATGTTGATACAATTTTGCTTGCCCTTGAACAAAAAGCTATTCTATCAAGTGCTGATGAAGGTCAAATTAAGCTTGCTATGGAACTTGGTATTGAAGTTATTGAACCTGTAAATTTTTATAATTTATTTCTATGAATTACGATATTGCTTATATTGTAGTAGAATCAGGAAGGGGTGGTAGTGGAATAGTGCATTTTAGGAGGGAAAAGTATGTACCAAGAGGTGGACCTGATGGTGGTGATGGCGGAGATGGCGGTGATGTTTATATTATAGGTGATGCAAGTTTAACTTCTTTACTTTACTTTAAGAAAAAAAGATATTTTAAAGCAGGGGATGGTGAAGATGGTAAGCCAAAGAAAATGAAAGGTAAGAAAGGAAATAGTGTTTATATTAAAGTGCCAATTGGAACTATTATCTATAATGCAAAAAATAATGAAAAATTAGGTGAAATTTTGAAAGATGGTCAAAGAATTTTGATTGCAAAAGGAGGAAAGGGTGGTAGAGGTAATGCAAAGTTTGCAACACCTGAAAATAGAACACCACAAATTGCAGAGGAAGGTGAATTTGGAATTAGATTAGAATTAAAGTTAGAACTTAAAACTATAGCAGATGTTGGTATTGTTGGATTTCCGAATGCTGGAAAATCTACATTATTGAATAGTTTAACGAATGCCCATAGTAAGGTTGCTGATTATCCTTTTACTACAATAATTCCAAATTTGGGTGTTCTAAAAGATGAATTTTATAATAGAATAATAATTGTGGATATACCTGGTATAATTGAAGGGGCAAGTGAGGGGAAAGGTCTTGGTATTCAATTTTTAAGGCATATTGAAAGGGTTAAAATGATTATATTTTTGCTTGATCCAACTCAAGGTGATATTTTAGAGCAATTTTATAAGCTAAAATATGAGATTGAAAAGTATAATCCTCAAATCCTAAAAAAACCTTACATAATTCTAGCAAACAAAATTGACTTAGTTAATCCAGAGAAAATTCCTAATAAGATAAATGATAAGGAAGTTATTAAAATTTCTGCAAAGGAAAAATTGAATTTAAATGAAATAGTAGAGAAAATTAAAGCACTTCTACAAGTGTAGCAATACCTTGTCCTACACCTATACACAAACTTGCAATCCCAAGTCCCCCACCTCTTCTTCTAAGCTCGTAAATTAATGTAGTTAAAATCCTTGCCCCTGAACATCCAAGTGGATGACCAAGTGCAATCGCTCCACCATTTACATTAAGCTTTTCTTCACTAATTGGAATTTCTCTTAAAACTGCTAAAACTTGTGCAGCAAATGCCTCATTTATTTCAAATAATTTTATATCATCAAGCCTTAAATTAAATCTATTTAGTAATTTTTTAATAGCATAGACGGGACCTATACCCATAATATCAGGATTAACACCTACAACACTTGTTCCAATGATTCTTGCCATTGGTTTTAGATTAAGCTCCTTTATTTTCTTTTCTGATGCTAAAATTAGAGCACAAGCCCCATCATTTAAAGAGGATGAATTACCAGCTGTTACAGTACCATTTTCTCTAAATGCAGGTTTTAATTTAGAGAGTTTTTCAATACTTGTATCTCTTCTTGGTCCTTCATCAATCTCAAATAGCTTACCATCAGGAAGTTCAACAGGAACTATCTCATCTTTAAACTTTCCTTCATCTATTGCTCTTATTGCTTTTTGATGACTCATTAGTGCAAATAGGTCTTGTTCTTCTCTTGAAATTTTATATAACTGGGCTAAATTTTCAGCTGTCTCTCCCATTGAATATGGATAGTATGGAAACTTTGGATTTATAAATCGCCATCCAAGTGATGTATCATATACTTCAAAATTACCTCTTTTAAAAGCTTGATCAGGTTTTGGCATTACATATGGAGCTCTTGTCATACTTTCAACACCACCTGCAACGATAATATCTGCCTCACCTGATAATATACTTTTGAATGCTATATTAACTGCTTCAAGTCCAGAACCACATAATCTATTTATAGTAGCAGCAGGAATTGTGTAAGGAAGTCCAGCAAGTAAAACTGCCATTCTTGCAACATTTCTATTATCCTCACCAGCTTGATTTGCACAACCTATATAAACGTCATCTATTAAATTCGGGTCTAAATTTATCCTTTCTATTACTTTTTTTATAACAAGAGCGCAAAGATCATCAGGTCTCACATCCTTCAAGGCACCATTGTATTTTCCAATTGGTGTTCTAATAGCAGATACAATATAAACCATAGTTATAAGTTATGATAAAAATTATTTTGGATATATTTTACTGCAAATGTTCCTGCATATGCTCCATCACTTACAGCAGTTGTAATTTGCCTCAGATGCTTACTTCTTAAATCTCCTGCCACAAAGAGACCTTCAACCTCAGTTCTTGTTGTTTCATCCGCTATAACAAAACCATTATCATCATACCTCAATTCTCTAAAATTTCTCAATATCTGATTTTGAGGAATCATTCCAATGTAAATAAAAATTCCATCTAATTCAATTCTTGAAATTTCATTTGTTTTAACATTTTCAATAATAACTTCTTTAACCTTTCTATCACCTCTAATTTCCTTAACGACACTATTTAAAATGAATTCAACATTATTTTTTTGTTTTAATTTTTCAACATAAAGTGGTTGTGCTCTAAATCCTTCCCTTCGGTGAATTAAATATAGTTTCGATACAATGTTTGTCAAATATAAACCTTCTGTAAATGCAGAATCACCACCTCCTACAACAGCAACAATTTTATTTTTAAAAAATGCTCCATCACATACTGCACAATATGAAACACCCCTTCCATAAAATTCGCTTTCACCAGGAACGTTCAGCTTTCTTGGACTTGCACCCGTTGCTACAATTACTGCCTTTGACCTTAAAATCCTATCATCCCAAAGCTTAACAAAAAAGTATTTACCTTCCTTCCAAAGATCAACAACTTCTGCATATTCTATTGGAATTTCAAACTTCATAACATGCTCGAGCATCTTTTGACTTAAATCTGAGCCTTTAATTTCAACAAATCCTGTATAATTATCTACAATATCAGAAATTGCTACTTGCCCACCTGGAACTCCCTTTTCAATAATCAACACTTTATACATTGCCCTTGCAACATAGATTCCCGCTGTAAATCCAGCAGGTCCTCCTCCAACTACAATCACGTCAAAGTCATTATTGTTCATTTCAAAATCTCCTTTAAAGATATTTCAATCATTTCCTTTGGTGGTGCTCCATAGAACTTACCTTCGAATTTATAAACTCTGCAAGCTAGAATATAATTACCTTCATCTTTATAAGTTAAATCAATATCATTTCCATCTATCCTTATCGTAGGTGAGCCAGGAAACTTATATTTGATAGCATCTTCATCGTTTTTTATTTCAATCATTTCAATTTCATAGTCATTTATTTTAAGCTTACTTAAAGCTTCAATTAAATTCGCATATGCAGTTTTATAGTTTGGACATTCTTTAAAGTATAAAAGTTGGATTTGCATTATGAAAATTTTAAAGTTCTCGTTGGATATGGTATTATTATACCTTCTTCTTTATAGCGCTTATGCAATCTCTTTATAAACTCATGTCTTATTATGAACTGATCTGTGAATTCTCTTGCTCGCATAATAACAGAGAAGTTTATACTGAAATCACCAAATGTTTGATACCTTATAAAGGGTTCAAATTCTGGAACACCACCTGGAACCTCACGCATAACCTCCTTAGCAACTTCTATTGTTATACTCTCAACCTTCTCTAAATCGCTATCATAACTTACACCAACTTGAATAACGACAGCTATTTCCTTTTCAGGCATAAACTGATTTTTTATAATAGAATTAGCTATTTTTGAATTTGGAATCATAATATAATTGTTAGCTAGTTCCCTTATTATAGTATTTCTCCAATTTATATCTACAACATAACCTTCCTCTCCTGTATTAAGTTTAATATAATCACCAACTCTTATCATTTTTGAAACAGATATATGGATGCCAGCAAATAAATTTGATAAGGTATCTTGAAGAGCTAATGCAATTGCTAAACCTCCAATGCCTAATGTTGCAATAATAGGAGTTATTGAAATACCTATTGAATCAAGAGCTATCAAAATACCAAGAATATAAATAATAATAGTTGTTAAGTTATTAAATAAAGAAGTAGATGGTAAAACATCCTTGACTTTTTCTTGATATGAAATGATTAAATTGCGTATAATTTTAGCCGATATACCAGTGATAGCAATAATAAGAAGAAATACTAGTGTCTTTTCAACTATTCCTGAAATTTTAGGATTCAATTCAATATATTTAAATGCTATATTCATGCTTGTAATAATAAATCCAAACAATATCCATTTTCTAAGAGAACGAAAGATAGGTATTTTATTTCCTAATTTCCCAATTATAAAAATTCCAAAAATTATACCAAGTAGAATTCCAACCAAAATAATGCCTAAAAATGAACTGTAATTTTTAAGTAATTCCAAGCTGAAAATTTTAAACTTGAAAGGGGGCAGCAGGTTTATAGCTCTACATTACAGGCATAAAATCTTGTCCTCAGTGAAAGTGAAATCAAGTTATCTAAATTCTCCATCTCTTCGATAACCATTTATTTAGCTTGTAGCTTGAGATATCTTAAAGCTTCAAAATCAGTTCTGAGGTTTGAGATGTCAATAACAATGGCTTCTACTTCGTCCAGTACTTCCATTTCTTTATCTTTGATTGTAAAAAATCCTTCATGCTTAAAATTCTCTTGATATTGTTGAAGATATTTTTCCTTCCACAATCTCTCCTTTAAACTTTCATTATGACTTATCTTTTCCTTTTTACACCATCAGAACCTATTGAAAAGGAGCTAAAAAGATATGAGATTTTATCTTATAGCTGGCCTGATGTTGAGTATAAGACCTTTGATGTGATAAAATATGACTATTTCCTTTGGATAGATAGTCTGAAAAATGCTCAAAATATAAGACCTATAATAAGTGCATATAATAAAATAACATTCAAGGCTATTGATCCAACAGATAGTGTTTATTTACATTTCATAAAGGGTTATTATGTTGTTCCTTATGTAACTGATACTGTAAAGAATAATCTAACTATTGATTCAGTAAAGTTCTTCTATAACAACAATTATCAAACTAACTTCACATACTATACATTAGGTGATACATTAATTGTTGTTAAATTTAATTCCCAAATACCTCAAAATAATTATTTTGTTGTTGAAATTTATTATCATGGAATTACTAATAGAAGTGGTTTATCATTTGGAGGTGGTTTAGATTTGAAACAAGATAATATAATCTATGCAGATAATGAACCATATGGACTTAGGAGATGGCTACCGAGTTTTGACCTATCTTATGAAAAAGCAGATACAGTATCTGCAAGGATTAAAGTAAAAAATGGATGGAAAGTAGTTGCAAATGGCATTTTAATTGATAGTATAATTGAAGGAAATTGGATAACTTATCATTATAAAACAAATTATCCTATTGCACCATATTTAATTGTATTCGCTTCATCTAATCTATTTAACATTATAACTCAAAATTGGAGTTATAATGCAATAAATATGCCAATTTACCATTACATTCATATTAACAACTCAAATCCTTCACTCTATTTACCTAATCAACTTACTATATTCTCAAATGTATATGGTGTATATCCTTTTTATAATGAAAAATATGGGGAGGTAGAGATATTTCAAGGATTTTTTGGAGGTGCTATGGAGGATCAAACGAATACATTTACTAAAATAACTAATCACGAGGTTTTAAGTGCTCATGAGCTTGCACATCATTGGTGGGGTAATATGGTAACTTGTGCAACATTTAAGGATATTTTTATAAATGAGAGCTTTGCAACTTTCTCAGAAGCAGTTTATAATGAATTTGCATTAGGATATGGAGATCTTGGAAATTGCAAAGGTTATATGGGGCAGATTCATTGTGATATTCAAAGATATTTCAATTATGGTGATTATAACAAGCCCATTTATAATCCAGGACCAAGTCTTAGGGATGTATTTGATGGAGCTATAACATATAGTAAAGGTTCTGCTGTATTACATGCATTAAGATTATTATTTAGAACAATTTATAATGATAGTAGTTTAGGAGATCAAAAGTTTTTCCAAGCTTTGAGATATTATGGTAATAAGAGGAAGTTTTCATATGCAAGAGTTGTTGATTTTGAGAATGATATTAAGGAATTCTTGAACTTTGAGGGTAAGGATAGTGCAATAAGTTTCTTTTTCAAGCAGTGGATATTCACACCAGGACATCCCCAATTTCAATTTATATTATCAAAGAATTTCAATGGTTCAAGTTATGATGCCTATATTACATTAAATCAAGTTCAACCATCAAGTTGGTCATTTTATAAAATTCCAAAATTTCCAATAAGAATAGTATTTTTAGATAATACTCAAATCGATACTACAATAGATATTGATTCAATTCAAAGTCAAACATTTTACTTTAATTTTCCAAAAGAGCCAGTTTCAATAATATCTGACCCATTTGATAATTACATTG
>FWWM01016328.1_pt1 | contig 11086 bp, 7 predicted proteins | sample 2228351 | NCBI WGS metagenome assembly FWWM01 (sample SAMEA103939774, study PRJEB20133) | metagenome
CCGCCGCGCCTCTACGCCCAAACCCTTCCCGCTGGCGGGTTGTTTGCAAGATACCAGGTTTGAAGAATGCTATGCGAAGGAGCGCGAACATGCTGCCAGAGTTTCGCAACGAACCGTTCGGCGATTTTTCCTCCTCGGAGCGGCGCGCGGCGATGCAGCGCGCCCTGCGCCACGTGGCCGGCCAGTTCGGCGCTACGTATCCGGTGGTGATCCACGGTGAGCGCATCCTCCGCGAGGAGAAGCTGGCCTCGATCAACCCCGCCGAGCCGAAGAAAGTGGTTGGCTATGTGGCGAAGGCCGATCAGGCCCTGGCCAATCAGGCGCTGGAGGCAGCCGAGGCCGCGTTCCACTCCTGGCGCCGCGTTCCAGTGGAGGCGCGCGCGCAGGTGCTGCTGCGCGCCGCAGCGATGATGCGCCGCAACAAAGAGGACCTGGCCGCCTGGATCGTCTACGAAGTCAGCAAGACCTGGGTCGAGGCCGACGCCGACGTGGCCGAGGCGATTGACTTTTGCGAGTACTACGCGCGCCTGGCGCTGCGCCTCCAGGGCGAACGGCAGCCACTCACTCCCTACCCCGGCGAGTATAATGAGCTGCGCTATCTTCCCCTGGGGCCAGGACTGGCCATCCCGCCGTGGAACTTTCCACTGGCGATTGTCACGACCCTGGTCGTCGCGCCGATTGTCACCGGCAACACCGTCGTGCTCAAGCCCTCACCGCGCGCCCCGGTGATGGCGGCGAAGCTGGTGGAGGTGCTGGAGGCCGCGGGCCTGCCGCCGGGGGTGGTCAACTACGTGCCCGGTGATGACGCCGTGCTGGGTGATTACCTGGTGGATCATCCGAAGGTGCGCTTCATTGGCTTTACCGGCTCGAAGCAGGTTGGTTTGCGGATCCTGGGTCGGGCGGCAGTACGCCAGCCTGGCCAGAACTGGCTCAAGCGCGCCATTCTCGAGATGGGCGGCAAGGATGCCACGGTGGTGGACGAAACCGCGGATCTGGACGCCGCCGCCGCCGGGATCGTCGCCGGGGCCTTTGGCTTTCAGGGCCAGAAGTGTAGCGCCTGCTCGCGGGCAATTGTCGTCGAGGAGGTGTACGACCAGGTGTTGCAGCGCGTGGTCGAGCGTACCCGCGCCCTGCGGCTGGGCAACCCGGCTCAGCCCGAAACGGACGTGGGTGCGGTGATTGACCAGCGGGCCTTTCATACGATCAGCGAATACATCGCCATTGGTCAGGAGGAAGGTCGGCTGGTAGCGGGTGGCGAGGTGGTGGACCACGACCTGCTCAAGGACGGGGGGTATTTCATCAACCCCACGGTGTTTGCTGACGTGCCCCACGAGGCGCGCATCAGCCAGGAGGAGATCTTCGGCCCGGTGCTGGCCGTTACCCGCGCGCGCGATTTCGATGAGGCCCTGGCCTTTGCCAACGGCACCGAGTACGGCTTGACCGGCTCACTTTACTCGCGCTCGCTCGAACGCCTGGAGCGCGCCCGCGAGGAGTTCCATGTGGGCAATCTTTACCTCAACCGCAAATGCACCGGCGCGCTGGTGGGTGTCCATCCCTTCGGCGGCTTCAACATGTCGGGCACTGACAGCAAAGCCGGCGGGCCGGATTACCTGCATCTCTTTACGCAGCCGAAGGCAATTGCCGAGAAGCTCTGAGGTGAACATACGGGGAAACCGGGTTTCCCCATCCCCCTGCCTGCCGGGGTAGCAGGCAACCGCTCACGATCCCAGCACCTGTCCTGCCAGATAATCGGCGATGGCGTAGACATTGGTGTAATAGTCATTGCTGAGCACGATTATCGTCACGCCCTGGTCGGGGTAGCGCCCGAACCAGGTGGCGGCGCCGCTCATTGAGCCGGGGTGGTAGATCAGACGATGCGCCCCGCGCTGCTCGATCTTCCACCCCAGGCCGTAGCTGCCGTGCCCGGGGGTGGTCATTCGCGCCACCAGTTCGGGCGGCAGCACCCTGCCGGCGTCGAGGGCCCGGGCCAGTTTGTAGAGATCTTCGACGCTGGAGTAGAGATCGCCAGCGGCGAAGAGGTTGCTCACATCGAGGGGAATATCGAGTTGCCCCCCGGCGTAGCCGCGGGTGCCGTTAAGTGGGCCGAAGTCGCCGGGGTCCAGGCCGGTATCCTGCATTCCCAGCGGCTGAAACAACTCGCGGCGCAGAAACTCTTCGTAGCTCGTCCCTGCAACCCGTTCGATCAGCCGGCCCAGGACCACGTAGTTCGAGTTAGTGTAGTGGTACATGGCGCCGGGAACGAAGCCAAGTGGCAGGTTACGGAAGCGGGCGATGGTTTGATCCGGCGTGGAGGGGGATAGCTCCACAGCGGCAAATTCGGCAAAATCGGTGTAGTTTGCCAGGCCCGAGGAGTGGCTGAGGAGATGCGCCACCGTAATCGGCGCCCAGGCCGGCGGGCAGTTATCGAGGTACACGCAGACCGACGCATCGAGGTCCAGCTTTCCCGCCGCCGCCAGACGCAGCACGCCCAGGGCGGTCAGCGGCTTGGTGACCGAGGCCAGGCGGTAGCGTGTCGTTGCCGTGGCGGCGATGCCCTCTTCGCGATTGGCCATACCGTAGCCTCGACTCAGCAGGACGCGACCCCGGGCCGCTACCAGCACCGAGCCGCTGAAGGCGCCCTGCTGGGCCAGCGCGGTCATGTAAGCGTCCATCTGCGCGGCGCGGGCAAGCAGCTCGGGCGCCAGGGGCGCGCCATCGCCGGTGCGGGCCGGGGCCAGTACGGCTGCCAGGGGCGGCGCGGCAGGCGGCTCGAGGGCCGGAGTCGCGGCCGGTGCTGCCACGGGGGTGACGGTGGGCAGAACCGTGGGGCCGAGAATGGTGGTTGGCGCAGCGATAAAGGCGGCCACGCGCAACGGGCGTCCGCCGGTAAATGGAAGACTACAGGTGGCGAGCAACACCAGTAGACAGGCGGCAAGCCCGATCAGGTGAGGGCGGTGACGCATGGCTCCTCCCGGGGCGTACAGGGCCGCGAAGGTTTGAGGTGAACATATGGGGAAACCGGATTTCCCCACGCCCCTCCCTGAGGGGAGGGTTTAGGAGGGCTACGCCTTCCCAAGAATAACCATTTTCATGCTGGCGTTGTGCGGCGCAGCCGCATGGACGGCTGTTGCGATTATACACCATTATTGAACGTTGCGCGACGGGGGAGCCATGACTCTACGGGGAATGTAAAGTCATACACTGCAAGGGGCGGATGTGGACGGAAGGGGGTGCCGGGAGGGCATGGCCTCCCCGGCACCCCCGGTATTGTGCGGGGCTATGTCCGTGCCAGGGTGATGATCGCCGGCACCTGGTCGAACATCCAGAAGCTAATCGGCAACCCGATAATCACTGCCGAGAGCGCCCAGGCAATCGAGAGCCATACGGCGCTGAGCCACCACCCCACCAGCAGGAACCACAGCGCCCGGATCAGGAACGGTCGCTGGGGAATGTTCTTGCGGTAGATCTCACCTGTGGCGCTGACCAGCAGATCGCCCCGCTGCGGGCGCAACGTGGTGACCTGCGGCAGACGGTTGAGCATCCACAGCCCGAGCGGCAACCCGATGATCGTAACGCAGAGCACCCAGGCCACCGCGGCCCAGATCGCGCTGAACCACAATCCGAAGACCAGAAAATAAACCGCGCGGAGGAGCAGGTTCACTCCGCGCTCCTGGCGAACGATGGTTGTCATTTGTCTTCCTATCCTCTCTCGCAACTGCTGGCTTATCAACCTGTGTTGTGAAGTTTTTTGCGGGGGGGCGCCCTCTCGGACTCGCGCATCCTCCCTGCCCCCGTCTGTCACTCCGCCTGCTATGACGACCGGGGAGACGGGAAGGTTGCGGCGCGTTCATCCCTCTTCCAGGGGCCTGATGGGCGCGTAGCGCGCCCGGGCGGCGACCGCCGCCGCCAGCTCGTCCTCGCGCCAGTCCTCAGGGGTGAGGACCACGCCGTGCTGGTCGGCCAGCGCGCGGGCGAAGGCGGCGATGATCCGCTCGGGTGGGGGTGGCTCGGGCAGCAGATCGGCCAGGCCCGCGACGCGCCTGTCCAGGAGCGCCGCCAGGCTTTCGCGGCCGGCGGGGGGCAGGCGCAGCAGGGCGGCCAGCGCGCGGCCCGGCCAGTGGGTGTAGAGGCCCACCTGCAGCAGGGCGCCGGGGCGGCGACGGATCTGCGAAAAGCCCACCACTTTGCGCTCGTTGACCAGCACTTCGTAGGGCGATCGCCCGCCGAAGCAGGCCAGGCGCGCCAGGGGATCGAGGGCCTGCGCATCGGCGCGGGCCTCGGGGATGCTCACCAGCCGCGCGGTAATGCCAAGCTCACCCAGGGCGGCGGCCCACACCTCGCCGAGCCAGCGGTAGGACTCGCTGACATCGGGCTGGTGCAGGGGGTGGCCGGCAGGCAGGGCGATGTCCTGCATCAGGAAGCCCGGCACAAACAGCACCGCCGTGCCGCCGGAGGCCCGTTTGTGCAGGGTGATGCCTGCTGCCGCGAGCGCCGCTGTATCCACATCGGTGAGGCGCTGGCCCGAGCCGATCACCAGGGCCGGGCGGCGCGCGCCGTACCAGCGCAGCGCCGGGCGCGGCGTATGGGCGAGGCCGGCCAGCAGCGCCTCGGCGGCCGCCAGTTCGGCCTCCGGCGGGTGGGCGCTGTAGGGCAGCAGCCGCCAGAAGTTCGCAGACAATTCAGTCACTGGTCAATCCCTATGGGTTTTCCCGGGAGGGCTGTGCCCTCCCAACCCCTCCCCTGCGGGAGAGCTTTCAGGTGTAGAGTTTTTGGCGGATGGCGTCCTGATGCGCTGCTGGTCCTCACCCCCCTGCCCCCCTCTCCCTGAGCGGGAGAGGGGGGTATGTGGTTGGCGTTGCGATGGACCAGTTCCGCTGACCTTTGGGAGGGCGCAGCCCTCCCAAGAACAATTATGGCGCGCTGCGTACCAGCCTGGCTGCGGCCTCGCCGCGGGCGAAGGCCAGGACCAGGGGCCGTACCCCGTCGGGGTAGGTGGCGAGCGGGCCGAGGGGGGTGGCGTCGGGGCCAAGGGCGGCCAGGGCGGCGGACTGCATGGCGGGGCTGGCATCGCCTGGCAGCAGCACCAGGGCGGGCGCGTCGCCGGGGATGGGCGCGCCGGTGTACGCCTCTGGTGGCGCGCCCCAGGTCAGGAAGCGCACCGTATCGGCGCTTAGCAGCGTCTCGGGAAGCCAGACGCGCACGGCCCGCAGCTCAACGTCGCTACTCGCGGCGGGGGCTGCCGCGATGCGTCCCATCGCCGTCTCGACCATATCAAACTCGTTGTAGACCCGCGGCTCCAGCCGCATGACGCCGAAGTACAGCCAGGCATTGAAACTCAGACTGGCCAGCAGGGCCACGGCCCAGACGGCGGCGCGTCCTGGCGGGGCCAGGGCCGCAAGCCCCAGGCCGGCCAGCATAGCGGCGGGGGCCAGCGTGCCCAGGGAGCGCATCGCGTGGGGTGCGTTGCCACTGAACACGCCGGGGATCAGGTAGATCGCTCCCAGGGCCAGCACCGCGGCCACACCTGCGCGCCGCCGCGCCAGTGGCAGGGCCAGACCGACGCCCAGGGCCAGCAGCACACCTGCCACCGGATCGAGCATCGGCGCGTCGGGCATATGGTGGCGCCCGTTGAAATCGCCGCGCACGTGGAACATCAGCAGGTAACGCTCCAGGTTGCCCAGGATCAGCCCGGCGGGAGTGCGCGTGGTCAGATTGCCGCTATCAAGAACCGAGACCCGGCCCACGCGCCGGTTGTAGCCTTCCTGGTCATTCAGAATATAGAGCGCCAGCGGCGCGACGGTCAATGCGCCGGCGAGGGCGGCGACGGCCAGGCCGGGCAGCGCCCGCCGCCACGTCGTCGTCGTCGGCCCCAGGCGGATCGCCGCCACGACTGCCAGGGCCAGGGGCGCGACGCGCCCGGTGTGGTAGGTGTAGACTGCCAGGCCACCGAGCACGCCTGCCAGCGCCAGGAACGCCACCTTGCGCGCGGCGCCAGCGCGCTCCTGCGGGGGCGCGAGGCCGCGCCAGAGGAACCCCACCGCCGCCAGGACTAGCAGATGATCGAGGGTGGCGGGGAAGGCCCAGCGGCTCATACTCAGGCTCCAGGAGGCCCAGGCGACCAGCGCCGCGGCGAAGAGCGCCGCGCGCCGGCCAATGAGCGGGCTGGCAGCCCAGAAGAGCGCCAGCGGAGTGAGGGCGCCGGCCAGGGCGCTCACCAGGCGCGCGCTCCAGGCATGCGGGCCGAAGAGGCCCACCACGGGCGCCATCAGGTAGAAGAGCAGCGCCGGCAGGTCGGCGCCAACGACCACGTAGACCGGGCGATAGGCTGGATCGTTCCAGATACGCAGCGCCTGTAACCCGTGGCGCGACTCATCGCGCCACAGGCCCGCGGGTTGCCCGTCGAGGTTCACAAAGCGCAAGCCGAGGGCCAGCAGCACAATGAGCGCCACGGCCAGCGGCCAGCGGACGGTGAGACGCTCGCCAGCGAGGGTCTCGGCGCGCCCTGCCAGCGGGGCGAGGCCCGCCCATACGCCTGTGATCAGCAGGGCCATTCCCAGGAGCGGCGGCAGGCCGAGGCGCAGCAAGCCGAGGGCCGCCAGGGCCGCGGCCAGGCCGGCCCAGGCAATGGCGGGGCGCTGCGCCAGATGCGCGCGGGTGGCAGCCAGGCCGGCGCTGAGCCGGGGCCAGACCGCCAGGAGGATCAGCGGCAGCGCCGGCCACCAGGGCCAGCCGAGGGTGGGCAGCCAGTAGCCCGCCGCAGTGGGGAAAGCCATGGCCCAGCCGCCCACGAAGGCCAGCAGCACCCCGCAGCCCAGCGCCAGCATTTCCTGCGCTCCCAGGCGTTTGAGCAGCAACCAGCCGATCAGCGGCAGGGCCAGCAGGTACAGTGTCCGCGTCGGGGGCAGCCACGGCCCACTGGTGGTCGGCGCGGCGCGCACCCTGCTCAGGGCCAGGCCAAGCTCGCGCGGGTCGCCGGGGGGAGTGAAGGGAGCGGTTTGCAGCACCAGGGCGCTCTCGCCAACCGGATTGGTCGGGGTGAGGAAGTGATACCGCCGCCATTCGCCGCCGGTCACGAAGGCGCCGAATGGCTGGCCATCGCGCCGCAGGCGCACCTCAACCGGGGCAGTTCCGGGGGAGCGGGGCGCTGCGAGGCGCAGGCTCAGGATGGCCGGGCGCCCATCGAAGCCAGAGAGCACCACCGCGGCGAGCGGCTCGCTCCAGCGGTAGACATCGGTAGGGTTGCGCTCAGGGCCGTGAAAGCGGGTGAGCACCCGACCCGCCGCCGGATCATCGGCAACCAGGTCAATACCAGGGCTGCCAATCAGTGCCCCGGCCACAAGCAGGCCCAGTGTCAGCAGGAGGAGCAGCACCGGCGCAGCGAGCGACCCCGGGCGCGGGCGATCCGCGGCGGCAGGGCGCAGCGCAGCCCGCCCCAGGGCGGGCAACCTCACACGTGGTCCAGGGTCGGTGGTTGGCATAGCGGGGCCATTATACCAAATGGAACTGGCGACACCGCATTGTCCGGCGCATCTCCACAGCGCTCCAGCGCCACACAGGCCTGTTTGTGGAGGTGTGGAGCTAGCTCAGGCAATGCCATCAAGCAGAAGTTGGTAGGATCCTCTGAGGCGCCGTTGAGCAAGGCGCAGGGAGGGCGGGATGCACTCGGGCAGGTTGTCTCGGGGTATAGAAGGGGCTGGGAGGGCGTAGCCCTCCCAGGAAGCATCTGCGGGGACTCAATCAAGATAGCCGCGCAACTTCTTGCCCAGGTGGGGATGGCGCAGCTTGCGGAGAGCGACGGCCTCGATCTGGCGGATGCGCTCGCGGGTAATGCCAAACTCGACGCCCACCTCTTCGAGGGTGCGGTAGCGCCCATCTTTGAGGCCATAGCGCAACTGAATAATCTTGCGCTCGCGTTCGGGGAGCTTTTGCAGCACTTCTTCGATCTGCTCGCGGAGCATCGCGGCAGCGGCGGCCTCGGCAGGGGTCGAGATACGCTCGTCCTCGATAAAATCGCCCATGCGGCCCTCGCCCTCCTGGCCCACCGGCATCTCGAGCGAGAGGGGATGCATACTGGCCTCGAGGGTCCGTCGCACCTTCCCGGCGCTGATACCCATGGCCTCGGCGATCTCTTCGGGCGTCGGCTCGCGCTGCATAGACTGCTGGAGCTTGTGGCTGGTGCGCTTCACCTGGCTGATCGCCTCGCCCATATGCACGGGGAGGCGAATGGTGCGGCTCTGGTCGGCGATGGCGCGGGTAATGGCCTGGCGGATCCACCAGGTAGCGTAGGTGCTGAACTTATGGCCCTTCTTATAATCGAACTTCTCAACGGCGCGCATCAGGCCAATGTTCCCCTCCTGGACCAGATCCATCATCGTAAGGCCATAGGAGGTATACTTTTTGGCGATTGACACCACCAGGCGCAGATTGGCCTGGATCAGATGCTGGCGCGCCTCCTGGCCCTTGGCAAATGCCCGTTCGAGCATAGCCTTCTCGTGACCATGCTCGTACTCTTCGCGTTCAAGGCGCTGGCGGGCCAGATCGCCCGCCTCCATCGCCTGGGCCAGTTCGACCTCCTGCTCTGCGGTCAGCAGGGGCACCTGGCCGATCTCCTGGAGGTACATCCGCACCGGGTCGTCGAAGGCGATCTCGGCGAGATCAGGCAATTCGCTCAGCGCTTCCTCTTCGCCCTGGCCAGCGTTCTGCTCAAAATCGGCGGCCGTCTCAACCACCTTAATACCCTCTGCCTGCAGACGGGCATAGAGTTGATCGACCTCAGCGACGTGGAGTTCCGGTTGCGGATAGAACTCCAGGATATCGCCGTAGGTCACAAAGCCACGCTGCCGCGCTAGCTCAAGCAACTGCTCACTCATCGGCCCCGACTCCTGTGTGGATGCATAAATCTGCGGTACCATCCTCGTCCTCAGGCACGCCTGACGGCCCTGCGCCGCGCCCCGGTGCAATTAACATAATACACCCACTGTCAAGCGTTTCCTGCCTTTTCCATTGAATACAATGGCCTGCTGTTTCGAAAACTCGCTACTCTGTCCTCAGGGGTACGGCCTCCCTGCGTAGCGACTCACGGGAACGTAATAGGGCCGGAGCGGGTATCTGGTCCGCTCAGGCCCTTCGCGCCGACCCGGTGTGGCATTGCTGGCAAGAAGAAGGGGCCGAGCCTGAGAACTCAAACCCCAATTCCCTTCACACCCTGGAGGGACGCGAACATGGCACCCCATTCACTTTGCCGCTGTTACTATAGCATTATGCAACGGTTAAAGTCAACCCCTTCCGGGTGAAGAAAGTCTGAACTTCCGCACTGTGGCGCGGTAGTACTTTTGTTCACAATTCGGGCCGCGCGCTCGAGAACAACGCCGCCTGAGTTGCCCTCAACCGCTCCGTGGGTCCGTAGGCTTGCTGGCGGTCGGGGGTGGGCAGGTCCTCACCCCATACGCATTAAGCTTATGATGCCATCGTTCCATTCCCCGTATCCCCCCATATCCGAACGCTCCCCGTCGCACTGGACGCTATCCAGGGCTACTAGCGGTTGCCTGCAGAAACCGTTGATAGGTATTCGGTCGTTTGCGGCGGGAGTTCATTTTACTCGTCGCCCGGATGCAGCGCGCAATAGTGGTGAGCGTGCGCACGAGGGCATCGTGCCAGCCGAAATGGGTCGCGATCCCGATCCAGTGCTGCCGCAGCGTCTGCGCGGCTTTCACCAGACTGCGTGCGGGATCATCCCAACAACTGATCAAGGTGATCCAATGTTGGACGATTTGGGCCAACAGTCGGCCATAGAGCTCACAGAGCACTCTCCATGGGGTGTGATCCTGAACCAGATCGATCTGTCCATGACTTTTCCACAGTTTGAAGATCAACTCAATCTGCCAGCGGGCGGCTCCCAGCAGCACGGCCTCCTCGGTGCGCAGCAGCGTCTCGGGGATGGTTGTCATGTAGATCACCCAGTCCGCCAACGCCAGCCGCAGGGTTGGCTCGGGGTCGCCTGCGTCGCGTGCTTCCTCCCGCAAGCGCCGACGGCGCTCCTTCGCCACCTCGGGGGGCACGGGGACGGCAATCAGGCGCGCGCGCACCTGCGCCTCTTTGCCGACACGAACCCACTGATCCAGCGACGTGCCGACGGCATGCTGCTGCAACAACGGCAGCAACTCCCACCACGCGCCATCCTCGGTTTGCAGCTTGGTCGTGGCATGCGCCCGCGAAAACCAGTAGACCCCGCGTTCCGCCATGGCTGCCAGGGCGAACAGATCCCAGTAGCCCAGATCGACGATGCGCACCGAACCCGGTGGCAGGTCGGTTTCCAAGGTATCATTCCGATCCGATTCCCGTCCGTCAAACAGATGCGGCCCCCGCAACCGTCCCGTCCGCAAGTCCAACGCCAGCTGCACTTTCAAGGCCGCCGTGTTTGTCCCATCCGCGTGACCACAGCCGCGCCAGTACGACACAAAATACTCCGGCAAGCTGATGATGGTGCTATCTTGCACCACGACTTCGGGAAAGCGATCCAACAGGGGCAGCACCACCGGATCCGTGGCGATGACGTGGCGCACGGCCACGCTCAAGACCTGCTCCAAACAGCGTGCGGCTTCCTCCGTAAAGCGTTGATGGAGCCCCGACGGAGAGATCGTCACGCCCAAGGCCGCCGCCGTGCCAGCCAAGCCGCTCAAACTCGCGCGAGGATTCGCCCCCAAGCCAAAAACCAACATTTGCGTGAAGATACTGCCGGTCATTTTGGCATCCGATCGTTGCACCATGCCGGTTTGCGTGCCTGCCCGATCCGCTTCCTTGCCCAACACGGTTTGCAATGCATCTGCCAGTTGTGGTATCGTCGTCATAAGGCGCTCCGTTGTGGTAGGTGGTGATGGTTCGTACCATACCACAGGGGGCGCCTTGTTTGCCACATACACGTCATGCGGAGTGAGGGCTGGTGCTCCCCTCAGGACCCCGTCCGTCAGAGTCCATGGTGGAGCCATCTGGAATGCTCCGTAAGCGACGAAACGGGCCGTTTGGTCTCCAAACAAGGCTCACAGGCTCATCTCAAAATAAGCTTAATGCGTATGGGGAACCCGGGGTT
>FWWM01004093.1_pt1 | contig 11084 bp, 10 predicted proteins | sample 2228351 | NCBI WGS metagenome assembly FWWM01 (sample SAMEA103939774, study PRJEB20133) | metagenome
TCTCCATTTCAATCCTAAAATTACTTTCCATTTCATATGTCCTATCCATAAACCTCTTTTCCAATCCATCAACCCTTTCTCCTAAAGTTTGCAAACCTTTTAATACTTCATCTCCCCTAATACCTAAAGCTTCAAACATTTTCCTCCTAAATTCTTCATCTACTTCAATCGTTTTAAGAAATCTTCTTTTCTCTTCTTCAGTCCAAGTTTGCATATTTGAAATTTTAAAGTATTTGGCTAGCATTACTTTAAAATTTTACCTTAAATAGAAGCTTTAATTATGATTAAAATTATTCCCATTAGTTCTTTAATAATTTCATTAGCTTTAACATATGCACTTAGGGATTATTTAAATTTCAACTTTCCAAGAATTATTGCAATATCCATAATAATTTTCTCATTATTGATTATTGCATTAGGACTTTTAACACTTATCTTAAACGGAACTACTATTATTCCAGGCTGTAAGCCAAATAGATTAGTAAAGAGTGGAATTTTTAGATTTGTGAGAAATCCTGTTTATCTTGGAGATTTACTTTTAATTGTCGGATTTTCACTATATCTTAAGACATTTATGGGCTTCATCTTTGCTCCATTATTCTTTTTAATAATCCATAAGCTTGTAATTCCTATAGAGGAGCGTATTCTTGAAGCAACATTCGGAAATGAATATAAAGAATATAAACAAAGAGTAAAAAGATGGGGAATTTTTTGATTAAGTTTCTAATGGTCTTCAAAAAAAGAAGTTGAAATTGAACTATCAAAGCCAGTTCTAATTGATAGTGTTTATTATTATCATGGCTTTCCAATTAAAACCTTAGTTAAGGATGTTATAAGAAATGTAAATCAGATAAAAGAATACAGTATAACTATTTATCCCATTAAAGAAGGATTCGCAGCTTTTAAAGTTTTCAGCGATGTTGAAATTCCCAAAATTGAAAATTTAGAGCATTCAAAAACTTATAAAAGTTTATATGCTCATTCGTTTTTTATACTATATTTGAATAATCATAATGTAGCGGAAACTCTATCATTTAAAATAAAAGCAAGAGATTATGTAACAATTTTTACAAGAAACAATGCAACATTCAATCTAAGAATAGATGAGATCTATTATAAGTTTGAACTCCCTTATAAGAACAATCAGTTTTACTATATAGACCTTCGTTCCCCAAAAACTTCATATAAATTTCACATATCACCTGAAAGTGAAGAAATTATGCTGAAATTTAGTGAAAATATTGGCAATTTGAAAATCAGAGATTATAATTATAGAATTATAGACGATAGGAAAATTCTATTAAAACTAAAACCTGACTACTTTAAGATCATGTTAAATTGTCTAATTATACTACTATATGCACTCATCCTCTCGTATATTCTGATTTATTCTCAATCTATATTCTTAAAAAATTTTTTAGTTATTTTCACAATTCTTTTAATTTATTACTTATCCTACTTTCCAGGAATTTATGACTTTGATGTTTGGAATGGAGTATATCAGGTCTATTCAAAGATATCAGATTGGCATACGCCGTTTCATACCTTAACAATCACCATAGTTCTAAAAATTTTTCAACACATTGGAGCTTATATCCTAATTCAAATAGTCTTTGCTTCCGCTTTGTTTGCTTGGATATTTACAAAATTTGGTGTAAAAAATAGTACTCTAATTGTTTTAGTATTTTCATTTCCATTAACAGCCATATTCTTAATATCCGCTTGGAAAGATACTTATTTTTCATTATCAATTGTTTGGTTTTCATTTCTTTTGTACTTTGCATATAATGATGAGAAGTATTTAAAAAGTAAATTGAATGTTATTTGCTTTATATTATCCTTACTGTTTATAATGCTATTTAGACACAATGGTATTTTGCTTTCAATCCTATGTTTAATGCTAATGTTAATTTTGTTAAAAAGGCAATTAAGGAAGATTATAGTTATATCTTTTTTTACAATTCCAACCTTTATTATTTCTGAATTCTTTTTTTATAAGGTTTTAAGAGTTGAAAAAACACCTGTATTCTATCAAAAGGATTTACTTATTCTATCTACCTATGTAGTCAATAATTTTAAATTTAGTGAAGAAGAGAGGGATGTGATAGAGCGAACAATATCCTTTGAGGATTTAAAAGAGCGAAGAGGTATAACATCTTTGCTTTGGTATGGATACTTTAAGATGCTAGACCATTTATTAAGCATACATTTCAATCTTCCTCCTAAGTTATACTGGTGATTTTATAGAATTTGAAATTGCAAAATTATATCCTGATTTTAAACTTCCTCAGATTCAAAACATTATTGAAAAAATAACTGATTTCCCAACAAGTTACTTATTTACAAGACTCTTCAATAAGGAATTGAGAATCACTACAATTCCATCGCTTTTGAATAGCTTTATTATGATTTTCATTTAGATTTGTTTATTCCAACTATTTAATTTGTATTATTTTAGTAATTTATTTTGGCTTTAAAATTATGAAAAGATATGAGAAAGGTAGTTTTAGGTATTTCAGGAGGAGTTGATAGTTCAGTTGCAATTTATCTTTTAAAGAATATGGGTTATGAAGTAATAGGAGTAAATGTTGTTTTATATGATGAGAGTAAAAATCCAAGAACATGTTGTTCAATTGAAGCACTAAGACTTGCATATAAAGTTTCAAAGAAATTCAACATAGAATTTAAAGTAATAAATTATTCAAAGGAGTTCAAAAATGGTATTATAAAGATGTTTGTTGATGAGTATTTAAAAGGAAATATACCCAATGTTTGTGTATTTTGTAATAGGGATTATAAAATGAAAGTTTTATTTGATTATGCTAAAAAAATAGATGGTTATTTTGCAACAGGTCATTATGCAAGAATTGGAATTTTTAGAGGAAAAAAGGTAATAATGAGAGGAATCGATGAAAATAAAGATCAATCATATTTTTTGAGCTATTTAACAAGAGAAATGGTAGAACGTATAATTTTACCTATTGGAGATTATACAAAAGAAGAGATTAGAAAAATTGCAGAAGAAATTGGACTTATAAATGCAAGAAAGAATGATTCAATGGACATTTGCTTTGTAGATAACGATTATAGGGAATTTTTAGTTGAGAAGGGAGGTTATAGGCCTGTTGAAGGCTATTTTGTAGATAAGTATGGAAATATCATTGGAAAGCATAAGGGATATGCACTATATACAATTGGTCAGAGAAGAGGATTAAATTTAGTATTAGGAAAAAGGGCATATGTTATAGATGTGGTACCAGAAACTAATACAATTGTCGTTGGATTTGAAGAGGATGCATATGTTTCATTTATCAAATTAAGAAATTTAAACTTATTTGTAGAGTTAGAAAGTGAATTTGAAGGATTTGTTAAAATTAGGAATGTTCATAAGCCTGCAAAAGCTCTTATTAGAATTTTTGGAGATTTGGCAGAAGTTGAATTTGAAAAACCGCAATTTTCGCCTGCAAGAGGTCAGATTGGCGCAATGTATGTAAATGATTACTTAGTAGGTGCAGGAATTATCTATTGAGGAATTGGAAAGAATACAATAAGAGACTTGTAAAGAATTTACTGAGCATAATGGTTATAGTGTTGGAAAGAAAGGTGATTAGTGAATGTTGAGAGTGATATTGGAAAATTTTGGAAAAGATAATTTTCTGCCTTAAAATTTTCGAATGAATTTCTTAGAATTTTTATACTATCTTCCTGCAATAATAATTGGTATTACATTCCATGAATATGCTCATGCTTATAGTGCATATAGACTTGGAGATTGGACAGCAAAGCTTGAAGGGAGATTAACATTAAATCCATTGAAACATATAGACATTATTGGTTTTATATTTCTTCTAATTTTCCATTTTGGATGGGCAAAACCCGTTCCTGTAAATATCTACAATCTAAAAAATCCACCAAGAGATATGATTATAATTGCATTTGCAGGACCATTATCAAATGTTATAATTGCCTTTATTTGCTTTATCCTTTTGAAATTATTGCCATTTAATTATGCAATAAATTTCCTTTTAAGTTCAACATTACTAATAAACATATTCCTATTTGCATTTAATTTAATACCATTACCACCACTTGATGGTTGGCGCATATTATCAGGCTTTTTCCCAAACTTAATGTTTGATAAGCGAATTGAAACATATGGATTTATCTTTCTTCTTTTTACTCTATTCTTTTTAAAAGGACCAATTTCAGCTTATTTAAACTTCGTTAATAAAATCATGATAACACTATTTTCAATTATAGTGCCATTTTAAAGCTTTATTTCAATTCTCGCTTGATAAAATCCATCCTTTGCCTTTATAAAGTGAAATCTACCTCTATAATAATTTTTCATCTTTTCAATAACTTTCAAAATTTCATTCTTATTAGTTATCTCAAGGACTCCCCTTGTATCTTTTAGCTCATATTCACTTAAATCAATATAAGGTGTTTTTTCAAAAAAATCAAGCTTATAATAGTAGATTAAAATTTTTGATGGAATTGTATCTTTTAAAATTTGGTATTTTAAGTTCCTTGAAAGATTATAAATTTCATTTATCATTACTCTATCTTTATTCTTAGTCCCAAAACCAACAGCATACATTTCAATTTCTTTATTACAAGGCTTTTGGATAATGATTTTAATAGAGGTCATATCAGTAGGCAATGGAAGTTCTTGAAAATCAAAATTTTTCTTTTTACACAGCGCTTTGATATATTCATAAATTTTCTTGTCCAATACTTTTACTTTATAGAATTCAAAATCTTTCCTTACAATAGCAATTTCATTTTTAAGATACAAATATTCATCGTAAATACCAGGCCAACCCCCATAAACTATAAAAATTGCAGAAAACTCACCAATAGAAGGTGCCATACATCTAATTTACAACAACTTTACCTCTATAAGTTTTACGATTAGCTTTTAAGCTATAAATATAAATTCCAGGTTTTAAAATCCTGTTTTCAATAACTTTACCATCTACACTAAATAATGTGAATTTGTAGTTCCTATCTTTGCTCAATACATAAACAGTTCTCCCTTTTAAAATAACTTTATAATCGTCACTTAGATACTCCACAATATCCGAATAAGGAGATATACGATATCTAAATATAACATTTTGACCTCCAAGCTCCTTTGAAACTACAACAATACCTCCATAATCATAATTAGTAAGATCAATTAAAACATCTATTGTATCACTAGATGTTGAAACATCTTGTATATCAGGAATTTGATTTGCTTTAGCTCTAATTATAAATACTTTTGCACATCCTATACACTGCTTAAACTTGATACCTATTTTTAAACTGTCATTATAAGAGCCAAGTCTTATGAAGTTAGCACCACCTGGATTTTGAATTTGAGCATATTGATTACTATCAATAACAGGATATGAAGTTATATTTTTTAGTAGTGCAGAGGTTGGATATAAATTACCTTCACTATATCTATAATTTAATCCACTATTCCATCTTACTCCTGTAAAAAAGCGCCAAATAGCATAATATGATAAAATTTCATCTTTTTGCTTTGAATAATTACTTGCCAAAACATCAAAAATATCAAGCAGTGTATTATTACCAGGATTAGTTCCCATTTGCCACCAAATATCTTTCATAGGCTGTTGATTATTTCCTAAATACTCATATAAGAAGTAAGGAAAGAGAGCAGCTGCATATTGATAGAATCCCCCATTTTGAAATGTATTTATTTTATAATGAGGCACTGTCAAGGGGCTACCACCTGGAACACCAAGATAATTTATATAATCATTTACATTGTCATATACCATATCCTCCATCCAAGTAGAAGTATTTTCATAGAACCAAATATCATCATATCCAGTATATGCGAATTGAATTGCATGATGAAGCTCATGAGCAACTGTTACTTTTAGAACACCTATACCATAGGATTGGTCTATATTTATCCCAATTACTATAAAGCTTGTAACACCTTCTGTCCCATAGCCATTGTAATTGTATTCAGGTTGTGCATACCCAAGAACTCCTGCACCTATATTTTTAATATAAATATCGTATCTATTATCACCACCTTGATTGTAATCAGGTGGTGGTGCAAGCCATCCAAATGTATTTACTTCCATTTGCCAAGAGTACTCAGCGTAAACTGCAACACTTTCCGCATATGCAGGACTTACAGAATCAGAACCACTTGTAGTATAATGGATAATAAAGTGTGTAGTTTGAATAATTTGTTCAGGACCACTTAGTGTTGGTCTTGCAAGGGTATGATAATTTCCATTTTGAAAATTTTCCAATATCATAGGTGTTAAGCACTTTTGAGAAACTATAAAATTAAAAGTTATAATAATCATATTGAAATTTTAAAGCGTAGGCTTAAAATTTTCGCATAAACGAAAAAGAATTAACTTTATTTTCGATCGTAGTTGGGACAATTTTAGCACTTGTTTTTGCAGGTGCTAATGCATATCTTGGACTAAAAGCTGGAATGACTGTTTCTGCAAGTATTCCAGCAGCAGTAGTTTCCATGGCTATTGTGCAGCTTATTTTGAGAAGACATTCAATTAAAGAAAATAATATAGTTCAAACTATTGCATCAGCAGGCGAGGCACTTGCAGCAGGTGTTATCTTTACAGTTCCTGCATTTATATTGTTAAATTATAGTGTTAATTATTTGTATACATTCATAGTTGCTTGTATTGGTGGTATTTTAGGTGTTTTGGCATTTATACCTTTTAGGAAGCGATTTATAGAGGATGAGGATAAAATTCTACCATATCCAGAAGGTAGAGCTTGTGCAGAAGTGCTTTTGAGTCCCTCAAGGAAAGGAGAGGTAATTTATATTATAATTGGTTTCATTTATGGCTTTTTGGTAAGAATTTTAATAAATGTTTTTTCAGTCCTAAAGTCAAGTTTCTCATTTATTATTGAAAAATTTAGTCAATTTTCAATAGAGCTTTCACCTGCGCTAATAGGTGCAGGTTATATTTTAGGCATTAGAATTAGCTCTTTTATCTTTATAGGTGGTATATTATCTTGGTTTGTTTTAATTCCGTTAATTTCATACCTTACAAACAATTATGAATTTGATAAAATTTGGAATAGCTATATTAGGTATATTGGGGCAGGTGGTGTTTTAGTTGGTGGAATTGTGAGTTTTATAAAAAATTATAAAGCATTTGAAGCATTTTTGAAGTTTAAAATGGATAAAGATGATTTATCATTTCCATTTATTATAGGTGGAATAATTTTTTCAATCTCCTTATTATACTTATTCTTTAAATTCAACATTTTAGGCATTTTATTTGCAATTATCTTTGCAATCATTTTTACAGGTGTATCAGGTAGAATTGTTGGTATTGTTGGAAGCTCATCAAATCCTGTGTCAGGTATGACAATTGCAACACTTCTTATTGTTTCAATTATTATAAAATCTCTTGGATTTAGTGGATATGAAGGTATATTTATTGCACTTACAGTTGGAGCAATTGTTTGTATTAGTGCTGCAATAGCAGGTGATATTTCACAAGATTTAAAGACAGGATATTTAGTAAAAGCAAGACCAAGAAATCAGCAAATTGCTCAAATAATAGGTGTTCTAACATCTGCAATAATTATTGGTTATGTTTTGGTTTTGCTTAATAAGGCTTATGGTATTGGTTCAAAGGAACTGTCAGCACCACAAGCAACCTTAATGTCAATTATATTAAGAGGTTCATTTGAAGGTAATTTACCTATTATTTTGCTGATAGTTGGTGGTATTATTTCTATAATTTTTGAGATAATAAAAATAAATTCACTTGCAGTAGCAGTTGGTTTATATTTACCACTTGACCTTTCAACTTCAATTTTTCTTGGTGGATTATTATCAAAGCTATTTAGTAGAAATTATGGATTAATTTATTGTAGTGGTGTAATTGCAGGTGATAGTCTTGCAGGTATAATATCCGCTATTTTTATAGTTCTTGGGTTTAAGCTTAGTTTATTTACTTTGAATGAGTTTTTGAGTTTAGCTTTTGTTTTAATTGGATTTGTTTTGATATTTTTCATAAAAAGGAAATGAACATGTTAAAAATGGAATTTTTGATTGGACCTGATAAAATGCTATATATTATAACTGGTGAAATGCTTGAAGGAGAACTCGCTCAAAATTTAAATTCACTAAATTGTTGTATGGAAAGAAACAACACCTCAAGAAGTAAAGCATTAATAAGGATAAAGTTAAGAAAAGTTGAGCATAGGTAAATTTGGAAGGATTAGAGGTATTGTAGAAGGGCCTGATGGTAATTTATACATTCTTACGAGTAATAGAGTTGATTTTTGAAAGATGATAGATGTTATTATAGTAGGTTCTGGACTTGCAGGTTTATTTTGTGCCTATAAGCTCCTTAGATTTACAAAAAATATAATGATAATTTCAAAGGGAAGTATAAATTTGAGTAATTCTTATTGGGCTCAGGGTGGAATAGCAGTTGCATTAAGTAGCGAAGATAGTGTTGAAAATCATTATAATGATACAATTAAGGCTGGTGATGGATTGTGTGATGAGAAAAGGGTTAGGAGATTAGTAGAAATAGGAAGGGAGGTTGTAATGGAATTGTTGGATGAGGGAGCGCCGTTTGATAGGGAAGAAGACGAAATAAGTCTTTCAATAGAGGGGGGTCATAGTGTAGCAAGAATTTTGCATGCAGGTGGTGTTCAAACAGGTAAAAATCTTATAGAATTCATATATAGTAGAATTAAAAATATCAACATACTTGAGAATACAAATCTTTTGGATTTGATAGTTAAAAATAATAAAGTTTTTGGTATTGTTGCTCAAAGGAATAGTGATATATTTAAAATTTATTCAAAATTCGTAGTTTTGGCAACAGGTGGAGCAAGTGGTCTTTATATAAGAACGACTAATCCTTACACTTCAACAGGTGAAGGTATGTTCATAGCATATAAAAATGGTGCAATTCTTGAAAATTTAGAATTTGTTCAATTTCATCCAACTGTATTTTTTGCACCTGACAATTCAAAGATTTTAATAAGTGAAGCAATAAGAGGCGATGGCGCAATTCTATTAAATGAAAATAATGAAAGATTTGTGAATGAAAGAGATACAAGAGATAAAGTTTCAAGAGCAATAATATCGCAAAAAGAAGTTTATTTGTATGCAGGAAATTTAGATAAAAAACTTATATTTGAAAAATATGCTTATCTATATAACATTTTGAAAATCTATGACTATGACTTAACAAAAGATAAAATACCAATAAAACCTGCAGCTCACTACTTTATAGGTGGTATAAAAACTGATTTAGATGGAGAAACAAATATAGAAAATTTATATGCAATTGGTGAGGTTGCATCTACAAGGGTTCATGGAGCAAATAGACTTGCAAGTAATTCCTTACTTGAATGTCTTGTAATGGCAAGCCTTTGTGCAAATAGTATATCAAAAAAACTAAATAAAGTTAAAGTTAAAGAGATAGATTATAAAAAAGTTTTTGAAATTAATGAAGTTAAATTAGAAGAAAGAGAGATTTTAGATGAATTTGCTTTTATTATAAGGGATGGTGAAAAATTAAAGAGAGCTCTAAGGAAAATGAAAAGTAACAATTTAATAAGGTTGATATTGGAATTTGCATTAAGAAGGGAGGAAAGTAGAGGTGTTCATTATAGATTGGACTTTCCAAACAAGAATGACAAATTTTTAGGTTATTTTTATGTTAAAAATGATCAAATTGATTTTGAGTTCAATTATCATACCTAAATGTTATTCTTAGCTTTAAAATTTCACATTGGTTATTTTAGCACCTTTCACTTATGTATATTCAGTTTTTGTTAAAGATTTTAAGATATTTTTGGGAACAGAGGCTGGCATTCTTGTATTAGATGCTAACTCATATAATGTTCAATATCAGTATATAACCAATTCAAGAGTAGAATTTATAACATTTTTAGGAAATTGGATTTATTACTTTTCAAACAATAGGGTTTATAAAATTTCTTTAAATTGGCAATTTAGTCAAAGTCCTATTTTAGTGATTTCAAATATCTCAAAACCTAAAAAATTCGGTATTTCAGATGATTATAAAATTATTTTGGATTATGGGAATTATAAAAAAATTTATAATGATGCAGGGTTTGAAGTTAAAGAGTATTATGGAAATGTATATTACTCATCATTTGATACACTTAACTTTCCTAATAATTCAATTTGGGATTTTAGAAAACAAGATATAAGGTTGAACTTTTCATATGAATATGGAGATTATAATTTCATCGGAACAGAAGGAGGAGGGCTTAGAATTTATTATAAAAATTCTTTGAATTTAAGGGATTCTGTTGTTTTTGGAACTTTTAATAGAACATATAAATCAATTACTATTAAGGATGATAAAATTTACATTCTTGGAGATAAAGGTATTGATATCTTGAATGGAGATTTTAAGCAAGAGAGCTTTATTAGACTAGATGTTTGCACATATGAAGCTGAAATTTTAAATGATTTTGTATTTTGTAAGAATAATATTTATAAAATTGACAACGATGATATTAGACCAGTTATGAAAGCAGTTAATTTTGAAAAAGTTAGGTATTTGAAGGACAATTATTATCTCTTAGCATTTGACGGTATTTACAAATTTGATGGTAATAATTTATTGAAAATTTTTAATGAGGAAATTTATGATGTATATTTATATAAAGATAGTGTACAATTTTTAACCAAAACTATGGCAGTTGATAGATATGTAAGAGTTATAAATGTAAATGATAAGATTTATTTATGTTATCGCTATGGCATTAAGGAGATTTTAGATAGTTCAGAGGTTTATAACTTCTCAATTGGAAATGTAAATGATTGCATTTATCATAATAATTTTATATTTATTGCAAGTGATAATGGATTATTTAGATTTTCATTTAAAGATAAAAACTTTTATCAATATCCATATTTAAATAACATTAAAAAACTTTTAATTTTTAAAAACAAACTCATTACATTCACGAATAATTTAATTTATGTCTTACAACTTAACTCTTAGCTGAGCGCTATATCTTGCCACTTTAATTTCAATTCCTTTGCAGCTTTTACTTCATCAAGC
>FWWM01016330.1_pt1 | contig 11084 bp, 9 predicted proteins | sample 2228351 | NCBI WGS metagenome assembly FWWM01 (sample SAMEA103939774, study PRJEB20133) | metagenome
CCCTCCGTCACTTAGCGGAAGATAAGAATGAGAAGGTGCGTGCGGCGGTGGCGGGCAACCCTAATACGCCACTAGAACTCCTCCAACATCTAGCGAAAGATGAGTGCAGCACAGTACGCGATGCGGTAGCGAAAAACCCAAATGCGCCGATTCGACTGCTGCGATATATGCTTGTAGATGAAGATTTCTTCGTCAAAATACATGCCAAACAGCAAATAATTTCAATGATTGAACGGGGTTGCTTAAAGACACAGTTGCACAACCTGTTGACCGAAGAAGGTCAGGATTGCACGAATCTCACATGCGAGGACCTCGCTTTATGGCTCATCTATTATCACCCGTCACATGAAGCGACGGTCACCTTGCCTGCTCGTCTGTTAGGAAGAAAAGACCTATTGGGCGCAATTGTGTGGCTATGTCAGGTGCCTCTACCGTCATTAGAAGAAGCGCGAGCTCATGATTTTTATACAGACTCCGCAGAATATCGCGCTGCAGTAGCGGCGTTGTATGTGCCCACAATGACATGGTTTGACGCGCAGGCGTGTGCGTCCCACTTATTCAGACCTCTTTATCCATCACAAAACCACAACAGGACGGGCAACGCAGCACATCTGCTCCCCTAAAGCACCAACAGAGGCGTATGTGTGTGCCAAAAGAGGATGATCAAGGGCTTTCATTCATCAAATAATCCACGCCCCATCCGAGCACGACATCACGCTCGATGACAATCTCTTCTGGGGCGCTGCCGAAGGGGAAAATGGGCTGATAAGGCGTTCTTGCGATAACATAGATGGTGTAATCGTTCCACAAACACTGAATAGTGTACTGGGGTTTGTAATTGGTGTTTTTCCTAAAAATAGCGCGCACCTCATCACAGGGATCATAAAAAGCGCCTCCTTCGCTGCGTCCAACTTGTACTTTAGGGATAGGATTATTGCCGTTCGGCTGGAAAGTGAGATTGATGGCCTGACGCACGCCAAGAACGGCGGCGTTGGTGTAATTAATCAAGCGCTGGCGCTCCAACGCAAAGTGATTGAGGTTAAGAGAAAGTCCGATCAGCGACAGGGCGACAAAAAGATAAATCGTAATCCACCCGACCAGAGAAGTGTCAACAACGGCGCGGCGTTTGCCGGCAATGTTTAGCCATTGCCTGATGCGGGCGAAGAGGGTATATCGGACAGGGTTGTGAGACATACAAGAATTGTATATCATCGCGGATGTCACAAAAAGCGAAAAGAAAGGGCGGGATAAAACATACAGCGTGATGGGCGCGTCAGCGCACGACGTCAGAACGATGCGCTCGACAACGCTTGCGGCGAGCACAGCATAGGATCGCTGTCCGCATGGAAGGCAGATTTCAGCATTTGTTGGATGCGCTGGAGCGACTCAGGAGGCAGCATTTCGGTGTATCGCAAAATATGTGAGGCGACTTCGTGAGGAGGGGTCAGAAGCAGGCGCGCCATCTTCTGCGTCTTTTCAATTTCATGGGCTGTGGCGTGTTGCAAAGGAGGAGGGGGGTCAACAAGCAGCCCCCAGCGGGCGTTGGAGCGGTATAGCAGCTCAGTCTGGGTTTGTTCCGACAGATGATAAAAAGAGAATGCGGCATCAATTTTGTGAGACGCAGAGATGGACGCAGGTAATTGCGTGATATCGCTTGCGGTGATGATGGTGACGGGGGACGGTGTGTTTGCCTCATCCAGCCAATTCATAACGCGCTGTGCAAGGGCTGACACAGCGGAATCGGCGCGCGCGGCGACCAGGGCGTCCACGTCTTTGATGACGAACAAAGATTGTGGGCAACTGAAGGTGGCGATGTGCAACGCGTGGCTAAGCATTGCTTGTGCTTGAGCGGTGTCATACTGCAGCAAGCGTGGCACATTGAGCGTCAGACAAGGCACAGAAAGGTGGGCAGCAATCGCCTCGACCGCGGCAAATTTTCCAGAGCCTGGCGGCCCGACGAAGAGCACGCCGGCGACGTGCACGTCTGGCAAGATGGCAAAGAGCCGAGTGAAGTACTCCTTGATGGCGGAGAAGCCGGGTATAGGAATGCCACTGCCCTCATATCGAGGGTGATAAAAAGACAGGCAAGGATTTTGGGAGACAAACCGCTTTTTGTGCTGGTAGATAGTAGGCAAGTCGACGCACCATGTGCTGTCCTGTTGCGCGGCGATGTCGCACGCGTGACGAAATGCGTACATAAAGGCGGTCTCATTCATGCCTGCCGCAATAGTAGCGACCTCATCGGAAAGCTTGATGGCGTCGAGACCGGATATATTCATCACATGCGCTGCCCAGTTTTGTTGATGCGTTTCATGCCCCACCTTGTATGCGCCAGAGCGGATGCCGGACTGCAGGTCTTGCAAGAAAGAGCGGAAAACATCGACAATGCGCGAGAAAGTGGGATAGGGATAGGGATAAACCGCGACAGGCCCGAGGATTTCTGAGGGAGGGCGAAATTCCGGGGCGACCAACCCAAGGATTGACCCATAGTTCCGCGCACATGCCAGGGGGATCGCGCCGATAATTTCTTGCAACAACCAGCTGTGGTGCTTGGCGTAAAAATCATCAAAACCAGGCGCGATGATGAAATGAGAGGACGACTTTCTGATGTGGTTCAACATTTGTTCAAGCGCAATATGCTCTGGGATAACATCCAGCGGAGTGGTGGTATAACGCTCCATAGAATACAAGCCGTGTTGGTTGTCCCAGAACAGAACTTGGCTGTTGTCCCCATACTGATTCCGAAGGGCGTGATATAACGTGATCATTGCCCAGTACGGGTCGCGTTGCTGTACCAAGATGAGGTTGTGTCTGTGAGCACAAGCAACAATGCTGTTCACTTGAGAGGTATAATCATCACGCATTGCGCAGCGAATTATAATCCACATCGCCGCCGGTATAAAACAAAAACAGCGCATACGCAGCCGCCTATATGGCGCAGGTCAAGCAAATGTACACAAATCGTTGCATCACATCACGCGCAGGGCACCGTTTGGCGCCAAGAACGACAAACAAACATGCAGCAGAAAACGCACAAACACATGTGTCACAAAAATAAACAAACGAGCGAACAAACAAGCAGGCAAAAATCAAATCAACCAAAACGAAACGGCGCAAAAAGAATTTACAAATGCAATCGGCGCAGCGAGAGACGTGGGTGAACAAGTGCGATAGGACGAAAACGCTTTACGATGAGAGGATGCGCGTTCCGTCGAGCGAGCGATGGGGGGGATGACCGAATAGACGACAGAGCCTGTGGCAGGACATATCACAAGGCGCATGAGTTAAGACATTTATTAATCCATTGTTACTGTCATGCGCATTACCTCATAGCGCCACCTGGTGTTCTCATTGAGCCTTGCGCGTGTAACGTGTAATCTGTCTCCTTCTAATCTGCCCTCTTCTTTGGCGTGTTCGCGTTGAAATGTATCGCCGTGAATCTCCCGTAATCGCATTTTTCGACAGGCGCGAGCTGTGCCCGCGCAGCATGCGCTAAAGCGCATCTCAGCAAGCCCCACACAAGATGATAAAAACATTAAACCAAGAGTGTTGCATCACTATAGGGGAAAGAGGAGAGAACAACCTGATCCCCGTGCGATTTTTTTATGTGTGTGCGGTATAATATTGTATGTATTGGCATATGACGCAGGCGCGTCGCAAGGCAGCAGTCATTATCGCAGCGACTGTTGCAGTGATGGTGATGGGGATAGCGCTTATTGTCACGGCCCGCACAATTCGTCCGGCAACGTCATCCACGATGTTTGCCGCGCAAACAGCAACCGTTCCCTCTCCAGTCTCCGTTCTCACCATATCATTGCCGGGCGTGATCAATTTAGACGCCACCCCTTTGTCCTTTGACGCGTTTTGGTGGACAGACAATGGGGATGACCTTTCCGATAGAAGCGGTGTTCACAGCATGGAGACAGTTTCGTACACCTATCGCTTATGTTACGCGCCTGCCGGTGGTGATATAGACGACGGCGCACACACTACTTGTCAGATGATGCAACATCCTGCGCATCACTTTCACAACTTGCTCCCGAACACGCTTTACCGATGGCACATACAATCGTTCCTGGCGGACGCCCCCGCGGTGTTAATAGGGCAAGGGGAAGGGCAATTTCGCACGGCGGCTATTCCTCCCCCACCCATTTTAAGCGGTGACCGACTGATTTCCGACCCGGACGGAAGATTAACAGTCTGGTGGACATCACCCTCTGGCGCCCGTTACCAAGGGCTGTGGGTGTGTGTTGATATAGAGCCGGGCTGCCTTGATCGGCTGGCGGTCTCGATAAGCTATTACGTGTCGCCGGAATACACCCGCGTCGTGTTCGACGGGTTGCGTCCCAACACCCCCTTTTACATCGGGCTGCGCGCCTGTGGCAGTGCGGACGAATCCTGCTTGGTATACAGCGACGCCATCGTTTCCGAAACCGCGCCGGAGCACACAAATGGGAAGCGGACATAACATCCGTCTTTACCTCAAACGATACACAGACATACGGCTGGCATGCGAGAGTTCAAGTTGAGCGTGGTACAATAATGCGAAGTGGAAACCAAGATGATACACAGCATGCTCACTCGGATTTATGCGTTCAGCCCATTCATGATTGGGTTCGCCGACGGCGACGGAGGCGGTCTTTTCGGAAAAGGGGAAGCAATACTGAACAGATTTACACAAGCCATCATCGATCTCGCTGCGGGCATGGCTGTGATTGTGTTGGTGATGTCGATCATCATCGGCGCTGCCAGCTTAATCATCGCGTATTACACACAAGCGCGCGAAATTGACATAGGCTGGGTGGTGCAAACCGTGATCGCAACGGTCATCGCCCTCACCCTGATTTTCTCTTCACAGGACATCGCGTTCAAGATCAAAAGCGCCGCACAAAGCACCAGCGCCGTCGCAGGCGCAGGGGCATTTGCCAACGTCGGCAGCGGGCTCATCCTCTTTCTACAAGCACTCGCCAGCTTCCTCTTCATCGCTGGGTTGACATATCGCGCCCTGGCATTTGGACTAGCAATGGCTAATGGTGTGCAAATCCGCGAGGTGACCGATATTTTGGAGTACATCTTAGTGGCGGGCAGCATCCTAATTCTTGTCCAACGAGCGCCCAGCTTCGTTGCCACCATATTCAGCGCTACAGGCTAGACCTTGTTTCAAAAGATGATTGAAAGACGCTGAAGACGCTGAAGGGCATCTTTTATGTGCTCAAGAAGGCAGCAATGCGCAATCAACGACAACGCGAGGCTGAATTCGGGGCTTTTTACACACCGATTGGCTTAGATCGCCTGATCAGGGCTTCCAAATCGGCTCAATTCTTCGCGTCTGCGGCCCTGATGCGTCGGGTCAATCTGTTTTAAGCGGGTTTTCTTCGCTGGCTTCAGATTGAATTGGCAAGGTCAAGTCTTTGAATCGCCCGCGTTTCTTTATAAAACAGGTCGGGTCTTTTTGGCAGATGATGTTCCCACAACAAAGAGATTGGTTCGCTCGGTCGGGTTGTGCATCACCAGTATAGCTTTCAAAACGGGTCACTTCCTTCAAAGTTGGCAACTGCCAAATGGGTTGTAGAAAGACAGACAAAAGGGCAAAAAAATAATGCTGTGGGCGCAAAAAAATAAATCAACCTAGGCGCCTGCACATGTCAAAATGAGGATGGGCGATAAAGCACACCATCATTTTGTGTTTTTACGGCGTTGATCCTGGCAAACGTTGCTGCTTCCAAAAATCCTCCGCCCACGTCTCGATCGCGTCCAGCAACGGCTTGAGTTGTTGGACGACTATCTGCTGACTAAAATCCTCGTATAGCGTTCGGATGGATTTTTGGTACGGACCGAAAATTGCCGCCAAGCCGGGCGACAGCTCGATATAGCTCAACAACAGCAGGGAGGCGCCAAGGACAAAAATCACCAGCACCATATTTGTGAGAAAGTGAATCACGCGGCTCATAATCTAAATCCATTATAAACCATGCATGTAAACCATGCATGTAAACCATGCAAAATAAGCCATGCAAAGAGACGGGCGTCCTGAAAGGTGTTGCAATTCGCAGACACTGCGCTCTTGGGCGGCTGACATTGAGCGGCTGACATCTGAAGCGTCAGGCATGCGGACAAATTGTAAACAGGAGATACACAAAACGGGATGCGCGCAAACAAAATGCGCACAAGAAAAAAGAGGGTGCGTACAAGGTGCGCACAAATACGTGTAAATAAATGCGCACAAATGCATACAATAGGTGTACGTATAAGAGCGCCATCGGCAGCGATAATGCGTCTCGCGGCTCGGCGTCTCATCTCTGAGGTCGCCTCAGGCGCGATTCACGCCAAAAGCTTGCCCGGCGCACTCACCAGACGCTCTGCGGATGAGGCGTTTTAGGGCTTTGTTTGTATATGTCCCAGATGTGAATGATATGGACACGATCATTTGCGACCGACGTGCATTATTCTTGGCGTTGTGGCAATGCTGCGAACCGCCATTTGTGTCTTACGCAGGGCTGCGCCTTGCCGCCCAGCGCGGGCTGCCGACAGATGTGATGTTCACGCTGCTGGCTATTGACGAAGACATTCGCGAGGTGCTTGCCACACGGCCCGATCTGCCCGACGCGCTCATGCGAGATATCGTTGCGCGGGGAGGGACAAGAAGCCGCGTTCATTTGACTGCGCGCGCCGACCTGCCTGAAGACATTGCCGTTGCGCTCGCCCATGATCGGTGTAGCTATGTGCGCGCGATGGCAGCAGAGCGTTTAACCAATTTATCGCCGTGCTTGGCATCACAGCTGGCGAACGACCCACATTTTCTGGTGCGTCGGTCCATAGCGCGCCGTGCCGAATTGCCTGCGGCGCTGATTGCACATTTGGCGCACGACAGCGATCCAAACGTGCGCAAGCACCTCGCGCTTTCTCCGCATCTGCCGCCTTTATATATGGAGATGCTTGCGAAAGACAGTGATGCATATGTGCGCGTCGCCGTCGCGGGGCATCCCGCCCTGTCTTCGGAATTAGCGTGGCAATTGTCGCGGGATATCAACCCTGATGTGCGCGCAGCGGTGGCGAAGCGCCCTGATATTCCTTTAGAATGGATAGAGTGGATGGTGGAGGACGCGGCGCCGGTAGTGCGCGCGGCGGTGGCGAAGCGGGCGAACTTGCCCTCGCGCTATGTTGACAGGCTGGCACAAGACACGGACGCCTATGTGCGCGCGGCGGTCGTCCGCCATGGCGCGCTGTGTGCTAAGACAATCGAAATTCTGGCGCAAGACGAAGAGGCTTGTGTGCGGGCGGCATTGGCGCAGCGCAACGATCTGCCGCCTGCGCTGATGCATCGGTTGGCTGGAGACAAGGATGAGCAAGTGCGCATATCTGTGGCGTCCTCCCCGCTTTTGTCCCCACAGCTGCTTGACCAACTGTTGCGTGACGCGTGTTATCAAGTTCGCGTGACCCTTGCGCGACATCCGAACCTTTCGCATCGCCAGGTGATGCAGCTTGCCGAGGATGCAAATGTGCGCGTGCGGGCCGAAGTTGCGTGTCGCTCCACGCTGCCCGACCAGGTTATCAAAAAGTTGCTCCGAGATCAGCATCATTGGGTGCGCTCTGCGCTGGCACAGCATCTGGATATCCCCACATCCGCGCTTTTGTATCTGCTCAACGACATGAGATCTGACGTACAACAGGCGCTCCGCGAGGCTGCGAAAAGCATCCCTAACTTTGATAGCACAAACAACGCTGATGAGGAGGGCATTACCGTGATTCACTCCCGTTCGGTGGACCGTAAGATGTCCGCCCTGTTGCTCCAGCTTGCATGCCAACCCAGATGGCATCCCTTAGTGCGAGTGCATATTTTGTCCACAAACCACTGTCCCCCGTTGCTGCGGGCGATTTTAGAAATATGCGCGCATCCGTTATCTATGGATATACAGCGCGTCATGGAGAACGAAATGTATACAACATCCAAACGCTATCGGGCTGCCGTGGCGGCTGTGGGGATGTTAAATCAAAGCTGGTTCACGCAACAAGCGTTGGTAAAAAATTTGATTCGCCCAATAAGTGCGCCTGCTAAAGTCTATGGGACAGCCGTATGATGTGGCGACCGACGGCGATGCATGAGCGAGGCAATGCCTGGACAAGACGTGCCCACCTGTGTAAACTGCACAAACCGCACAAGTTGCGCGGGCCGCGCGGTCTGCGCGGACCGCATAGACGTATATCAAATTGCGAGCGCCTTGACATGTGATTGCAGAACATGACGGCACATATCGGTATGTGACCGCGCGCGGTCACACACGGTCATATCTGAGAGCAAAAGGCATCGACCGACAGGGGGAGGGGCGTCGAAGCGATAGACGCGCAAGACACACGCGCACGAGATATCTTTACTCTCGCCTTTCTTCCCCCTGATTTTGTCATCCATCTTTTAGCGCAACGAGGCACTCCCTCAATCCAGCACGAAAGACAAAGCAAGTTGTCATATGTGATATAATTTCGGCATGTCTGTAGACCTGATAATAGGAGTTCATAACAAGACAGATGACAGCACTATAATAGAGGCGACCAATTACTGGAGTTCGGAGATTGAGCGAATAGGGTACCTTTTTGTATCCTTCAACAAACGCACTTTCCGCATATTGGTGCCTCGTGCATTACAAGCCGACTTGTTGAAGGAAATGGACATCAAAAACATCGCCAGCGCTGCTGTTTTGAGGCACAAATCGGACAAAGGAGAAGTGTTTACATTTGTTTTCTATTACAACAACTACCGCGCCCCACAAGAGCCTTATGTTATTCAATTAGACACACAGTTGGTCCTCCCCCATCTTGCGCCGGAATCACATGGTGAGCATGTTCGCGTAGACATATACACAAACGTTCAAGGTGCACCCAAAGTCGCGTTAACATGCAAAGGGGTGTATCTCGATCACCGCTTTGATCCCGACCTCAACGAATCCGCGCACTTGGAATCCATCACGGACCCATTTTCAGACGCAGATACCTCCCCTGGCTCACCTTCTACGCTATCACCCGGCGCGAATCAATAGCCTCACACAATCTCAAAGAGGATTAGACCACCAACGGGCTGTTTTGATCGTTTGTCTTGCGGGGTGAGTTTTGAGAGTCGCCCATCCTTCTCACAGTAATCGGCGAATCCGCGTCCACTCGCGCATTCATGTTCACCGCGATAGGAGGCAGCCATCGCAAAACGGCGTCCTGTCTGCGTATACCACAACGAAAGGTGTGCCAGTGGGCGCGTCGAATATGGGGAGCAACCGTTCTGCCGCTCCCCCCCTGGACTTCTCCAGAGGAGGCGTTGGACGCCGCCTTATTTTCTAGCAACGCACCAATGCGAAAACCCGCTTCCCACACTTGTGGCTGCACAACAACAGGCGCATGTGGTTTTCGGTGTTGTGGTTGCTGACGTTGCTTAGGGTCTTTAGCGTTTTCCCCTTTTTTGACCATCTCGGCGTTTTCGGCGCATATGTATAAGACGAGGGAAAAGCTTGTCGTGAACAATCGCTTAACCCGGTCAAATTGTGATGGATTTGATGTTTTCAAGACACTCAAGGGGAGCAACGTACTATCGGAGAAAACCAGTGAGAAGCTGTCCTCAAAAGAAGCAGCCTTAGTTGCGCGTTGCTCGAATGACAATACACCGCTCCAAAAGCCCTGTAAGCCATCAAAAAAATTTAAGGACAAAAACAACGTCTCAGGTGCTTTTGAATCGCGGAACAGAGTTGCAAACACGCCTTGCACCTCAAGGTGTCTTGGCAGGGGGATAAACACCCCATAAAAGGGCATCTTTTCTAAGACAGACAGGGGCACTTGTTCTGTCCCCGCGGTGTGAACGAGGGCGTCCAGCACGGCTGGATGAAAGTGAACAATATGTTTTCCGCTAAATTGCCATGCAGCAACCGCATGGACGATAGGCCATAGATGGCTGGTGGGGGTGGACGGGTGCGCAGCGAGAGAGGACTGGTATTGTGCTTTGAACACCGAACGAACGACGTCTGCATCAAGAAGGTCGCTTGCTATGGCCCCCGAGCGATCGCTTTGAAGCGAACGACGCGTGCGTTCGGCGTCTATCTTAGCCCAGATGTCTGGGCACACGTGTCCAAGATACTTTGACAGCAATTGGATTGCGCGCACATTATACTCTATAAATTCTTTGTTTGATTCAAGTGCTTCTCCTGTATCCCAGAGCAATTGAGGCGATGTTTGTTTTTCGCCTGGCACCACCTTCCAAAAAGGGGCGCGATGGAACCCGCTCCGGCGCTGATTGAGATGCTTGAGAGCATCATACTGCGCGCGTTGTTCAGCAGTCAGCGTCATGTAAAAATGATGCAGATGGGGGGCGCGCGCGACAGAACGGAAGGCTCTCTGGGGGAGGCGAGAAGTAAGGGTTGCATTTGTCAACCCTTTCTCTGCGTCCTGGTGTATCACTTGCTCCGCATCCTTACATATATCACATACGTTATTGGCATCTGACAAAGGCAAACGAACCAACGGCTGCCAGCCTGCCTGCACGAGCCCGGTCTGTTGTTTATCAAACGCGTTGCAACACAAAGCCATCATGATATTGAAATTAAAGGTGTGCAGCAACACGCGAACCCTGTCAGGTTTACGAGAATCATTGTGTGATCGATGGATGATATTGAACGGCAAAAACACATCCGACAGCTTGACGACAAAATGCGTGCCGTCAAGGAACAGGCTTCCGTTCACCCTCAGCGGCAAAACCCTGAACAAAGGATAATTTTCATCGTTATCGACGTCGGTGTAGATCATAAAGATGTCGTTTTCGATTTTTTGATCAGGCTCTGTCGTTTGTCGTGGCTGATCGGGGGGAAGGCGGTGTACGGGGGGTAATGAGACTGCGACCGACCAGAAAGGAAAACGGAGCAACACCTCTGCTGGGGGGTAGTACGGCGCTGTTGTGTTTTTTATCGCCTCCCATAATTGGGGGTCGATTTCGACCATCGGCTGCCCGCTGGCAAACCACGCAGCAAGACCAGGCAGTAAATAATGATTGGTTATCTCTTGTTGTTTTCTCGTTTTGTTATCGGAGTACACATCCTTCATCATACTCATGACGA
>FWWM01016343.1_pt1 | contig 11077 bp, 5 predicted proteins | sample 2228351 | NCBI WGS metagenome assembly FWWM01 (sample SAMEA103939774, study PRJEB20133) | metagenome
CTGGGAGAGGAAGGTCCAGATTCCCGCGGTCGCCCCGCCGTAGTCGTAGAAGGCTATCCCGTCGGATAGGGCATCGGCGTTGGCGTCGTTTATGGCGGAATCTTTCGTTTTGGCGGAAGAGACGGAAGAAGGGGAGGTCGACGCGTTTCCCCCCGCATCTTTCGACCAGATGCGGTAGTAGTAGGTGGTGTTCGGCTTCAAGTTGGAATCGGTATAGGAGCTCGTCGTTACCTCAGATATCCCGCTGAAGGGCCCGGAGGAGGAGGTCGCCCTTTCCACTATGTAGGAGGATACCCCGACGTTATCGCTCGCCCCAGACCAGGATACCCTGATGGAGGTGGGGCCTTGGGCCGAGCAGGATACCGAGGTCGGGGGGGATGGGGGTTCGACGTCCGGCATGAACTCCGAGGCGGTGTTGGAATGCCCTGACTCGTTTCCCGCGATATCGTAAGCTTTAACCCGGTAGTAATAGGTCTTGTTCTGCTCAGAGGAAGGTATCGAGTCGGCGTAAGAAGCCTGGGACGTAACCGCTATCTGATCGAAAGGCCCTCCCGAGGAGGTGGATCTTTCCACCTTGTATCCGGCAACGCCAACGTTATCGGTCGATGCGCTCCACGAAAGGTTTATGGCGCTTCCCGAGCGCGCCGCTGAAAGCCCCGAAGGCGATGCGGGAGGCGATGCGTCCACCTTCATCGAGGAGCTCTTCGGGGGAGATTCCGCGTTCCCGGCCTGATCCACGGAGTAGTAGTAGAGCACGTGCTCCCCTTCGGGGGCGGTAAAAGACGTCGAGTAGGTGGTCCAGCTGCCCGCGGTCGAGTCCCACTGGTAGTAAGTGGTCCCCGGCTCGTTGCTGGTCAAGGTAACGGTGGGAGCCGTTTTGAACCAGCCGTTCGATCCGTCCGGAGAAAGCGGCGCGGTTGATATGCTCGTTGTGGGAGCTATCGTATCCACCACGCCGCTTGCGACGTTCGAATAGGAAGAGTTGTTCCCCGCGGCATCGTACGCCCTTACCCTGTAGTAGTACCTCACGTCGGGAGAAACGGTGGAATCGGTATAGGCGGTCGCGGTAACCGTCGCTATCTGATCGAAAGGCCCTCCCGAGGAGGTTGATCTTTCCACCTTGTATCCGGCAACGCCAACGTTATCGGTCGATGCGCTCCCGGTTAGGTTGAGCGAGTTTCCGGATCGGGCAACCGAGAGCCCGGATGGGGCGGTTGGCGGAGTTACATCCGGCATGAACGCCGAGGCGACGTTGGAATAGGTCGATTCGTTTCCTGCCCAATCGCAGGCCTTAACGCGGTAGTACCACGTCTTGTTCTGATCGGCCGGGGATATCGCGTCCGAGTAATTCGTCGCGGGCGGATTGCCCGTAACCGTCCCTATCTGCGCCCAGTTGGTCGATCCATCCGGGCTTCTTTCCACTTTGTATCCGGCGAGCCCCGATCCGCCGGTATCGGTCGCTGCGCTCCACGAAAGGTTTATGGCCCCCTGCAAAGCAGAGGCCGTCAAGCCTGAGGGAGCTGTTGGCGAGGCGGTATCGACGATCGCGGCACCGATGAAATCGAAGGCATCGACATCTACGGCGTATCCGCTCGAAGAAGCGTTCTTGGTTCCCTTGGCGGTTATTCTCACCGCATGGACCGAGTCGGAAAGCCCCGTTTTCTTGAAGGCTATGGCCTGCCAGTTATTGATGGGCGAATAAAGATCGACGTCCCCCTGCGAGACGCCATCCACCTCCACGGCCGCTATCCCCTGGCTTGGCCCCTTGCGGGCCACCCAATACACGCTCGTTCCGGAAAAGGTGAAGGTCGCCGACGAACCGGCCGAGCTCGATGTCTTATACGATCCTCCGCTCGCACCTCCGTTGGAGGCCGAGCTCCAGGTGCCGGAGTAGTAGATGCTCGAATCGGCCTCCTCGACCGAGCTGATGGTAGTCGAGATCGCCGCGGCGGCATCCACCCTGCCATAGCCGTAGTAAACATCCCAGCCGGCCGTCCCCATGTCGAAGGCGGTCTCCTGCAGCAGGCGGGCTATCTGGTCACCCGTCTTGTAGGGATACTTTGCGAACGCCAAAGCGGCCGCGCCGCTCGCTACGGGGGACGCGAAGGAAGTGCCGTCACCCCAGGCGTAGTAACCGCCCGGCAGTGGGCCAATCGCGTTCTCGCCTGGCGCGGCCAGATCGATCGCGGCGCCGTAGTTGGAAAAGGACGCCCTCGTTTCGGTTCCCTGGTCGACATCCAGCGCATCGATGGTTATGACGTACCCCGAAGAAGAGACATTCTTGGTCCCTGAAACCGCGACCTGAACGGTGTGAGTTCCGCCGGAGAGAGGACCGCTGTAGAAGACCTTCTCATCGTAGTACGCGACTGGGCTGTAAAAATCCGCCTTTCCGTAGTAAGAGCCATCGACGGTGATGATAGCCTCCCCGGACGCCGAGCTCGTCTTGCCGACCAGAATAAAGGACGTTCCCGTGAATGTGAACGTGAGACTGGCTCCCGCCGATGAGGAATAAAGCGCCGTCCCTCCCGAATGGCGCGAGTCGCTCGATGTGTTCCACGTACCGCTCCTCGCGGCGGAGGTCTCCTCGTAGCGAACGGTGTTCTTGGTCGCCGCCACGCCTGCGGCTCCGGGGCTTCCGGCGGGATAAAACACCCGGTTCGCACCGTCATTTCCCGCCGCGGCGACCACGGCTGCCCCCTTGCTCCTGGCGTAAACGACCGCGTCGTCGAGCGCTGAAGATGGCGACGTGCCTCCGAGGCTCAGGTTTATAACCTTTGCGCCGCTATCGGCCGCATACCTGATGGCGTTCGCTATGCCCGAGTCATAACCGCTGCCGCTCGCGTCCAGCGCTTTGACGGCAAGTATCTTAGAATTCCACCCCACCCCCGCGATACCAGCCGAGTTGTCCGTGAGGGCGGCGATTATTCCCGCCACGAAGGTGCCGTGCCCGTTGTCGTCCATGGGATCGCCATCGCTATTCGCGTAGTCGTACCCCTTTATGACCTTGGTGTTGAGGGGCAGTTCGGGATGAGTGTAGTCGACGCCGGTGTCGACGACGGCGACCGTGATCCCATCGCCTTTGGAGGCATCCCAGGCCGTTTCGGCCCCGATTTTTTTCAGGCCCCATTGGTAGCTGTAATAGGTGTCATTGGGAACAGCGAAGGCGCGGCGCACGTAGTTGGGCTGCGCGTATTCCACCTTCGGATTGGCTTTGAACCTGGTCGCGGCTTCCTCGGGAGATAACCCTTTGGGAATCTTGATGCGCCTGATTTTGATCTTGGGTATCTTCTCGATCTCCGACGCGCCACCCTTGGCGATTTCCGAGAGGGCGGTTCGTTCGTCCACGCCCTCCTTGAACTTGACCAGGATTTCGCCTTCGGCCCTGTCTAAATGGTACGCTTCGCTTCGAGGAGCAAAGCGCCGCCTGGCGCGATCGGCTTCGGCCGATGCTCCCGAAAGCGGGAAGAAAGAAGAGATCAGGATTACGACGAGCAGGGTAGCTATCGCGCGGCGCAACGCTTTCCTCCTTCTTGGCCCGAGACGGGCAAAATGCGTCCCGAGACGCGGATTGATCATCCTCCATATTATCGGCGTTTTGCGGAGTGAAGTACAGGTCGGAGATCGGAATCGCCGGCGCAAGGAAACTCCCCCGATCGCAAAGCCTCCTGAGCTGAGGCGCCCGGTCAAAGGCTTCGGAGAGCTCGGCGAAACAGGGCTTCAGAGCGCCTTTTGCCCCGATCGGTCATCGATAAGCGATCCCCGCGCGCTTTTTCCCTGCGGGCAAATTTTCTAGGCGCGGTATCTCGTAAAGAAAGCTCCGTCGCTCACCAAGCCGAGCTCCGGCAGGCTGATCCTCTTTTCGGGATCGGCGACCGCGCGCCCGATCGCGCGGCATTCTCCGCCGCGGGATGCGATCACCTCGATCGCCTTGGCCGCATCTCGCGCGGATACGACGGCGCAGAAGCCTATGCCCATGTTGAACACGCGGTACATCTCGCCGATATCCACGTTCCCCGCCTTTTGAATGAGCTCGAATACGGGCTGCGGCTCGGGCAAATCGTCTATCACGAAGCCGACCTCGGCGGCTACCCTCGCGAGGTTCAAAAGCCCGTCTCCGGTTATATGCGCGAGCGCCTTCACCTCGACGCTCGATTCCAGGAGAGCCATTATCTCCGGCACGTATATGCGGGTGGGCTCCAGGAGCTCCTCACCTATCGATCTTCCGAGCTCCGGGACGTGGTCGTTCAAATCGTAGCCGGCCCTTTGGAAAAGGGCTTTCCTGGCCAGCGTGAGGCCGTTGCTGTGGATTCCGCTGCTCTTCAGGCCTATAACCACATCGCCGGGTTCGAGCTTTCGACCGTCCACTATTCTATCCAGCTCCACCAAGCCGACGCACGTCCCGACGAGATCGCAGCCTCGGCCATCCTCAATGCCCCTTATCAGCTCGGGAACCTGCGCCACCTCTCCTCCGGGGATGTTTATGCCGGCGAGCTTGGCCCCCTCGCGAAGGCCCTTGGCTATCTCTTCCAGAACTTCCGGCCTCGCCTCTTCGACGGCTATGTAGTCCACGAGGCTTATCGGCTCAGCGCCCACGCATAGGACATCGTTCGCGTTCATCGCCACGCAATCGATGCCGATCGTATCGTACTTGCCGAGCATCTCGGCGACGAGCACTTTGGTGCCCACGCCATCCGTGGCTATAGCGAGCCCGAGATTCGAGCCCAAATCGAGTACGTTGGCGAAGTAGCCGAGGTCGAGCGCGGGCCTCCCGCGGCCGGACCGAAAGGAGAAAGTGGCGCGAACGGATTCAAGCACGCCTTCAAGGCCCAAGGCATCGCCGCTCTTGACCCCCGCGCCGTCGTATGTCAGCCGCTCTCCCCCGCCGCGCTTCGACCCGTCTTTCGAGTTTGCGGACATAATTCCCCCCTGCGTTTATGCTAATGATATCGGATCGACCGAAGTCCGGAAACACAGCGATAACGGCCTGCGCTTGTTCCCCGCGCGCCCATTCCCCGAATGCGATCGCCGCGCCCGAGCGCGCTTGAGCGATCGGGCCCTACACCCGATTACAGCGTCCGCATGGCGCGTGGACGATAATCCGTCCGCCGGATGAGCGCGCGCATGCGCGCCGCCAACAACGTGCGCTCGGTAACGGGGTGGTATGCGCCCCGTCCGCGGCCCAAACGACGTTAGTTGACGCGTGAACGAACGGCCCGATCTTCCGATCGGGCCCTACGGGGGACATCGCCGTTTGCGCGATGTGAACGCGATGCGCCCGTCCGCCGAACACCCGTGCGGTCCGCAGGGTCCGCTCCCCGAACGGACCATGCATACGTTGTATAGGCCGCGCGCATCCACGTTGGCAAGAACGCGCGGTCGGTGATCTGGAAAACGCGCGTTCACGCGATTACCGCCCAAAATGGATCAATTTCCGCAAATGCGTCAGAATGATTTTTGCCCGTCCTCGCGGGTTCTCGCAAACCGCGATCGGCAACGGTGGCGTGCATCCCGTTTGCGGCCAAACCGGCGTTCATCGACGCGCGCACCAGCGACCCGGTCATCCGATCGGGCCGTACAGCAAACCGCACCAACGCCAGGTCGATCAGGGATCGGTCCCGGTTATCGGTCCATCACCGGCCGATCAGCTGCGCGAAATAAAGATCGCGCCTATTACGATCAATAACGCCCCCAGCCACCGAATGGCGGGGACGTACTCTTTGAGCACGGCCGCCGATATCGCTATCGCCAGCACATATCCCAAAGCGGCGAGCGGGTAGGCGAAGCTCAAAGGAACTCTCGATAGAACCATAAGCCAGGAGATCGATGACAGAACGTAAAGGCCGAGTCCAAGCAAAACCCAAGGTTGGGTGAAAGTCCTGAGGAAAAAAGTTCGCATCTGAACGAGATCGCCGCCCCTGAAAACTCCGACGCTGTTCATGCCGGTCTTCAAGAAGAACTGTCCGCCGACGGCAAGAGAGATGCTGAATAGGATCAGCGCGAGGGATGCCAATCTAGCCCTGTCCATGCGACCTCCTGAGGGATTCCAGTTTTATCCTCGTTATCAACCTAAGGTATTGGGAGATCGTCCTCGCGATCCTGATTTTGCTCTCCCCGCCCTTAAGGTCGTATCTTAAAACAAAGGGGGCCTCTTGAACAGCCGCCCCCAAACCCCGCAGCTCCAGAATTATTTCGGGCGAAACCGAGAAACCGGCTTCCCGCATGAAGCGCTCTCCGAGAAGATCGAACGCCTTTTTGAGCGCGGTCGCCCTGTAGGCTCTGAAGCCGCTCGTGTAATCTTTTATCCCTTTCATCGGAAAAAAGATCCTGAGGAGAAATCCGGCTCCAGAGCTCAGCACGCGCCTCAAAGCGGAAACGCCTCTAACTCCTCCCCCGGCCGCGAAGCGGGAGGCGATGGCGACATCCGCGCCCCCTTCGAGCAGTTCGAGCAGAGCCGGCACGTAAGCCGGATCGTGCGTGCCGTCTCCGTCCATGGTAACTATCGCATCTCCGGGTCCGGCGAGCTCGGCGGCCCTCTTGAGGGCGCGCCTCAGCGTAACCCCGAGGCCCATGTTCGGATCGTTCCTTAGGGAGATGATCGGGAAATCCTTAGCCAGTTTCCGGATGATCCCGGGAGTTCCGTCCGTCGAGCCGTCGTCCACGATGACGATCCGGTAATCCAAACCGGCGGCCGACATCGCGCGGTCGATTTGCTCGACGAGCGACCCGAGGTTGCGCTCCTCGTTGTACGCGGGGATCGCGTAATAAATCATGTCCACGGCTCCAGATTCGCTCGAATGAACTTCGGCGCCTCCTATAGATTAACAGTTTATGAACCGCGCTTTCCAGCAGGGAAGTTGGAACCGGAACGCGGGCGCAGCTGTCGACACAGACCGGCAGGTCGTCCGAGATCGCGGCGGCGGAAAGCGCCTTCGCGAGGGGTTCGGCCTCACCGCGAACCGGCAAAGGTTCTGAGGCAGTGCGATCCGACGACGCGACCGACGCGCCTCAAATTTTTTCGAGCAGGATATCGGCTATCCTTTCGGAGGCATGGCCATCGCCGTAGGGGTTTACGGCCCTCGCCATCGCGTCGTAGGCGGCGGAGTCGGTCAGGAGGCGCGAAGCCTCTTCCGCTATCCGCTCGGCGCTCCTGCCCACGACTTTTACGGTTCCGGCCTCGACTCCTTCCGGCCTCTCCGTGACCTCCCTCAAGACCAAAACCGGCTTTCCCAAAGAAGGGGCCTCCTCCTGGATGCCCCCGGAATCGGTGAGGATCAGGTAGCTGGCGTTTATAAGCTGGACGAACGGCTCGTAGTCCAGCGGTTCGACGAGGTGCACGCGTTCGCAACCGTCGAGGACTTTTGCGACCGTTTTCCTCACCTTGGGATTCCGATGAACGGAGAAGACCACCTCGATGTCGTGCTTTTCGGATAGCTGTTTGACCGCTAGGCAAATCTCCTCCAACGGCTTGCCCCAGTTCTCCCGCCGGTGTGCCGTGACCAGAACCAGGCGCTTCCCGCTTCGCTTCGCCCTTCTCAGCTCCTCGTCCTCGAACTCGTAGTCGTCCCTTACGACCGAAAGGAGGGCGTCTATAACGGTGTTTCCCGTGACGAAGACCCGCTCGGCGGGAACGCCCTCTTTGAGGAGATTTTCCCTGGAAAGCGAGGTGGGTGCGAAGTGATAATCGGCGAGAACCGTGGTTAGTTGCCTGTTTACTTCCTCCGGAAATGGATGGTGCTTATCGTAAGTGCGAAGGCCAGCCTCCACGTGCCCTACGGGAACTTTCAAGTAAAAGGCGGCCAGGGCCGCGGCGAAAGTCGTGGTGGTATCCCCTTGAACGAGGAGGACATCGGGGGACTCCCTCTCGATCACCGGTCCCAGACCGGTGAGCGCCCGCGTCGTCACGTCGAAAAGGCTCTGGTTTTCCCTCATTATGTCGAGGTCATGGTGGGGCTCAATGCTGAAGAGATCGAGGACCTGATCGAGCATTTCCCTATGCTGAGCGGTGACGACCACCCTCGATTCGAACTCCGACCGGCGCTCGAGCTCCTTGATCACGGGCGCCATTTTGACCGCCTCGGGGCGCGTTCCAAAACAGGACAAAACTTTGATCTTCGATTTCACAGGAGAAACTCCTTCGCGTATTCGACCGCGTTCTTGAAAATCGCGAGCCCGCCTCCCTCCTCGGGCAGATTCTCGCGCGTCCACCTGGGGTGCTGGGTTCGCAGGACGTAATCCTCGGGATGGGACATCATTCCGAAAAGCCGACCGGTCTCATCACAGATGCCCGCGATGTGGGCGACCGATCCGTTCGGATTGACGGGATAGAGCCCGTGCTCGCCCTTGAAGTCGACGTACTCGACGACCACCTGGTCACTTTCCTTGAGAAGGGACACAGTTTCCGGGTCCGCCACGAACTTTCCCTCGCCGTGGCAAACCGGCACGTAAAGCAGATCCTCGATCCCGGACGTGAAAACGCATTTCGACCGCCAGTTGACCTTCACGTAAACCCAGCGGTCTTCGAACTTGCCCGAATCGTTGTAAGTGAGGGTTGCCCTCTGCGTTCGGTAATCGCCGCCGATTCCTGGCAGGAGGCCCATCTTGACCATGACCTGAAAGCCGTTGCAGACTCCTAGGATGAGCTTTCCCTCGCCGATGAAGCGCTCGATATCGTCGAAGAGCTTGTATTTCAACTTGTTCGCGAGCACCCTTCCGGACGCGATATCATCTCCGAAGGAAAATCCGCCGGGAATCATCAGGATTTGGAAATCCCTCAGGTCCTTGAGGCCGTGCGCGAGGTCGTTTATGTGCGTTCGCTCGGTTTCCGCGCCGGCGAGCTCGAAGGCGATCTCGGCGTCGCGGTCTCGGTTTATGCCGGCTGCCTGGAGAATCGCCACCCTCGGCCTGGAGCGCGTTACCACCTGAGCGTCACCTGCCAAGCTTCTTTGAGATCGCGGATGTTGGATTCGATCAGCCTGCTGCCGTTTTTGCCGTAAATGAGCAAGATCGGTTCGTCGGATACCACGCCGACCTTGGCAAAAACAACTCCCTCCAGCGCTCGCTCGAACTCGCCCGCCCTTTCAGGGGGAACGGTCACGATGAACCTGGAGTTGGACTCCGAGAAAAGGAGGACGTCGTCCTCGAGATCGCCGGCCGCGGGAACCGCCGCCAGGTTCACGGTGAGACCGAACCCCCCCGCGAAGGCGCTTTCCGCCGCCGCGACGGCTATGCCGCCCTCCGAACAGTCGTGGCACGAAGCGACGCACCCATCGCGAATCGCCCGGTGAACGGCCAGGTAGGTTCGCCTTGCCGCCTCCGGGTCGAGACTCGGCGGGACGCCACCGCTTCCGCCGGCAACCAGGTAATAGTGAGAGCCACCCAGCTCGCGCTTGGTGAGGCCGACGACGTATACCAGATCGCCCGGCTGCTTTACGTCCATCGTGACGCTCTTGGTGACGTCGGGGGAAATTCCCATCGCCGAGATCAAGAGAGTCGGCGGGATCGACCTGGTCTCGCCTTCGACCTCGTATTCGTTGTGGAAGGAGTCCTTCCCCGAGATGAAAGGCAACTTCAAGCCAACCGCCGCGTCGTAGCAGCCCTTCGCTGCCCTAACGAGCTGACCCAGTTTTAAATGCCCGTCCGGATTTTCCGGCGATTTAATCGGATTTCCCCAGCAGAAGTTGTCGAGAAGGGCGATTCTCTCCGGATCTGCCCCAACCGCGACGGCGTTCCTCACCGCCTCGTCGATGGCCGAGCAGGCCATAGCATATGGATCGATCTGACCGTACCTCGGATTTATGCCGTTCGATACCGTTATTCCCCTGTTGGAATCGGCTATGGGCCTCAAAACGGCCGCATCGGATGGCCCGTCGTTCTCGATGCCCACCAGCGGCTTTACAACGCTGGCCCCCTGAACCTCGTGATCGTATTGGCGGATGACCCACTCCTTCGAGCACACGTTGAGGCTCCCGAGTATCCTCTTGAGCACGTCTTCGGGATCGGCGCCCTTTGGCGGCTCTTCCGCCTCCCGAGGCGGCCTCCACTCGGAGACTAGCTTGTACCCGGGAAGGCCGCCGTGAAGGAAGTCCATATCGAGGTACAAGACGGTTCTGCCCCGATACTTCACGTGCACCTTACCCGAATCCGTGAACTTTCCGATCACCGTCGCCTCGACGTCCCGACGGCGACAGAGGTCTAGGAACTCGGCGATCTTTCCCGGCGGCACCGCGAGGGTCATTCTCTCCTGGCTTTCGGACACCCAGAGCTCCCACGGGTCCAGTCCGGCGTACTTTGTGGGCGCTTTCTCCAGATCGACCTCAGCGCCGCCGCAGAGTTGGGCCATTTCTCCCACGGAAGATGAAAGGCCGCCAGCCCCGTTATCCGTGATGGCGGTGTAAAGGCCAGCATCTCGCGCCTCCATGAGCGCGTCCTGCATCTTCTTCTGGACGATTGGCGCTCCAATCTGGACCGCCGCTATGTCCGTTTCCTCATCCAGCTTGACCGAGGAGAAAGTCGCCCCGTGAATGCCGTCTTTTCCTATCCTGCCGCCCACCATGACGATGAGATCGCCAGGGTTTATCGATTTCACGTGCGAGGGCCTGCCGTTGATCTCCCGGGGCATGATGCCTCCGGTCCCGCAGTACACCAGGGGATTGTACACGTAAGCCTCATCGAATAGGATGGCCCCGTTGACCGTGGGGATTCCGATCTTGTTCCCCCCGCTTTCGACGCCCTTCCTCACCCCCTTGAATATCCGCTTGGGATGAAGGACGCTGGGCGGCAGCTTTTCGCGCGGATAGTCCGGGGGACCGAAGCAGAAGACGTCGGTGTTGAAAATGAGATTGGCTCCCAAGCCGGTTCCCAGGGGATCCCTGTTGACCCCGACGATCCCCGTTTCCGCGCCGCCGAAGGGATCGAGCGCCGAGGGGTGGTTGTGGGTTTCCACCTTGAAGCAGAGGTTATATGAATCGTCGAATCGGACGATCCCGGCGTTGTCGGTGAAAACCGAAACGAGCCAATCTCCCCTTTCGCGCGCCACCTCCTCCGTGGCGCGCTTGATGTACGTCTTGAATAGGGAATC
>FWWM01016348.1_pt1 | contig 11076 bp, 10 predicted proteins | sample 2228351 | NCBI WGS metagenome assembly FWWM01 (sample SAMEA103939774, study PRJEB20133) | metagenome
AATCTCTCCTCCGTAATCTATTTGTTATAGACCTTTCACTCGTTCCTAAGAAACCCGCATCCGCAGGATTAATTTCTTCAATTGCTGTCACATCGGGTGGGGGTATCTCCCCATAATGTCCCGCCAGAACCCTAACGTTTGTTACCTGAATAATTGGTGCTGAATATTTGGGCGTTAAATTACCTCCTACACCCTTTGACTGCGCTAATATATAATTAACCCCTGCTTGAGCACATTCCAGAAGCTTATTATGCAGGACAGTAGCACCAGCAGAATTAAGTTCAAATCCGCTTATTGTAATTCCTACTATACCTATAACGGTCAAGACCGCAAGCAAAACAAGAGAAATAACAAGCACATAACCTTTATCGTTTCTCTTTAAATATAACACTCTCCACATTTTATGCCTCCTTTTTATGATAATGGCTCATATATTACAGCGGTACTCCTGAGATTCCAAACAGGAACCGTCTCCTGTAATATAAGACGAATAAATCCATCTGAATCTGAGCCAGGTGGAGCTCCATCATAATTTTCTACTCTGGGTCTGCATCTATCCGGATAATTAGCACATTCTCCGTATGTTCCATCTGGTAAATACCATTCAGAGTTATGTTTAGGACTCCTTACAAGAACACTTATCCTCAGAAATCTAATATTTGCAGGATTATTGTTCATCCTCAGTGGACTATCAAAGGTGTCTGTTAGTTCTGGAAATGGAAGAGATGGGTCCGGTTCCTCTGCAACTCCTAACGATTCTCCAAATTCTGTTCCATTATTCATTATATATACAAACTGGATTGTTTCTACATCAGCGGCTACCGGAATATGGTCGCCATTATTAATGTTGCCGTCTCCATTTATATCAGTCCCTGTATCAAGCATCAGGTAGGGATGTTGAGGGTCACCTACGGTATTTATATAATAATGAAATCTATCTACAAAATAAGCCATTGCACTTCCTGAAGTAAAACAAGAGCCAGCTGTGAATTTGGTCCCCTCTCTGAACTTAGGAGGTGCAGTGGCGTCAAATTGAATCGTTACCAACCCACCCATTGGCACCTCATTACCTGCGCTTACAACATAAGCCGTATCATTTTCCCTCCTTTCAGTATCCTCTGGTTTACTGCAAATAACTAATAAGATTTGCCCCCGTCTCACTCTATAATTTACATAATTTACCTGCAATTGCATTTCTGTCGGTGTTGCTGCTACTACCCGCCCCCAATTTCTTGGGTCTGGATTCTTTGTGTAAAATGTAATCTCATCACTGCCACCAGCATTATCCATACATGGAACCCCACCACAAAATTCAAAAACTTCCCATGGATGGATACCAAATCCAGCACCCCTTATGTTGGTAGTCAACTGCCTCATTGCATTTCTTCCATTCTCCTGCATCTCACTCACAAGGCTCTGCGTTTTGTAAGATTTATCTTGGGCAAGAAAGACCGAATAAAGACCTAAAAGAAAAAATGCAGAAATACCCAGGGCAATCATTATCTCTATAAGTGTCATGCCTCTATTATTTACAATGCCATTCACATTACCCTCCTCGGTTGATAAACCACTGTAAGATAACATCTTGATTGAATATTTGTTCCGGTTCCACCTATAGGATTTGTCCAGGTAGCAATTACACCAATTAAATACGCATCTATAGCCCCGTCAGAATCTGTATCCAAATTTGCAATATTCCAGAAAAGGTTATCGGCCCCATGTTCAGCGGGCAAATTACAAATATTGGCGTCATTACCCGGGTCTAAATTGACAAATCTTGGATCATTAAAATTCCAGCTCTGCATCTGAGCTATTAAATCTTGGGCTCTCAGCATACTCTCCATATCTCTTCTTGCAAAAATATTCCCCTGAAGAAAAGATAGTTGTAATCCCCAAACCCCCAGTAAACCAAAAGTAAGTACTGTTACTGTCACAAGAACTTCAAGAAAAGTAAAACCAGAATTATTTTCTCTTCTCAGTTTCATTATAATTTTCCCTTGACTAACAGGTATCAGTAGATGCGCATGGGACTGGCCCCATTATTCTTACAATTCCAGTATTTAATGTAAAGATAATACCCTTTTGCCCAATTCCTCTTGCCATAAACACTACAACACCTCCAGCTGGAGATACCACTGGATTGTAAGAAATTTCTCCTCCTGGGTCAATTGAGATAATCCCATTAGTAGCGTCACAAAAATTACACATTGTGTTATTGGGTAATGCATTAAATGGAAATGTCAATGACATCCCCCATCCTTGAATCGGACCTATCGTAACGGACCCCGGGAAATTAAACAAATCTATTACCTCTCCAGTTATTGTATCAACAAGTGAAATTCTTCTATTTGCAATATCAATTATTACATTATGTTGATTCTGGGTAAATAATGCCCTTGCTTTACCTTCATTAATCATTCCAGCAAGTGATTTTAGTGTTAGCATCAACTGTTGGTGTGGAGTTAATGTGGTGAAATTAGGTATCGCTATTACTGCCATAATTCCTATGATCGCCACCACAACCATAATCTCAATCAATGTAAAACCCCGCATATTTTTGCCCATATTCCTCATAATTCACTCTCCATTCTAATCTATTGCAATTTGTGTGCCATTATGTATTTTTATGTAACTCCATAAAAAATAAGTGGTTTTTTATTTGCTCTGACACCTTTTTATCCCTTTTGGGGTATGCAAAGTTTTCACGGGATGGAAAATTTTGCATTTGGTAGGCACAGGGGGTCCTTCTTACAATTTTGCTCATATCCCATAATCCATTTTCAGCGAGTTACCTATTTGTCCTTCTCATACTCACTCTCACTTATTCCATATTCTTTGATTTTATACCATAGTGCCCTGTGGCTGATTTCAAGGAGTCGTGCTGCCTGCTTTCTGTTACCCCCGGACAGTTTGAGCGCCCTCTGAATGAGTTCCTTCTCAAGAAGTGCAATTCCCTGAGGAATTGAGACATTGGAATCAAGTCCATCAATGAACCCTATTGGGGATGTCTGGAGATAATTGGAAGGTAGATGAGATGGAAGTAAGACATCTCCATCGCAGAGCACCATTGCCCTCTCAAGGGCATTCTCCAGTTCGCGGACATTCCCCTTCCAGGGATTCTCAATCAGATATCTCATTGCCTGCGGGTCCACATTCTTTATATTCTTTTTCAGTTTTCTGTTAAATTTATTCAAAAAGTGCTCAACAAGGGCTGGAATATCATCCCTCCTCTCCCGCAGTGGTGGCATATGTATATGCAAAACATTCAGCCGATAGAATAGGTCATCCCTGAATCTTCCTGCCTTTACCTCATCATCAAGATTTTTTACTGAGGCAGCAATTACACGGACATCCACCTTTGTTGGCTTTGTTGCACCAACACGCCTCACCTCATTCTCCTGCAATACCCTCAAAAGTTTTACCTGCAGTGGAAGTGGCAATTCCCCAATCTCATCAAGAAAAAGCGTTCCATTATCTGCCTCTTCAAAGAGCCCCTTCTTGTGCTGATTTGCACCTGTGAAGGCGCCACGGACATATCCAAATAACTCTGTCTCAAGAAGATTCTCTGGAATGGCAGCACAATTAACCGCCACAAAGGGACGATCCTTTCTATCAGAATTAAAATGTATCGCCCTTGCCACAAGTTCCTTGCCAGTTCCTGATTCGCCTGTAATCAGCACTGTTGTCTTATAGGGCGCGATCTTTGCAATGGTTTCAAAAATTTGAAGCATCTGCGATGATTTACCAATTAGATTCTCAAAACTGTATTCCCGTTCCACTGCTCTTTTTAGTTCAATGTTCTCCCTTAAAAGCCGCTCTCGCTCCTCTGCCTTCTTTATGGTGAGTATCAGCTCATCCGAACGGAATGGTTTGTTGATATAATCGTAAGCGCCAAGTTTAACGCACTCAATTGCTGTCTCAATAGTCCCATAGGCAGACATCATGATTACTGGCGTCCTGATTCCTCTTTCTCTTATTGCTTTCAAAAACTCTCTGCCTTCCATTCCTGGCATAACAATATCGCAGAGAATCATACTAAATTCCCTCTGACCTAAAAATCCAATGGCATCGGTAGCACTAATTGCCTCTACTACAGTGTATCCCTCACCCTCAAGAATATCACGGAGGGTTGCACGAAAGGAATCCTCATCATCAATTATAAGAATTTCCTGTGGTTCTGAATTCATTGATTATAAATCTTATATTAATTGCTCTCCTATAAGCGAATTGGGGGTCGCCTCTATTATCTTCACCTTAATAATTTTTCCCTTCAATTCAGGGGCACCGGAAAAATTCACAATCCTATTTGTTGTGGTCCTGCCCATTAATTGACCATTACCCTCTGCGCTCTCCCCTTCAACAAGGACATCTTCTTCTCTACCTATGAATGTTCTGTTCTTCTCAAGGCATATATTCCTCTGAACTTCCTGGAGGCGCATAATACGCTTTGTCTTGACCTCATAGGGAACCTGACCATCCATTCTGGCAGAGGGAGTAATGGGCCTCGGAGAAAATTTGAATGAAAAGGTTCCATCAAATTTCACAATTGACAGCAAACTCATTGTCTCCTCAAAGTCCTCATCTGTCTCTCCAGGAAATCCAACAATAATATCTGTTGTTATAGCAATCTCTGGTATAGCATTCCGAATCTTATCTATAAGTCCAATGTAGTCCTCTCTCGTATATTTTCTGTTCATTGCTTTTAAAATCCTGGTTGAGCCGGACTGGACAGGGAGATGAACATGCTTGCATAACTTTGGAAGTTCCCTCAAAAGTAAGATTAACTCATCTGAAAGGTCCTTTGGATGGGATGAGGTAAAGCGAATCCTCTCAAGTCCTCTAATATTTGAAATCCTTTTCAAAAGTTCTGGGAAATTAATGGGTGTCCTGGAGAGAGAGTCCCGGTATGAATTCACATTCTGCCCGAGGAGGGTCACCTCCTTAACTCCTTTCTCTACAAGAATCTCTATCTCCTTAAGAATATCATCTGCTGGTCGGGATAATTCCCTTCCTCTCAGGTATGGAACAACACAATAACTGCAAAAATTATCACACCCTTCCATGATTGTCACAAAGGCGGTTACTGAATTTATATCCTCATCCAGCGGTGCAAAAAATCTTCTCTCCGCATCTGAATTGAAAAATTCCGTCGCAGACATCCTTAAACGTTTAGCGCTGGAGTTTAAGAATTGAGTGATAATCTCTTCCAGTTTATGTATGTTGTGCGTCCCAATCACCATATCAAGTTCAGGGATCCTTTCAAAAAATTTCTCACCAACCTGCTGGGCAACGCATCCTGCAACACCAAGGAGCAATTTCTTCCTCTTCTTCCATTGCCTGTATCTTCCGAGGGCAGAATAAACCTTGTGTTCTGACTTTTCCCTTATACTGCATGTATTTATAATTATCACATCCGCTTCATCTGGTTCATTAACAACACTCAATCCCATATTCTTGAGGACTGCAGCCATCCGCAAACTGTCCCTTTCATTCATCTGGCAACCGTATGTCTCTATATAAAAATTACGCATGCTCAACAAAAAACCTTAAGGCACAACTTCCAAACTGAATCAGGTCCTTGTAATTTAATGCAACCTGTTCAATCCTCTTGCCATTGACAAGCGTGCCATTTGTGCTCTTTAAATCCCTTATATAAAATCTGTTATCATAAAAAAACAGAACAGCATGCTCCCTTGAGACACTGCTGTTATCAAGATGTATGTCCATCCCCTTATCCCGTCCGATAAAGAGAGGGCTTTCCTTAATATAAAACCTATCTTTCTCTACCCCTTCTTCAATCAAAACAAGGTATGCCTTAATGTGTTCCGGTATGGTGCGATAAAAGAGCGATTTCTCGGAATGCGTCTCCAGGGCAGTTATGTCATCCTGTTTTTCGTTATCTCTATTTTCATCACCCAGCATAGAAAAAATTATAGCATAAACATTTTTAAGAAAGCAAATCATTCTCTCACAAAGTAAGCATCTTTTTTCCCGTGATAACGCCAATAGGAGGTAGAACGATGATGAAGCAAACCCTGAGGCGACATAGCTGCCCGCCGAAGGAGGGATAATCCTTGCACTGGCATTTCTATCAGGAAGTCCTCACTCACCTAGATAACCTATCTGCATTCTTTGAATGAAGGACAACCTGTGGACATTTATATTTGGAAGTCCTCCCCTACCCAGATAACCGCAGGCTTTAGCCGGTGCGGATAATTTGACCTAAGAGTTCTGTGCTCACCCTGAATGGTGCTGGGTCTTGCTATTTAATCATTGCTCAACACATCTTTTTATTTTATACTTAATCAATATTAATCAAGGAGGAACAAAAAATGCTAAAAGAAAAATTTAACAAAATTTTTAAGAAATACTTCCTGACCGGAATGTTAGTGATTATCCCTTTATGGATAACAGTAGTTGTCCTGCAAGCATTTATAAATATAACAGATAGTGCATTGAACATCCTGCCCAGTGTAGTTAATCCAAAAACATATTTCCCTTTTCCCGGCATTGGTATAGTTATTGCCCTAATTCTAATAATCGTTGTGGGAGCCCTTGCAAGCAATTATTTTGGGAACAGGGTGTTACTCTATGTTGAAAATCTGGTTAATAAAATACCCTTTGTCCGCACAATTCATCAGGGCGTAAAACAGTTAATGCAGGGGACGCTTACAACAAATAAGGACTCCGTCTTCTCACGAGTGGTTATAATTGAATTTCCCCGTAAGGGAATGTATTTTATCGGGTTCGTAACAGGAACGACTGTGCAAAGATTCCGTAGTGAGGAGAAAAAATTTTTAAAGATTTTCATCCCCACAACCCCTAATCCCACATCTGGCTTTTTCTGTATGGTCCCGGAAGAGGATGCCCAATATCTTGACATTTCAATTGATGAGGCCTTCAAATTGATTATTTCTGCCGGATTCGCAGGGGAAATAAGGGAAAGGGGGAATGAGTGCAGGGGTGATTAGGTAAGTGGGTGAATCGTTGAGGTAATCTACCTGTACATCGAATCCAGAATTTTATCCTCCAGTCGCAGATAGCCCTTCAGTGCCTTACTCACAATCAAGCGAAATGGCTCAGGCGGAAATGGAATTACTTTCCTGTTAACAAAAAAGACATCTGTCCTCTCGGTCTTTTTTTCAAGTATAAGGTCTGCAATTGTCCAGCCATTCATATGACTCAGGGAGACACCATGCCCCACACAACCAATGCTATATACAGCGCGATTATTCCCTAAAAATCCAATTGCAGGTGCCATATCAATGGATACAGAGACAGGCCCACCCCACCTGTGAGTAATTTTGATTCCATTGAGAGGAGGAAAGGTCTTCACTATGTCATCCTCAAGCTGTCTGAATATCTCTTCATTCAGGTCCTTATCCATATTCTTTCCAAAGGCAATAGAAACATCGCGACCGCCCATAAGCAATCGGTTGTCCTTTGTGAGCCGGTAATAATGCACCAGATTCCTCGCATCCTCTATTCCCTGCCTGTTCCTCCAGTTAATCTCACGGAAGTGCTCTTCTTTCAGTGGTTCTGTAAGCACAATGTGGGTAAAAACAGGCACCTGCTTCCGCTTCATATCTGGAATCAGATGGGAATAAGCATTGGTGGCAAGGACTATTTTATCTGCCTCCACAGAACCTTGCGGTGTCTTCAGGGTAAACTTTCCATCTCTCTTTATCTCAATGACAGGGCTTCTTTCGTAAATCTTCACATCCCTTTCCTCAATTATCTTCTTCAGTCCCCTTGCTTGCTTTGCGGGATTTAATATTCCACACCGTGGCTCCCACCAGGCGCCCAGATATAACGGCGAATTAACCTGTTCAAGTGTCTTTTCCCTGTCAAGCCACTCAATTCCTGAGATCCCCAGCGAATGCGCCAGTTCTATCTCGTGTTTAATTCTCCTCTCAAATTTAGGGGTTGTGGCAACTCGTAGAAATCCAGGGTGTTCATAATCGCAATCAATGTTGTGCTCCTTCACGAGTTGCTGTACAAGGTCAACTGCCTTCTCCATATATCTGTGGGCTTCAAGGGCTTTCGCCTTCCCGAACCTGAGGGCAGTTATACTTAAAGTAAATCCAAAAAGCGTCATGGAAAATCCTGCATTCCTTCCACTCGCCCCAAACCCAATAACCTCGTTCTCTAACAATACCACATTCATACCAGGTTCGTATTTCTTAAGAAAATATGCGGTTGTCAACCCGGTAAAACCACCACCAACAATAGCCACATCTGCCCTGACATTGCCCTTAAAGGGCTCATTCTCCTTATACTCTGTGGATGCAAGCCAGAAACTCTTTTCTCTATAGTCCTGCATAAAACACCTCCATTAGTCCCGATTATTATAACACAAAAATTTTCCTAATCAACTTTTGCCATTTATCTTTAATTTTGCATTTCTTCCCTGTATAATAAGAATTAATGGTTGAGATTTATAACTACATCATCCCCGTTGTTCTCGGTTTAATCACCGGAAGTTTTTTAAATGTCTGTATATACCGCCTTCCGAAAAACAAATCAATAGTTTCCCCTGGTTCCCATTGCCCTTCATGCGGACACCATATTCCATGGCACGACAATATCCCTCTCTTCAGTTACATTATTCTTATGGGAAAATGCAGATACTGCAGATCTAAAATTTCACTCCAGTATCCATTTGTTGAAGGGTTCACTACCTTACTTATGTTTCTTCTCTCTATAAATTTTCCTCCACTTCTCACAGCAGAATTCTGGCTCTACTCTGCCTTTGTTTCATTACTTATAGTTGTCAGCTTTATTGATATCGGACATTATATAATTCCAGATGTAATTACATATCCGGGCATCCCTGCTGGAATACTGGCTTCCTGGTTTATAACTGATACAGGTCTAAAAAATTCGTTGATTGGTGCGGGACTTGGCTTCTTTTTCCTTCTTTTTGTTGCGGCGGGATATAAGTTACTCACAAAAAAAGATGGTATGGGTGGAGGCGACATAAAACTCGCTGGAATGATAGGCGCCTTTTTGGGGTGGGATGGCGTTATTTTCACAATCCTCCTTGGCTCCTTAACCGGCGCTGTAATTGGGAGCATTTTCCTTATTCTAAATAAAAAGAATTCCCAGACACCAGTGCCCTTTGGACCCTTTCTTTCCTTTGGAGCAGTTGTGTTCCTCCTTATAGGAAGAGAATGGATGAATCTCATAATGGGGCTCAGGTATTAGTATGGGAAGAAAAAGAAAGGGACTCAATTTTGAACTTTCTTTGACCTCAGAGATTCTTATAAGTTTAATCCTTTTAATGATTGTCACAATTGCAGTAATTGGAATAATATCATTGGGTATTCTTGAGGCAACATCAAAGGACCACACACCTTCAAGGGCGGATATTATTGCTGAAACAATAAGTAAGACAGTAAACCGTCTTGCAAGGGGGGAAGAATTTTCACTAACTTCAATAATCCCTGAAGTAGGCTATTATACAAGTATCAAGGAAGTAGCCATAGTGGATAGAGAGTTAAAAAATATCTCAGGTTTTCATGACATTATGTTAGAAGAGGAATTTGATTTTGCAAGGGATGCACTGAGTGAAAGAAAAGCGGTAAAGAAAATAGTCAATGGCTTTATTCATTATTACATCCCTGTTATAAAAAATGACATTGCCATGGGCATTGTAAGAATTAGATTTGAACAGGATAAAACTGAAGCAAGAAAGGCAATTTACAGAAAACTTATGATTATGTATATAATTCTTGGTTCTGTCCTCATCTTGTTCCTTGGAATATTTATACTGAGGAGAAGAATCGTCACTCCTATACAGGCATTGATTTCTTACACACAGAAGATTGCAGAAGGAAATTTCTGGGAGCGAATCACTCCATCCGGAGGTAAAGAACTAATTGAACTTGCCGATGCCTTCAATATAATGGCTGAGGGACTGGATATAAAGCAAAAACAACTCTCCCAGAAAATAGAGGAACTTGAAAAAATGAACAGGGAACTGATAGAGACACGCAATGAATTGATGCAGGCAGAAAAACTGGCGCTCATTGGCAGAATGGCTTCCGGAATCGCCCACGAACTCGGCAATCCAATCAGCACTATCTTCGGAAACATTGAACTCCTTGAAAAACGAATTAAAGATGAGAATGTATCGGATGTAATAGCCCGTTTGAGAAATGACGCTGAGCGTATGGACAAAATCATCAGGGAATTGCTTGACTTTGCAAGACCCAGAAAACCCGTCCTGCAAAAAACAGATGTGAAGAAATCCATTGAGGATGCAATTGAAATAGTAAAATCCCAGAAAGGCTTTGAGAAGATTACAACTGAGGTAATAACAATAGATGATTCCATAGAAGTCATGGCTGATGGAAATCAGTTAAAACAGGTCTGGATTAATCTCCTCATTAATTCCAGGGACGCCATGCCTCAGGGAGGTAAAATAAATATTTCAATCAAAAAAGATGCTTCCAATGTCCTTGTTGAATTTTCCGACACCGGCAGGGGAATAGAGAGGGAATTTATTGATAGAATTTTCGAGCCATTCTTCACAACAAAAGAGCAGGGCAAAGGAACAGGACTCGGCTTAACTGTTGTCCAGAAAATCATTCAATCAATAAATGGGAAAATTAATGTTAACAGCGAAATCAATAGGGGTTCTACATTTACCATTACACTGCCTGCAATAAAATAGCAAAAATCTGATTTATAAAATCAAATTATCCAGAAAAATTTATTAATCCATAATAAAAAAAATACTTGACAAAATTAGTAAGATTTTATTAAAATATATTATTAAAATTGTAAGGTTTTAATAATGAGAGTAAATACGAGCATACAATATGGGGTGCGGGCTATTTTTGACCTGGCTTTCTACGGAAGGGGAACATCATCCTCTATCCCGGAAATTGCAAGGCGACAACGAATCTCCCCGAATTATCTTGAGCAAATCTTTCAGAAACTTAAGAAGGCAGGGTTAGTGAAGAGCAGGAAGGGACCCGCGCCCTCGCCCGCCCCGTACGTCCTCCGCATCTCGGCGACGGGGCCCGCCACGGTGTGGACCACGAGCCGTCCGCCCGATCGGGCGAGCGC
>FWWM01006172.1_pt1 | contig 11071 bp, 7 predicted proteins | sample 2228351 | NCBI WGS metagenome assembly FWWM01 (sample SAMEA103939774, study PRJEB20133) | metagenome
GCCCACCCACCCTTTAGTTACATACAGGGGGCTGCGCCCCCTAGTGATACCCCCATTCTTCAGTATCTGATGAGTTTTTATTTTTCTCTTAAAGCTAGGTAAATTTTGTTTGCGACTTAGCATACTGTTTAGGGTAACTCACACCCGCCTTTAAGTTTGATTCTAGGGGGTTTCACCCCCTAAGAATACCCCCATTATTTTAGGGGACTTCGTCCACTAGAATACCCTCGATGTAGTGTTTTATATTGACTTGAAAAAACTAGATTAGGTTTATTATCGTTATCATGTTGTGTGGTTGAGGGTATATGAGAAGAACTGTTTTTAGTGTGTTGTTGATTTTATTTTTGTGTTTACTCTCTTTTTCGAGTAATAGGGATGAGAATATATATAAAGTAGCAGTAGGGGCTATGAAAGATGAGCTATATTTTGTTGCTGAGGCAAATTTCAGGATAATAGTTGATGAATACCCAAACAGTAGATTTTTCCAAGATTCCATATACTATCTGGCTTTTGTGCAGTATAAGATGAAGAAGTATCAAGATGCGCTTTCTACTATAAAGCTTATAAAAGACAGGTACAATTACATAAAGCATATGTCGAAAGTTTGGGCTATTGAAGGTATGATTTACTACGAGATTAAGGATTACAGATCTGCTGTGAGGTCATTAAGTAGATATCTTGAATTGTATCCTGTTGATGAGGATGCTCCGACTGTAGCTCTATTTCTTGGTTTATCTTACTCTCAGCTAGGCTTTATCGATAGAGCAATAGAGGAACTAGGTAAGGCTGAGAAACTCTATTCTAGCTCCCCTATAATTGAGGAGATAAAGTATAGATTAGCTGACATTTATTTACTGTCCAAAAATTACAAGGAGGCGTATTATAGGTTTATAGAGTTTACTAGTTCTTTCAAAAACTCTAAACGTGTAGGAGAGGTTTATTATAAGCTAGGTAAAATAACATTCGAATTTGCAAATCAAAATCCAGACCAGTATACCAATTACCTTAGTGAATCGGTAAAATGGTTTAACATGGCTGGTGAGAGAGACGAAAACCTAAAACCTTTTGCACAGTTTAATGTAGGGGTAGCTTATTATCTTTTGGGCAGGTATGGTGAGGCTACTAACACATTTGGTTTTGTTGCCAAGACTTATTCAAGTTATATTGACTCTGAGGTAAAGGATTTAGTTTATGAAAGTAAGTATTATCACATGAAATCATGTGTGTTTTTAAAAGATTACAAAAATGCGTTTGAAATTTCTAGGGAGTTGCTTTCCGAAAAAGGATCTAAAGTATACGATGTGTTAGAAGAATTTAGAGTTATTTCTCTTTCTAATAATTCTGTTCAGGAGGCACTAGAATTTATTTCTGCTTTTACAAATGATTATAGGTTTATGTTGGTGTATGTTTCTTTGCTAGAGAATTTTAATCCTTTATCATCGTTGGATATGTATGTTAATTTGATTAGGTCTACCGGTAAGGAGATAAGTGAAGATAGTGTGATTAGATATCTTTCTTTAGTGATATCGAGTAAGAATTATGCTCATCTTATCTCGAACGTTTCGTATTTGGTTTCTGTGAACCTTTCTGAAGAGACAAGGAGTTTCCTCTATCTTACTATAGGAGATGCAAATGTTTTCTTAGGGGATTACAAGTCCGCTATAGCTAATTATTCCTTAGTCAAATCCACTAATTACCTGGATGATGCTAAGGAAGGTATAGCTTATGCTAACTTTTTGATGGGAAACTACCGAGTGGCTATAAATCTTTATAATGAACTTTTTACTAAATCTTTTACACAGAAGTATAAATCAAAGTCTATTTATATGCTTGGGTTGGCTAATGAAAAACAAAAAAACCTTCAAGAAGCAGAAAAGTATTACAAGGAGTTAGTATGGGGTGATGGATATGAGAGTAGATATATTGTCTTAAGTGGTATTAATCTAGGTTGGCTGTATCTTGCTCAGTCAAAGTTTGCCCAAGCTATAAATGTAGCAAATAGGATACTAGATCTTTCCAGGACAAATGATTTCTGGTATCAACAAGTTTTGGAGATATTCGCTTGGGGATACGACGGAACTAAGGAATATAAGAAAAGTATAGAATATTTCTATCAGTTAGCCTGGTTACCTAACATAACAGTGAAGCAGAAGATAAGGTATCTAAGCTTTGTATACTCAGAATACAGAAAGGTTGGTAACCTTTTGGAAGCAATAAGAGTCGTAGAAAAAGAAATCATACCTTTAGCTAAGGAAAACAATTACCTTGATGATGTAGTTAATGGTATAGGTAACATAGTATCAACGTATTTGTCCATTGAAGATGAAAAAAATGCAAGCAAATATGTTGAGCTTCTAAAAAGAGAATACCGCAATATCGTTAAATCTCAAGAATATATTTATAAATATGCTGAATATCTTTACAGTAAGGAAAAATACAAAGAAGCATCGCAAAACTTTAAGTTTGTTATAGATAATTATCGGGAAGGGGATTTCATAGAAGAAAGTTATTTTTGGGGTGGTTGGGCGTTTTACAGCGCTGGTGATTTGGAAATGGCTATAAAGGTTTTTAGTGATTATGTATCGAAGTTCTCGAGTAGTAAGGTTGCTTCCGTTTTACTCACTTTAGGTGATCTAATGGTTAACCGTAGAGATTACGAATCTGCTTCGAAGTTTTATGATAGGATAATTAACGAGTTTAAGAATACTCCCGAATACGGTGAAGCGGTAATAAGAAAGTCTAGGATAGCTAATTTGTTGATTTCTAAACCTAAAGAAGGACAGAAATCAGTGAATTCCCAAACTAACGTAAACTTGAATGTAACCTCAGTTGATCAGAAGGTATCTCCAGCACAACAAGCCAAAAAGCAGGAAGAAAAACAATCTAGCATCCAGGATGTGGAGAAATCTTTGGAAAATGTTATAAAAACTTCCGATAAAAAGACAGCATCGAGAGCTAAGTATGAGCTTGCTATGATTTATAAATCTCAAGGTAAATACAATGAATCTCTAAGAATTTTACAAGAGATTGTAGATGAAGTTTTTGATGAAACAGCCGCTATGTCACAGTTTGAAATAGGTGAAATACTAAGGATTAACGGTGACTACAGTAGAGCCTGGAAAGAGTATCTAAAGGTGGTTTATATTTACAAAGATTATAAAGACATCGTTGTGAAATCTATGTATTATGCCATACTGTGTTTTGTTAACTTGAAGGACTACGATCAGGCTGATAAACTTTATCAAAGAATGCAAAAAGAGTTCTACGGTAATCGCTGGACAGATGATGCCAGTAAGTTATTGAAAAAATAGCTCAACTATCTATATATATTGCTTTCTGTCAATATTATATCGATTTTCATGTCATGTATCTCCACATAGTCGATTAACTCTACTACCTGTATTTCATATGCTAACGCTACCTTGGTAGATATTTTTTCGCCATATTTGTGTAAGAACCTGTCGTAAAATCCACCACCATAGCCTATTCTATATCCTCTTTTGTCGAATAATACTCCTGGTATTACTACCAAATCTATTTCGTTTTCAAATTTTTCCGAAGATGTGGGTTCTAATATTCCTTTAAACTGTGATTTCAGGGTGAATGGTGTTCTAACAAGTATTGGGTCAATTTCTTCTCCGTTTACTTTTGGAAGTATGAGAATTTTGTTACTTGTTATAGCTTCGGAAATGATTTTTAGAGTGCTCACTTCTGAGTCTATAGAAACATATGTCATGATAGATCTAGCTTTTTTCCACTCCTCCAGTGAAAGAAATCTATCTATTATTTTTCTGGAAATTTCTATTTGATCGACAAGAGGTATAGAATTTCTTTTCTCTAGAAAACTTTTTCTTAATACTTTTTTCATCACTATAAAATTCTAGATAATTTCTACCAAAAATAAAAATTCAGTCCCATAATATACTCTCTTAAAATAGAGGGCTCCTCCCTCTAGAACAACAATTAGGGTGTGTGCCTGGGGCACTTTTCTGAATAATGCACTTTTCTTAAATAATGCCGGTATTCTTAGGGGTGCCTAAGGGTGTCTAGGACACTCTCTTAAAAAGAGGCCTAGCCTCAAAGAGGTTTAGCCTCGTGTCTAAGACACTTTTTTAAAATAGGGGGCGAAGCCTCATACAATTAAGAAAGAAGCCTAGCCTCGGGGGTACACTTAGGGGGCGAAGCCCCTAGAATTAAACTTAAATGTGGGTATGAATTAACTTTATAATTCAAGGGGGTATTACTAGGGGGCGGAAGCCCCCTGTGAAATCTCTAGGGTGGGTGGGAGTTGCTATAAATAGGATGCTAAAAAGCAAACAATGGTTACCTGAATCAAATTAAGGAAGAGGCTTAGTCTTGGGAGTAATCTTAGGGGGTGAAACTATCTGTTAATTAACTTAATTAGGTAAGATTAGGAGACTACCCCATATAGGCAACTAAAAGGCTGGTGGGAAGTTACCCTAATTGGAATGCCAAAGAAATTCTACTGGGGTCAAAGAAGAAGAGACAATTATCTGTTGGAGATTTATTTTAGACTTTTAAGTTAAATTTACAGGTTATAATTATTTATCATTAGTTCTATGAGAAATAGATTTACGCTTTTGATATTTTTGTCTGCTTTGGTAGTCTTCCTAATATCTCTTGTTATGGTAATTTGGGTATCGAGAAATGTAAATTACCGTCAAATAGTAGAATCTTTCATTCTGGAGGATTATGAGTTTTCTAAGAAGTTAGTGTCACAGATACCTACTAATGACCTCTACTATGAGTTCTACCAAGGTTTGCTGTATTTCGTAGAAGGTGATTACGAGAAATCCACTAAAAACTTATCTAAGTACGTCAAAAATACCAATATAAATTCTGAGATTAGGGCTACTTCCAAGATGGTCTATGGAATGATTTTATTGGATTTGGGAGAAAGTGTAGGAATAGAGTATATATCAGATCCAGAAACATATAAGTATTTTGGACCTTATTGTGATTATTTGCTAGGTAGTTATAATTTTGATAAAGGTGACTTTGTGAATTCTCTGGAATTTCTGTATAATGCAGCACAAATCCAAAGCGATACAGTAAAAAAGGATGTATATACCAAAATATATTTTTCGCACATATCTTTAGGTAATATTCAAGAAGCTAAAAAAGTTTTGAAAGTGTTAACAAACTTTGAAAAAGACCAAACTGTTGTTAGTAACCTGATAAAAAATATAGAAAACTTGGAATCTACAAAGAGTTCTAAATGAGATCATAATTAGGGTCTTGAATGTAAAGGTATGATCATTATCTCGTTTCTTTCTCCTATTATTTTGGCTTTTCCTTGGATAAACAATATACCGGTGAATAAACATGCGATTGCGTCTAATTCATCTTGGGTGTATTCTGTTTCTTTTAAGTAAAACCCGAGATTTTTGAAAAACAGTTTTATACTGTTTTTATCTTTTCTTGGAATACCGAAAATGTCATATACTGCTCCGGGAAACGTTTCGAAAACTTTTTTGCTTTTTAGTTTTTCTTTTATGTTTATACCTCTTTCGGTTAACTTTCTCATAGGCCCAAGAGTTATTGGAAAGAACTTTATTTTCATTTCTCTAAGTATGAGATCGCATGTTCTGAAATGGCTTCCGGGGGTTTCTATTGTAGTTCTGTCTGAAGGTAATGATAAAGGTGCGTCTATCATTATAAGCTCGAAATTTTTGCATATTTCGATTATTTCGTTGTCCGTGTGGAGTTTAGAAGTAAAAATATTTTTATTTTTGTCTACCCAAGCAACACCTGTAACATTTTTCTCGATCCCTGCTAAATCTACACCTAAAATGTTGCTCTCTTCAATCATTTGACTATTTTCAAGGATACACTTTGATACATTAAAGGTTGTTTAGGTTTTCGCAGAAGTTTCTACTTAAGAATTTTTCTTAGCGTCCATCTAGGGTAATTTCCCCCCACCCATCCCTAAGGATTCTATAGGGGGCTCCGCCCCCTAAGATTACCCCCATTTTTTGATAAGTTAATTATAATGGGTTTCACCCCTAGTAATACCCTCGTTTTGCTTGAATTAGGAAGTAACTCACATCCACCCCTTAGTTTAATTGTAGGGAGCGAAGCACCTAGTGTACCCCCACTTTAAAATTAGAATAATATACTTAACCACCCTAAGAGATTTCATAAGGGGCTTGGCCCCCTAGAATACCCCACTATTTAAAGAAAGTGCTTTAAGCACTTAGGCACGAGGCTAAGCCTCTTCTCTTAGAGGGACAAAGTTCCTCTAAACTTTATTTTAAAAGAAAAAATTTTCGTTAAATAGAAATTCCTGAGGTAAGTCTGTCGAGAGGTTGTCGTAAAAAGAACCTTCCTAGAAACATATCAGATGAAAAATGTATTCGAAATAAGAAAGGACAAAATTTTGCAATATGAAACAAGTTAATCTTTAAAATTCTGTTTTGAAAATAATGCCATGAAATGATTCTGAAATCTCAGAAAAATAAATCCTATCTATTACTTCAAGAGAGAAACCACTAAATCTTATAACTGATGATAAGAAAAAGGAGAAAGTTTTCCCAATATCTAATTTTACATCTATGTCGTTTCCGAATATATCTTTCATCTCCGAACTTATAAAAGTATACCCTTCAAAAACTCCCAAAGGATATACACCTACGAACGAAATAATGATATTATCATTCGAGAAATTTAAAAAGAATTTAACAGAATTACCCAAAAGATTTGATAAACTTTTATCGAAGATACTATAACCTGAAATCTTGAAGTAAAAATTTTTGTAAACATAAGCTCCTCCTAATTCTAAGAAGATCTTCTCTTGGTCTGAAGAAGATAAAATACTACTGGCAAAGAAAAGATTATTATGTATTTTTAAATCCGCTAGTATGAATGTATCATTTATGAAATCCCAAAAATTTGAGAATGTGTTTTTGGTAACCCATGTTAGGTTATAATTATTACTTTTTCTGTATCCACAAAAAATAATTCCATTCTTCATGCTAGGTTCAGAAAAGAAGGTATGTCCATAATAGCTTTTAAACTTGTCTCCAGCTATTCTAAGAAGAATTTTTGAACTGAAAAATTTATGAAAGTATTCAGAGAAAACAGAAAACCCGTAGGAATTTATATCTACAAAGTTTAGTGTACTTATCTCAATACTTAGTGTATTTATTCCAAAACTATTTAACCTTTCTAAGTAAGAAAAAGAAAAATACTGGTTACCCAACTCTGACAGTAAAATGCTAAATTCACCGAAGTTAAGCGTAATTCCAAAATTCAGATTAGAGAAAGGATTTGATTCGTAGGAATATATAAAAGTTGTCATTCTAAATAATCCAAGTGAATATTCAAGACCCATTCCCTTAGCAATATCGTTAAGACTATCAAAATCTCTATCTCTAGCATAATAGTCAAAGGGTTTCAATGTAGGTTTTGAGGGTAGTTCTTCATATAGAGCCTTTAAGAAGTATTTCTTTCTTCTATCTCCGAAGATCATACCATTAGCAAAGTTTGGATAAAAATCTCCAACTACTATACTAATATTTGTAAAGTACATACCTATGCTGAAAAGATATTCTTCTAGATTGCGACTACCGAAGGAGAAAAATATGTTATCTTGGTAACCTAAAAATAACCTAACTTCATCGTTGTAAAATGTTGAATTTATATATGATTTTGGATACAAAAAAGATAAGAGAAAACAAAGGGAAAATATAATTAGTATATACTTGACCATTCACTAGGATCGTCAGTAAATTTCACTGTATTACTGAGACTTAGGTCAATAAACTTTACACCGTAAATATCTCCATATCCTATTCTTTCATCACCAGTGGTGTCTATTTTTACGACAACTATATAAAAACCACTACTAAACGACCTATAGGATGTCCATGTAGCTCTTCCTTGTTCTAGTTTCCCGGAGTTTTTGTCCAGCAAAACATTAGATGGATCGGAAAGCGAAAATTCGAAACTACTACCATTTCTGTAGCTTTCGGTGGCATTTTTGTTTGTCATTATTTCTATCTCGTAATAGTTGTTCTGAGAACCTTTCTGAACTTCAACATGAATTTTGTCAGTGAAAACTTCAAAGCAAGAATTGAGAGAAAATATAGAACCGAAACACACCAAAACCAAAGTTAGCAGTTTAAAATATCTCATATGATCCTTTCTCCAAACTTTATTATAAGAGATATTTAGAAACTTTTCAAAACAACAAATTGCCTTACCCAGGAATTTCTACTTAAGAAATTTTTATTAGCATCTCTCTAGGATAACTCCCCGCCCACCCCTTAGTTGTCTATAGGGGGCTTTGGATCCTAAGATTACCCCCTTATTATCCTGAGGCTTCACCCCCTAGTAATAACTCATTTCCTAATTGGCTTTTTCTATTGGCTTCTTCCTATTTCCTTAGTATAGGTATTTCATCCAATAAGATTACTCCTACTTCAGATAGGTTAATCATTTTCTCTATTTTAGCATCTTATTTAGAGTAATTCCCGCCCACCCACCCCTTAGTTTGATTCTAGGGGGTTAACACCCCCTAAGAATACCCCCGAGGCTAAGCCTCTTCCCTTAATTCTAGATGACTTTGCCCCCGTTATTTTAAGAGAGTGTACTAGACACCCCCATTTTTTAAAGAAAGTGTCTTAGACACAAGTGCCTAAGGCATCCACCCTTTAGTTTAATTGTAGGGAGCGAAGCAACTAGTGTACACCCACTTTAAAAACTTTAAAATTAGAATAATACACTCAACCACCCTAAGATATTTCATAAAGGACTTTGTGACCTAGTAATACCCCAGTTACTTTAAGAAAGCGCCCTAGGCACACACTCTAATTGTCCCTTTTAGAAGGAAAAATTTTGTTAAGTAGAAATTCCTGATTGCCTTACAGTGACCTTACTGATAATAGTAGAAGTTTTATTTCGTTTGCAGAGAAATAGTTCTAGATTAGGTGACGAACCCCATATAATTGAGAAGTGAGGTTTAGCCTCAAGGTGGATTGGGCAGGTGTTGCTATAAAGAAGCTATTTTGCGAAAATAGTTTTGAACCCTTTTTGTATATCTTCTTCTGAGAGCTCGTAATCTTCTAGCTTACCATTTAGAAAGTCATCATATGCTTTCAGATCGAAGTGGCCATGCCCAGATAGATTGAAAAGAATTATTTTCTTTTTGTTTTCCTCTTTTGCTTTTAGAGCTTCGTCTATGACAACCCTTATGGCATGAGAAGTTTCTGGTGCGGGGATTATACCTTCAGTTCTAGCGAATGTTACCGCTGCTTTGAAAACATCGGTCTGTGACACTGCCACAGCTTCAATTAATCCAAGGTCATAGAGTTTACTTACTACGGGAGACATTCCATGATATCTTAAACCCCCAGCATGGATAGGTGCAGGTATAAATCCATGCCCCAAAGTGTGCATCTTGAGTAAAGGTGTCATGCCAGCTGTATCTCCAAAATCATAAGTATATTTACCTTTTGTAACGCTAGGGCAAGCTTTTGGTTCAACAGCTATTATCCTCGGGTTGGAAACTTGATCTATTTTGTCTTTAACAAAAGGTAATACAAGTCCTGCAAAATTTGAACCACCTCCTATACATCCAACTAAAATGTCTGGATAAAGATCAAGCTTTTTCAGTTGTTCTTTAACCTCAAGTCCAATTATAGTTTGATGTAATAACACATGGTTTAAAACACTTCCGAGAGAATAGCTTGTTTCCTTATCTTTAACTGCTTCTTCGATAGCTTCACTTATCGCTATTCCCAAGCTACCTGGGTTATTAGGGTCTTCTGCAAGAATTTTTCTACCAAAATCGGTTTTATCAGAAGGGCTTGGATAAACTTTGGCACCCCATGTTTCCATCATTATCCTTCTGTATGGTTTGTTTTGATAACTAACTTTTACCATAAAAACAACTATCTCCAGGTTGAATAAACTTCCTGCTAAAGATAGAGCACTCCCCCATTGTCCTGCACCAGTTTCTGTTGTGAGCCTTTTTATACCAGATATTTTATTATAGTAAGCTTGAGGTATAGCAGTATTGGGTTTATGGGAACCTGCGGGAGAAACAGATTCATTTTTGTAAAGAATCACAGCAGGCGTATCTAAATACTTTTCTAGGTTGTAAGCCCTATGAAGAGGAGTAGGCCTCCACAGAGAATAAGCTTCTAGCACAGGTTCAGGTATGTCTATCCATCTTTGTTTTGAAACTTCCTGTTCGATCAATGGAGGGGGGAATATAACCGACAGCATATCTGGGGATACAGGTTCACCTGTGGTAGGATTAAGAGGTGGGTCTAAAGGTTCGGGTAAATCCGCTAAAATATTATACCACTTTTTAGGTAGGTCAGACTCAGACAAAACTACTTTTTTCATAGCTTACCTCCAAAACTACCCTGATTGTAAAAAAAACTAGTAAATCTTTCAAAGTATCTAAATAATATGTCAGAAATTTCTACTTAAGGATTTTTCTTAGCAACCTATCTAGTGTACTTCCCACCCAACCCACCCTTAAGATTAATTCTAGGGGGCTTCACCCCCTAAGAATACCCCCATTTTTTTAGAAAAGTGCCTTAAGCACTTAGGCATGAGGCTAAGCCTCTTTTCTTAAGAAAATGTCTTAGACACCTGATAGAAACATTCCTTTTTTGATCTGAGTTAAGTAACTCTTTTTTGCTTCTTAGCAACCTATTTATAGCAACTCCCCGCCCAACCCACCCTTCAGTTATCTACAGGGGGCTTTCGCCCCCTAGTAATACCCCCGTTTTTTGATAAGTTACTTATAGGGTGTTTCGCCCCCTAAGAATACCCTCGAGGCTAAGCCTCTTCTCCTAATTGTAAGGGGCTTCGCCCCCTAGTATACCCCCATTTGCTTAGTATCCTATTTAGAGTAATTTTTCCTCAATCCACCTAATTGTCATTCTAAATGGCTTCGCCTCCTGGAATATCCCCTTGAATTAGAAAGTAACTTCTTACCCACTCTAAAGTTAACTAAAATTTGCCCCCTAAGTGTACCCCTTTTCAAATAAGTTAATCATTTTCTCTATTTTATCATCCTATTTAGGGTAACTCC
>FWWM01016357.1_pt1 | contig 11069 bp, 13 predicted proteins | sample 2228351 | NCBI WGS metagenome assembly FWWM01 (sample SAMEA103939774, study PRJEB20133) | metagenome
AGCTGTGCCCTGTTTGCAAAAAGACAAACATGTACATTTAGCTTGGAAATGTTTACAGATGTTCTTCATGCGGCTACATGGGCCCTCTGGTCCTCGCGATGGATGTTGAGGAATACTTGGTTATGATGAAGGATAAAAATAAACTGACTTTCTTTTTGAATTTTGCGGCTATCTGATAATCTTTGCTGGCTTTCATTTCCCATAGCTGAAAGGCCTTCTCGTCAGCAGAAGATAAAAACCGCGTTCGAGAGGTAGAGATCGTTGCTAGTGGATTATTTGGTTCCAAAGCTTCACGAAGGTGCCCCTAACAGCCCGAGCCAAAGGCACCCCTGGACGTTGTCACAGATAAGCTCATACTCGACCGTCCATTTCCGTAAATTACTTAGCTATATGTCCAGTCTCTACACCATCGCTCGGCTGGACTATCCGTTGGCAGCGTCTTTGGGGTTTTTACAGCAACGTTCTAGCAGGTATTTTTGACTGGTTCAGGTTAGGTTTAAGTATCGTCCTCTTTGTAAAACCTTTACAAGTCTTCGTTTGTTTCGGATGATGACGGTGTCGATCATTCTCTGCTGAAGGCCTAAAACCTAAGAGGCCGAGGTCTGTCAACATTATCCTTGATACATTCATCTAGACCTCAAGCTGTAGAAAAACATCCGTCCAACCTAAATCCGCAACCATATCTACAAACGACACGTGTAGGTTGGCCATATCCACAAATAACATGTGTAGGTTGGTAATGTTAAATTTTTAGAAATTGGCGCGGGTTGTATGGTATGAAGCTGACCCCTTTGACTTCAGGTGCTGTGATGGCTGCTTTTGCGTTTGTCTTGGCTATATTGCCCCTGAGCTTTCCTTTCCCGCCAATTCCATACCTTAAGTTCGACCTGGCTGAGGTACCTGTCTTCATTGCCCTGCTTGGATTCGGCCCCGCATCAGGGATGTTGGCCACAGTGATCTATTTTATGGCATTGCTTATTATGGGTGAGTTCAGCCCAATTGGGCCTACGATGAAGTTCTTAGCGGTCTCTTCATCGCTGCTGGGCTTCTGGATAGGGTCTCGCATCGTAGGTTCGAGAGGTCTTGGTCTGATTGTTGGTGTAGGGGCTGTCGTAGGGGCTATAGTTAGGGTCGTTACAATGACCGTCGCAAACTACGTAGTACTGGCTATAATGTTCCCAGAGTTTCTAAGCTTTGCAACAACAACCCTTTCAGCCTTCCTTGGTCTAAACCTGGCAGCAGACATACAAGGCCTATTTCTGGTCCTACTCTTCACAGCGGTATTCAATGCCCTCCACATGGTTCTTAGCGTAGCCCCTTCAGTGTTAGCTATAAACTCAATCCATAAAGCTAAGGCTTTTGCAACAGTTTGGGTTCCATGGGTTATAAAAATTTCAAAACAAAAATAGGATAACAAAACCATTTAGGGCTTGGGTTGTTGAAGAATTTTAAGGTAGAGGTCAACTAAGTATTTAAGGTCTATAGGCCACATGTAAATTATCTTTTTACCATGTTTAGTGCTTTTTTCCCTGATTGTTTCAGGAATATCAACCTCTGAATGTATCCCACCAGGTAAGAGCATCGTTGTTAAAACAATAATTCTCCCATATTCTGAGCTGCAAGCATCTTCCAGCACATCCCTAAAAAGCGGTGGACAGAACTCGTTGAAGGCCGCAACTACTTTACAGCCGAGTGTTTGTTCAAGCATCGATGCAAGCTTTTTCAGGTTCGACTGGTAAGGGTCATTTTCTTCATCTCTAGGCCAGCCCATAACTATTTTATCGAGCTCTGAAAACCTCTCCTCCTCAAGCGTAGTTCTTCTATGCTTATACAGAAGCGTAAGGTATTCTGTTTGTAGATGTTGCGGCATGTCTCTGGGAAGCTGACCGTGCCCAACCAGTATGACAAGGTCGTCCTTATTAATCATGTAGTGAATATAACAGACTTTTATTAATATTCGAAATGTTAGCCCTGGCGGGGCTTCGAACCCCGGACCTCGGCACCCATACGCAATTGGGTTCTACCGCTTACCAAGCGGTCGCTCTACCAGGCTGAGCTACCAGGGCTCGCCATTGTTTAGGTTAAACCTATTAAAAAATCTGCTCATGATATGACGCCGTACTTGTAGGAAGTGCCTATCAGCCTCCCCTTACTAAATCTTTCCTCGCTGAAGAATTCAGGGTCGATTAACGGGTTTTTACGTTCAAGTATAATATCAGAGGCTAGCATTCCTATCGCTGGACACAGTTTGAACCCGTGCCCGCTGAGGCCTACAGCGTTGAATAGGTTTTTAACTTTACGTGAATATCCTATGATTGGGTGCCAATCGGGTGTTACATCGTAGAGCCCAACCCATCCGCTTGCCATCTTTGCCTCAGCCATAACTGGAAACCTCTTCGCAACGGCTTCTCCGTACCTTAAGGCTGTCTCAATACCTACCTTTTCATCGAGGTTGTAGGCTGAGGGGTATCTCTCCCTTCTCTCCATCTCAGGGTTTATGCTTCCCATGTACGTTTGAGAGTCTCCGAAAGGTCTCATGTAATAGTTATTCGGAAGGTCTGCGATAACAAAATGCTCTCCACGAAAGCTTTCAGGCCTTGTCCAGACTATGATCTCTTCCTTCATAACATCGACTGGGAGCTCAGCACCAACCATCTCCAGAAAACTGTTGCACCAAACACCTGTAGCGTTTACAATTATATCTGCCCAGATCTCTCCCTTCGAAGTTACCAGTCGTTCAATACGACCTCTCTCAATTCTTGCAGCCTTCACCTCGCACGACTCCAGCAACACACAGCCTTCTGTAACGGCAGCTTTGGCGAAGCTCTGTGCCGTAGTAACTGGGTCAGCGTATCCTGAACCTGGCTCATAAGCTGCTGCTGATAAACCTGTTATATCGATCCGTGGCTCAAGCTCTTTTAACTCCTCAACAGAAACTATTCTTGTCTCTATTCCTAAGCTTCTCTGCATCTCGACGTTTTTCTTCAACCCCTCATAATCCTCATATCCCGCGAGCATTAGAAAACCGCAGCCTCTGAACCCAGACGGCCCACCAACCTCTTTCTCCATGTTTTTCAATACGCGCCAGCTGACCAAAGCCATTTTTGCAGTCTCAGGCGTGCTGTAATGTAGCCTCACAACAGCCGTCGACCTGCCTGTCTGCCCCCAGCCCACATGGTCCTTCTCCACCAATGCAACCCGTCCACCGCCATATCTAGTCAAGTAATAGGCTATGGCTGAGCCTGTGGAGCCTCCGCCCACAACTACAACGTCAAAATACACGAAAATAAGATGGATAAGAGGGATATTACTTTAAACGGTGGGAACGGTATTTTCAGAATACAAACATACGTCTACGAAGACACATCAATCTCTGAGGAAGTATATAAACAGGTTGGTGATGTCGGAAAAATCGATGGCCGGAGTTTTGTTTTGGAGGTAAATTCGTTGCCAGGAATTTGTTGTAAAACCGATCGTTTCTGGTTCATTGCTTTTAAAGACCGAGGGCATGAGGTGGTGGACAGGTTGATAACTTTAACAACATCGGATTGACGTTAGCTGGTAATCACCTAGACTTTTGTCGTTTTTCCCGTTTGTAGGTTTTGTGTATTAACCATGTTTCGTAGGAGAGGACTGCAAGTATCATTAAGCTTATCAAGGTATCAAGGCTTAACATGACAGTCACCGAGGTTCCTTCCTCTCAGCGGTATAAGACCATAGCTTAAATATACATATATAGGTGATACGAGTTTATAAACTGCTTACAAACCATGGCAGAAATATACAGGCTCATTCTGCCAAGGATAGATGTTGCAATGGAGTCGGGTAAGATAGTTGAATGGCTGAAAAAAGAAGGGGACTACGTCAAGAAGGGTGAAGTCGTCGCAATAGTCGAGACAGAGAAGGCTGCTGTGGAGGTAACGTCTGAAGCTGATGGGCTGATAATCAAGATACTGCATAACGTAGGCGAAGAGGTCGCTGTCGGCGAGACGATAGCCGAGATACAGAAGATTTAAACACACAGCTTCTTTACGGCTTCGACTATCTTATCCGACGTTACCATATACTCTCTCTCCAACGGCTGGGCCTGTGGAGCAGGCATAGGCGGCGAGTTGAGCCTCACGATAGGTGCTTCAAGGGCGTCCAAGGCGTTCTCGGCTACATAGGCCGCTACCTCAGCAGATACGCCGCATGTCTTGATGCTGTCCTCAGCGATGATTAAACGATTTGTCTTCCTTACAGACCTTACGACCGTTTCATAGTCCATCGGCTGTATAGTTCTAAGGTCAACCACCTCTATCTTTATCCCATCTTGTCGGAGGGTGAAGGCTGCAGCCATTGCTTCAGAGACAGTCCTCGATAAAGCCACAACGGTGACGTCGTCGCCCTCAGACTTGATGTCAGCCTTTCCAAGTGGTATGAGATATTCTTCTTCAGGTACATGGCCTTTATATCCGTAATAGTTTCTGTTAAAATAAAGAGCGCCTGATTCGATGAAGAGGACAGGGTCATCGTCCCTTATTGCTGACTTGAGAAGCCCTTTGGCATCATATGGTGTGGATGGGAGAACAATTTTAAGCCCAGGGGCCTGCATGAAAGAGGCTGCAAGAAACTGGGTATGTTGGCTGCCGTAGGACCGTCCGAGGCTGTACTGTGTACGTATGACTAATGGTAGTTTAAGCTGACCCCCACTTGTAAACCTAAGTTTTGAGGCATGGGTTACTATTTGGTCGAAAGCTATCCCTGCAAAGTCGAAGAACATCAACTCCGCTACAGGCCTTAACCCGCTTAACGCCGCCCCTATAGCGGCGCCGACGATGGCGATCTCGGAGATGGGCGTGTCAATCACCCTGTTTGGGCCGAATTCCTCCAACAAGCCCTTTGTAACTTTGTAGACGCCACCAGCCAAAGCAACCTCCTCGCCGAAGACGATGACGGAGCTGTCCCTCCTCATTTCCTCCCTCAAAGCCTCGTTCAAAGCCTCTACGTATGTTATCTCCCTTACCGTCATAGGGCATCACATCCTACTTGCATATACTAAGCTTTCTAATGTAGAGAAGTCTGTAAAAGGTGAGGCCAAAACTTTATCGACGATTTTATCAAGCGTTGAGGCGATCGTGTCTTCGATCGAGCGTCTGCCTTCTTCATCCAGCAGCCCAAGCGATTTAAGCCGGTTGAAAAGCATCTCTATCGGGTCTCTCATGAGCCATTCCTCAATTTCCTCCCTCGGCCTATACCATGTCCCTAAATCATACCCCCCATGCCCTTTCTGACGATATGTCCTGCATTCTAGGAAGGCTGGGCCTTTACCTTCACGTATGTAAGATATTGCAGAGCGTGCCCTTTCATACACCTCGATCACATCGTTTCCCATGACCGTGAATGATCTTATCCCATAGCTCGATGCACGGGCGGCTATGCTTTCACCCGCAAAAGTTCTCGGGAGGGCTGTTGTCATGGCATACATGTTGTTTTCGCAGACGAAGAGGACCGGCAGCCGCCAGACCGATGCAAGGTTCAACGCCTCATGGAACGCGCCCGTGTTGACAGCGCCGTCTCCGAAAAAGACAGAGGCCAGTTTTTTCTCACCACGATATTTGAAGCCTAAAGCGACCCCAACAGCTATTGGAATGCCGCTACCGACGATTGCAGTTGCCACGGGTATGTTTTTCTCAACACATATTGGTGCGTGCATCGAGCCGCCAAGCCCCTTACACGTTCCTATAGACCTTCCCATGATCTCCCCTAAAACAGCTTCCATGGGGACACCTCTAGCCAAAGCGTGTCCGTGACCTCTGTAAGTTGATATTATCACGTCGTCTTTATCCAAGGCCTCAATAACCCCTACCGCTACAGCCTCCTGACCTATGTATAGATGGGTGGGTCCAGTTATCTTTCCTTCACGGTAAAGCCTCTCAACCCTCTCCTCAAAAAGCCTGATCTCGACCATCTTCTTAAAGAACGTAAGCAGCTTCTCACTTCCTATCTCCGATCCTTGCCTCGAGGCCATGTTTTGGGTAGAATCTACGGCAGATATATAGCTTAGTATACGTCACCGTTTTCTCTAATCTTTCTATCCTCGTATGGGGCAACTCTTCGTCTGTAAAACTCGTTCATAACAGATGAAAGCACGCCCATAGCGCGGTTGTAGTTAAAGTAGCTTGGTGAGTAAAGCTGGGCCAATAATCTCGTTATAACATAGTTAAGCCTTCCATCCATCTTTTCAACAGGCGCTTTGGAGAGCTTCTGAATGAGCGCTTCTATCTCTTTGTCTAGCTCGGCTCTCTCCTCACTAGTTATGTAGGGCATATCTTGATGTCCGAAAACAGGCATATCAATGTTTTGACAAAACACAGGTAGTGTCTTGATAGAAATTCTCTGTATATTGGGCTAAAAGTCTTGCTGTTCTTAGAGGCTTATATCAACTGAAGGGGCAATTTTAAGTGCCAGAAATAATAACATACCACAAAACCATAAGACAAGGAGGTCAGATATGCTTATCCGACACGGTCCCAACAATACTAAAATATTAAATTACACCCCTCCGATATTTATCCTATGCAATTCATAAGCCTAATAAAGTTTAGGAGAAAGTTAACACGCGAGGATGTTGACAGAACAGACCAGATCATAAGGGAGAACCCGGCTGTAAAGGTCCGAGAAATGTTTTGGACCTTCGGAGCATACGACGGTGTTCTAATAGCCGAGGCGCCTGACCACGAGACCTACCTGAAGTTTATCTTCCAGTTTGCCGACTATCTATCGACGGAGACTTTGACGGCTATCCCACGGGACCAAGCGCTTAGGATCGCCGGACTCCGAGAGTGAACCGTTAGCTAGGCGGCTTAGGTGGCCAGATCGACGTATCCTGAAAAACCCAAGCAACTATATCATCCTTTTTTAACAGGTATTTGTCAGAGCTGACCTCTGAAAGCTTCCAAGCTAGATTTTCTTTATCCCACAACCATATCATCCAGTACCAGCTGGCCTTCTCCGGTGGCTTGTTTTCACCGACGCCGTTTATCGAGTCCACAAAGTATGCGTCGTACTGTGGAAAATAGGTTGCCTTCACCTTGGCTATTTTGAGGGTTGCGTTATAGAGGCTCCAGCCTATGGGCACCAATGTGCTATTGTACCAAACTCTTGTTCCGTTCCCGTAGTCTATCAATATGTTGACCCTATAAGTAAGCCCCTCAACCTCCTTTAGTAACAAAGCGTAACGTGCTTCAAGTATGCTGTATTGGTAGAATATGTAAGATGCTACTGTCCCGACCACGATCAGTGAAATAACCAGTAATAAGGTGATCCTCTTCATAACCTTACACCTCTTACACCTCCTATTTTCACAGCTAGGTCAGCTACACGTGGGCCTAGTAGGGAGAAGAAGAGCAGGTTTGAAAAGACGTGTGCTACGGTGAAGGGAATTCCTAGGATAAGGGCCGCAACTATGTTGCTGTAGAAGAAAACGCCTACGTAAAGGTTTGTTAAAAAGTCATATAGAAAACCTCCCAACGCACCCAGCACGCCCCATACCAAACATTTGTCAACGTATCCGTTGTAGTTTATTCGTCTGGCTAATAGGGCCAAAAGAACGAAGACCATCTCCGACGCTATGAGCGTGACGAGAAGCGGTGGGGGTGCAGCTCCCCAAGGGTTCAGGCTGCCGTATATGAGCCAGCTAATGATAACTACCGTCGCACCGACTTTTAAGCCGTGGATATACGTGGCTATAAAAACCAAGACGTCGAAGAGTTTTACATTTGGAAAAGCTGTAAGTAAGTAGTTTGTTGAAAGTATTGCAGCGGTGTAAGTTGTCACAGTGGCTACTCTGTGGAGGTATCTCATGGACGGATTATCCATCCATCATTGTACTATATAAATGTTTAATGGTTATTCATGGTTTGCAACGTCCTTAACCTTGTTATTGAATCCAATTTCGTTCTCTTTTCGTCATCAACGTGGAGCAGAGGTATCGGCCCTGGGACGTAATATAGTCGGCAGCAGCTGGTTGTAACATAAACAAAGCTAAATTCAAAGGTCTAAGTTTTGGCTTTTAGCATTGAGCGCTTCAGGAAAGATAGCCGCTGTAAAACAGTGCCTGAAACAATCAATGTCTGCTTCAGCAGAGTTGAGATACCTCAAGAATGATATGGTGACAGCTCGCTGTTGCTGAGGAGCTCAACTACCTAACTGGAGATATACAACACATCACGTCGGTTCAGCGATAGAGGCTGAAGACCTGTAAATCCCAAGGGCTAAATATTGATGTGCACATATTGTATACGTACAGCCCTGGTAGCTCAGCCCGGTAGAGCGGCCGCCTCGTAAGCGGCAGGTCGAGGGTTCAAAGCCCTCCCAGGGCTTGCAATACTTTACTTCAAGCGATATTACATAATATTGAGAGTATCGACTTATTATCAACTATGTCTTCTAAAGGTGCTGTAGAAGAGTATTACTACAGAGCTGTTTGCTGCTTGCAGCCTTAGCTGGTTTTTCTGTCTACTTAAGACTCAACGGCTACGGCGTCGTTTTCCCCGATATGTGATATGAGGGCATTATACTTTGACGAAAAAACCTGAAACTAGTGGAATACTATGTTTTGGAAAGGAAGGGCGAGGCAATAATCAAGGTATCGCTGGCAGGGATATGCGGCACGGATTTAGAGATCTTGAAAGGGTATGCTGGGTTTAAAGGAGTTTTGGGACATGAGTTTCGTCGGAGTTGTTGTAGAGTCAAGCAACCCAGGCTTGGTTGGGAAGAAGGTTGTTGGAGAGATAAACGTAGGCTGCAACGTCTGCGAGTTTTGTAGAAAAGGTCTTATGCGGCACTGCCCATCAAGAACAGTTCTAGGAATCAGCGGGGGGACGGCTCCTTCGCAGAATATCTCACCCTTCCAGAATATAACATCCATGTTCTGCCCAACATGGTAAGCGATAGGCAGGCGGTTTTTACAGAGCCTTTAGCTGCGGCCTACTAAGTCCTAGAGCAGGCCAAGCTCGACCCTAGCTGGAAGGTTGCTATCTTAGGAGATGGGGGCTGGGTAACCTGGTTGCCCAAGTTCTTTCAAAAGTTGTTGCACAACTACATATATATGTGGAAAACATGAGCGTAAACTAGCTCTTTTAAGCGAGCTTGGAATAGACGTTTTTAAAAAGATAGATGAAAGGGGCCCTTCATTCATATGACCTTGTCGTCGAGGCTACTGGGAGGGAAGAAGGTTTCAAGGAGGCCATTAGGCTGGTTAAACCGAGGGGGGCCTTGGTGCTGAAGTCGACGATCGCCCAACAATACAGGCTAGACCTATCCTCCGTGGTTGTTAACGAGGTTACGGTTACGGCTCAAGGTGCGGACAGTTTAAGCCAGCGATAAACGCTCTCAAGAAAGGATTGATTAAGGTTGAGAAACTTATCGACGCCATATATAGCTTGGACGAGTTTGAAGAGGCGTTTAAGCATGCTGCATCGGGGGAAACGCTTAAAGTATTGCTCAAACCATAGACCAAGCCTCAGCCAATAAGTTGCATTTTAAAAATAACAACCCAGCAGAGGCTATTGAATGGGCCGGCGTGGATTTGAACCACGGACCTCCACCGCGTCAGGGTGGCGTCATAACCAGGCTAGACCACCGGCCCTCGCATCAACAGGTGTAAAACCATGTATTTAGAGTTTATCAAATCCTCAGCGGCAGTATCCAGATAAGGATGGTACCTTAAAGATTGGATTTTTTCTTCTGCAAAAACTCTAACCCTCAAGCCAAAGAAACGTTACCCCAATACTACACCTTCAGCAATGAAAACTCAGCCGTGAGCTTCTCCTTGAGAAAACCGCTTAATCTTTTGACAAATCCTGGATAAACGTCTCTGCCCCAGTCAAGCAGGACAACCTTCTTGAACCCTCCACTTTCCAGCCTTGCCGCCATCTCTTCCAACAGCTTCTCCTCCATGTTTCTCAAAAGATTTGTTGGGAAGGAGGTCTGTGAGTAAGGGAAGAAGTTCACCAGCGAGAATGGGACCAAACCATACGGGGTACCGTATGTCAATATTTCGAGCTCGTCCTCACCGACCAGCTCGCGGACCTTCTCCAACAGCTTTAGATGATTTTTTACGGTTGCCAGCCTATAGTTGAGCAAAACGGCCACGCCAACCCTATTTCTGTTTATTTCTGTTTTTCTCAACAACGTGATGGCTCTCTTCACCTCTGGTCTTTGAAGGCTTAACTCGTCGAAGAGTAATAGGCCGCGTTTTTTAGAGATCGGTGTGTGCCTTACCAAAATATCCGAGAGCCTCCCATCTGTACAAAACTGTTTAAAGGCCTCGTAAAGAGCTGGATGTGCCCTGGCCCTCTTCTCCAACAATTCAAACAACCTACCCTCCCAGAGGGCTTGCTTAACAATCTTCAACTCCTCAAAACATGTTGCTAGGTTATGCCAAGCCAGAAGCCTGAGCCTTTCATTTTTAGGCATGCCTTTCAGCTCTTTGACCGATGTTGTCTGGCATACGCGGCAGCTACAAGGTAGCGTAGATAGCTGTTCAAGCCTAACAGTTCTGTCGGGTAGAATGTAACGGTCTTCGAGAGCGAACAAAGCATAGGAGGCTGAATCGAAGAGGTCACATCCAAGTGCAACGATAAAGGAGAATATCATGGGATGGCCTGCACCGAACAGATGCAAAGGCTTGCCTATGCTCAGCCTAAGACGTGTTGCGGTAACCATTTTTAAAAGAGCATCGTACTTATAGGATGTCATCAACGGCGTAGGACTTCCTAAACAATATAGGCTGAACCCCATCTTCTCATACATATCTATACAACGTTCAATCAGATCGGTGTAGACGCCGCCCTGGATAGGTGCAACCCAGACACACCGGCTATCTGGACCAACAGACTCTATAGTTATCTTCACATTGGATAATGTCTCTTCAACGGTTTTTTCAGCCATACTCCTCCCAACTAAACCAGTAGGTTTGTCGAGGGGGATGGCTATGTCGGAGCTTATCCTTTCTTGGAAATGCGCTATCTCAAGCGGTGAGATATCAACTTTCCCGTACATCAAGGCTTGGTAGCCGCCCGAGT
>FWWM01009910.1_pt1 | contig 11066 bp, 10 predicted proteins | sample 2228351 | NCBI WGS metagenome assembly FWWM01 (sample SAMEA103939774, study PRJEB20133) | metagenome
TCGAGTTTCCGGTGCTGCCCACATAGCCGATGATCTGGCCCTTCTTGACCGTGGCACCGCTGGACGACCCTGACGCCGACTTCGACGGGGAGATCGTGGACGTCAACCCCGACCAGCAGAAGCTCAAGGTGCTGGTCGACGACGGGATGAAGTTCGTGCGCGAGACCCAGGAGCGCTTCGACCTGATCACGCTGGATCTCAACCTGCCGGACCTCGACGGCGTCGAGGTCTGCCGCCGGCTTGCCGCAGCAAAGGACGCGAACCTCACTGGTATCCCCGGATCGGTGGTAGCCTTCAAGAATCTGCCGGCAGACCTGCGCCATGTCGTTATTCCCTCATACGAGCAGTGCCGCGCCGACAAAGACCGATTCAACGAAGCATTCCGGCTCTGGCACCGGGAAGCCGGCAACCCAGCAGGCAGGACGGTTGTTCAGCCGCACGGTGACTGGCTGGTGGTGCAATACCCGCCACCTGCGCCGATGTCTGAGGCCGAGCTCGATGAGGTCTACGACCTGCCTTTCACTCGTCGGCCGCATCCGAGCTACCAAGAAAAGGTCCCGGCGTTCGAGACAGTCAAGCACTCAATTGTCTCGCACCGGGGCTGCATCGGTTCATGCTCATTCTGCTCGCTTGCGGCTCATCAGGGGCGCATCATCCAACGCCGCAGCGTGAGCTCGATTGTCCGCGAAGCCGAGCGGATTACGCGCATGCCCGGCTTCAAGGGACACATCACCGACGTCGGCGGCCCGAGCGTCAACATGTACGCGGCGACTTGCCGCACGATGCGCGCCGGTCGAGTCTGCCCGCAGCGCAGCTGCACCTGGCCTAAGCGATGTCAGAACCTCAACCTGAATCTCGCTCAGGAACTGGCCGTGCTCCAAGCGGTGAGACAGATACCCGGGGTGAAAAAGGTCTCGGTTGGGTCGGGCGTGCGCTACGACCTGCTCAACGACCGTGAAGGCCTCAACTACCTTGAGCAACTGTGCCGTCATTACGTCTCCGGGCAACTCCGTGTTGCGCCCGAACACGTCTCGAACCGGGTCCTCGCGGCGATGCGCAAGGCCGACCACGCAAGCTACCGGCGATTCCGTGCGCAGTTCAGCCGAACGAATCGTATCATCGGCAGGAAGCAGTACTTGATACCTTACTTCATCTCCGGCCACCCGGGCGCTACACTCGATGACGCGGTTGAACTGGCGGAGTTCCTGATTCGGGTCGAACGCATCCGCATCCGCCAGGTCCAGCAGTTTACGCCCCTGCCCATGACTGCTGCCGGGGCCATGTACTACACCGGTAAAGACCCGTTCACCGGCCGGCCCATCCACGTCGGCAGCCCGCAGGAGCTCAGCCTTCAACGACTTCTCCTTCAATTGCACACGGCAGAGGACTTTCGCCGGGCAGAACGGGCGCTCAGGCAGCTCGGCCGACCCGACCTCGCGGCGAGGCTCGCCCAGCTCTGTCCTCCGCGCGGCCGTTCAAGAAGACCGCTCCGACATTGACAATCGGACGATTTCCGGTGATATTCACGGTATGAAACCCAGTCAACTGGCAACCGTCGCCTTTGCGCTGCTTGCGCTTGTCGCCTGCGATGAGCTCGTTCCCGACGACGGTCTCACCGACCTGACCGGTGACTCCTTCTATCTGAGCAACAACATCAATGTCGTAGCGATTACCGGCAACCCCGGCCTGAGTCCGAACGGCCCGTTCACACTCGGCATGACCATCACGTCCAAAACGGGCAACGTCGAGACCGACGTCCTGCCGGCCGGATTGCTTTTCAGGCGGCGCAAGAAAGACATTCAGCACATGCTCCTACTCAAACCACACGTCATCACCTCAGACACCAACACCAGAACCGAACTGCTCGGCACGTTCTGCTGCAACAAGAAACGGCTGTCGCCGGACGTCGGCGATACCTTCGACCTTGGACCGGTCACCGACAACCCCGGATTGAGGCAGATTGTCAACCTGGTACAGGACAAAGATATCTCCGGCAGCGCGGCCATGTGGCTGGTCCAGCGTGCGGTCTACATGGTGACCGACTCGACCGGCCTGACCCAGGCGTACATTGACTCTCTTGAGGCACTTCCTGGCAACACGCAACTGGCGCGGCAGCAGGCGCATTCCGCCGTCTCTCTGCGCCGCGCATGTTTTCGTTGACAAGCGCGCCAAGATTCGTAATCTTTCCGCGATGGACTCTACGACCCCGAGTAAGCGGGTCGCATCAAGACCACTCCTTAGCCTTGAAGTCTCACGTGACAATTGTCCGTTACCTACGACCGCAGCCGCGAATGCGGCCCGGTCAAGCTCTAAACCAAAGGAGGTCTGATGCCTGTAAAGAAGAAGAAGGCCGCGAAGAAAAAGAAGAAGTAGGCTGCTCGAGAGCAGACGCCGCTCGCCACTGTGGCCAGCGCCACTACGGCGGGCGGCTGCTTTTGTCGTGAGTCGCGTCCTTTGCCTTGACTATGGCGAACGCCGCACTGGCGTGGCGGTATCGGACGAGACTAGGATGATTGCCCAAGGGCTGCCAACGATTGACTGCCGGAGCGAGAGCGAGCTGCTGGATGCGGTTCGGCAACTGATAGCCGACTACGGCATAACCGAGATTGTCATGGGGCTGCCGGTCAGTCTTTCGGGCCGGCCGAGCGCCCGCTCTGAGAAGGTCCGGGCCTTTGCCGGTCGCCTCGTCCGGGATTCGGGTATCCCGGTTACGCTGGTTGATGAGCGGTTGACCACGGTTATGGCAACACGAGTGCTTGCGGAAATGAACAAACGGCCGGGGCAAGGCCGCAAGCAGCCATGGGCGTCGCGTAGGCGACGGGCTGAAACTGACCGTATCGCCGCGATGATTATCCTCGAGGGGTATCTGGCTCGGGAGCGCATTAGATGAGTAGAGGAAGGGGGAGCCAGCCCCGGTGCGCAAGGACGCGCGTTGATTGGGGCAGTTCATCGGCTCCTTGCGGAGCCGGCACTGAGATGAGACTGGCTTGGCTGATGTTGTCGGCAGTGTTGCTGCTCGCTTGCCGGGAATCCGGTCCGCAACCGGGGCGGCGCGTCGAAGTCCGAGTCCGGGCCGACATGTCATTTGCCGAGCTGACCGACAGCCTGGTTGCCCGTGGGGTAGTCAGGAACCGGTTCCGGTTCACTACGCTCGCGCGATTCCATTCCTACGAGGGGCGTATCGTCCCAGGGCGCTATCACCTGCGCCTGAGCACAGACGCGGCAACAGTTCTGCAGCTGCTGAGTCGGGAGATACCGGCGCTCCTTATGGTCACTATCCCTGAGGGTCTGACTTGTCGCCAAGTGGCCGCGCTCCTAGCCGAGTACGGCATCTGTGAGGCGGAGCGGTTCCTTGACGCCTGCACCGACACGGCGCTGATGCGCGAGCTCGGTATTCCTGCGACCTCAGCAGAAGGGTTTCTTTTCCCCGAAACCTACCAGCTCAGCACGGCCGAGCACCCGGCCGACATTGTCCGACGGATGGTGCGGCAGTGTTTCAGCGTGCTCGGTGACTTGGCTGGCCGCGACCCGCTTGCCGTGGTGACTCTCGCTTCCATCGTGGAAAAAGAGGCTCAGGCGCCGGACGAGTTCCCACGCGTCGCCGGTGTGTTTGCCAACCGGCTCAGACAACGCCTGCCGCTGCAGTCGTGCGCCACGGTTCAGTACGCGCTGCCCGAGCGCAAGAGCGTGCTTACGCTTGAGGATACAAGGTATCCTTCACCTTACAATACCTATCTCCGCGTCGGGCTACCGCCCGGGCCAATCTGCAATCCGGGCCGGCGTGCGCTGGCCGCAGCAGTCAACCCTGAGCGTCATGACTACATCTTCTTCGTTGCGCGGGGTGACGGCGGTCATATCTTCTCCCGCACTGCGGCCGAGCATGAGGCAGCCTGTGCCCGCGTGCGCCGCACCCGCTAGCGGTCGCGACCCAGTTTGCCCTCACCCCTGCCCTCCCTTTCGAGGGAAAAGGGAAAGGAGGATGAAGTCGGTCGGTGTCCGAAGCGAGCGCGCCGACAGCGCTTGACCAGTTGTCGGTTAGGCCTAATATGGAGCGGTGAAGACTATCCGCGATGCGGTCCACGGCGACCTCGATTTCACTGACGACGAACTGCGCGTCATCAACACCGCCTGCTTCCAGCGGCTGCGCGGCATCAAGCAGCTCGGGGCCGCGTACTTGGTCTTTCCGAGCGCGGTGCACACTAGGTTCGAGCATTCCTTGGGCACCTGTGGAATCGCCAAGCAGATGGTCGCCCACATCCGGCGTAACTGTGGCGAGCAGGTGGTAAGCGCGGAGGATGAGCGACTCATCGGCATCTACGCGTTGGTGCATGACCTGACCCACATTCCGTTTGGGCACACGATTGAGGATGAGCGGAGAGTCTTCCCGCGCCATGACCAGAACCGCGTACGCATTGACCACTTCCTTGAGCGAACCGATACCGGCCGGGCACTGGAAGAGCTCGGACTGAGATACCAAGTTGGCCAGCTCATGAAGAAGAAGCGACTGGGCGCGGCCGGGCCGACGTTTCACTACGATATCGTGTCGAGCACCATCTGCGCCGACCTCCTTGATTATCTGAAGAGAGACTCGTACTTCACCGGGCTTTCCCAGCAGTACGATGAACGGCTGTACAAGTACTTTGTCATCGAGGATGGCGGCCTGGCCATCAACCTGGTTCGAGCCGGGTTGTTCCGGATGGACGGACTTTCCGAGACCCTGAACGTACTCCGGATGCGCTACGTGCTGTCGGAGCGCTGCTACTACCACCCAGCCAAGAACGCAGCTTCGGCGATGGTTTCGAAGGCGCTGGAGCTGTGCATCAGCTCGGGCCGGATGCGGCTTTCTGAGCGTTCGTTCTACGATGTGGGCGATGAGGGGTTTCTGCGGGTCCTGCAATCCGGCCCGACGCCGGCCCGGTACCTTGTTGACAGCTTCCTAGCCCGTCGGCTGTACAAGAAGGTGTACTTAGTGTCGCGCCGGAGTCTTGCCTCGACCGAGCGGTTCTCCGTCTTCCATCTCGACCCGGTCAAGCGGGCCGAGGCCGAGCACTGGCTGGCGCGCCGGCTCAAGGTGCCGTTCCGGTCGGTGATTGTCTACTGTCCATCGTCCGCGATGCAGTTGCGCGAGGCGAACGCCCGGTTCAAGTTGGCTCCAGGTGAGCCGCCCCGCCGGCTTGAGGGTAACCAAGAGGTCGAGAACCTGAAGCGCCAGCAGGAGAATCTCTGGAAGTTCTTTGTCTTCCTCGACCCGGCGCACGCCGACAAGGCCGCGGCCGCGGGCAGACTGTGTGAAGAGTATTTCGGGCAGCGGAATGAGCTGCCCGAGCTGGGCCGGAATACGACAGATGGTCGAGTCCTGTCGGGCCGGCAAAGAGAAAGCCAAACCGAAAAGGAGGTATGAGTGTACTGTAGAAGCTGTGGTAAAGAGGTCGTCGAAACTGCGGAAGTCTGTGTCGGCTGCGGTAGCAAGCCCAATGCCGGCACCAAGTACTGTCAGCACTGTGGTGTCGAAACCGACCCCAAGGCTGAGGTCTGCGTCAAATGCGGAGTCAGGCTTGGGACCGTTGCGGCCAAGCCAAAAGAGGGCAAAGATTGGCTGGTGGCCCTGCTGCTTTCCATCTTTTTGGGCCAGCTTGGTGTGGACCGGTTCTACCTGGGCTACGTCGGGCTCGGCATTCTCAAACTGGTCACGGTCGGCGGCTGCGGCATCTGGTGGCTGGTGGACCTGATTCTCATTGCATCCAACAAGCTGAAGGATTCGGACGGCCGGGAGCTGGTGAGAAAGTAGGCAACCGCACAAAGGTGTCTCAGCCTGTTCACGGTCGCAGGGCCGGACAGCTGGTGTTCAACCTGCTCATCTTTTCCGGCCTTGCCGGTCTGGCCCTAGTCCCGGTTGAGTTACTTGAGCGCCTGCCGTCGGTCTGCCTGAACCGGCACTTGTTCGGATTCTGTCCGGGCTGCGGCACGGTGCGAGCGCTTGCGCATCTGCTACGCGGCGACTTAGTCGGCGCACTCAAATGCAACGTCAACTGCCTAGTGATTGCGCCGCTGATTGCGGGGCTTGCGGCTTGGCAGTTCTGGGCTGCGGTGCGAGATTGGATTCGGGTGCGTTCGGGTCGGCACAGTCGGTTTGACACTGACCCGGCCTAAGCCTAGAATCGTTGTTCAGCCGGATGATTTGCCCGCAAGAAAGGACATCATGAAGCGAATATCCCCGCTATTAGTCCCGCTGTTCTTTGCCCTCGCCTCGGCCCAACCGTTTCAGGAAGGGAAGTATGTCCTGTTTCCCCGACCGGAGCCGACCGACCGTGAGTCCACCCATCACTATGACGTCCGGCATTACCGAATAGACCTGAACTTGCCGATGACTTCGGGCGCAATGAACGCCGTGTGCCGGGTCAAACTCGTTACGCGCCATGACAATTTCGACACGTTCAGCCTGCACTTCGTTAACCTCGTCTGCGACTCAATCCGCCGGGCCGGCAATGTCTGTACGTTCACGACCGGAAGTGGCCGATTGCTCGTGAGCCTAGACCGGCTGTTCGCCAATGGCGAAACTCTTGAGGTTGACATCTTCTACCGCCGGAACTCAGGAACCTCGAACCGTGGTTTCTACTGGTACGCACGCGGCACTCAGAACATTCCCCACGCGGTGGCATACTCGGTGACTGAGACCGACGACTCGCGTTACTGGTTCCCATGCTTTGACCAGCCGTGGGACAAGGCCGAGCAGGGGTGCCAGATTAATATCACGGTGCCGGATTCGCTGTCGGCCTGCGCCAACGGCACGCTTGACTCGGTGACCGCCGGCGCCTCGACCAAGACCTACTGGTGGACCCACCGTTTCCCGATTTCCACCTACCTAATGTGCTTTGCTGCCTCGAAGTTCACCGACTGGCAGGTTTGGTGGCATTACGGCGGTGACTCGATGCCGGTACGCTACTATGTCTGGCCGGAAGATTCGATTCCGGCGGCAAACAACTTCTCGCGCATGGGTGATATGCTCACGTTCCTGTCCCAGTCCGACCGGTACGGGCTGTATCCCTTCTTCAGTGAGAAGTATGGCATGGTTGCGGTCTACCCATATCCGTGGGGCGGGATGGAACACCAGACTATGACCACGATTCACCGCAATTGGGCACGCAACGGGTCGGTCAACGGCATCGTGCACGAGCTCGCGCACATGTGGTGGGGCGACATGGTGACCTGCCTCGACTGGCGGAATATCTGGCTGAACGAGGGCTTCGCCACCTATTCGGATGAGCTGTACCAATACCACTACCAGGGCCGCTCATCGTTTCTTTCGATGATTCGCTCCCGGGCTGATGACTATTTCAGCGAGGAGGCGAGCGACCCACACCCGATTTACGACCCGCCCCCGGGCCACGAGTTCGACTGGGGGCACTCCTACTGCAAGGGCGCGTGGGTGCAGCACATGCTCCGCTACGTTGTCGGCGACACGAACTGGGCTGCGCCGGGTCTTTTCTTCCGGATGCTGCGGGCCTACGGCGACAGTCTGAGATTCGGCAACGCCAACACCGAAGACTACCGGCGCATCGCCGAAGGCGCCACCGGCCTTGACCTGCACTGGTTCTATGACGAATGGGTCTACCAGCTTGGCTATCCGCGTTACACCCTCGGCTGGCAGGCGCGGCAGTCGGACAACGGCTGGTCAGTTCTGCTCAACCTGAGCCAGAACAATATGACCGGTGCCCCGGCTTGTTTTCATATGCCGGTCGAGGTGCGGGTGCGGTTCGCCTCGGGTGATACCATCATTCGGTTCGACGTGAACTCGAACCCGCAGCGCAGCGAGTTCCCGGTGCGGGCGCAGCCGACCGGCGTAGACTTTGACCCAAACGAGTGGCTGCTCGACCAGCACACGGTTACTGTCGGCGTCGAGGAGAACCAAGGTGTGGCTGCGCCGGGGCTGCGCGTCGCCGGCGCAAACCCGAACACAGGCCCGGTGAGCCTGCAGATTGAGCTGCCAGCCTCGGTTAAGGCTCGGCTCGAGGTCATTGACCGGTCCGGCCGGCTTGTGCGCACGCTCGTCGCCGACCGAATTCCGGCGGGCCGTTCGGTCGTGCACTGGGGCCTTACCGACGAACGCGGACGCAGGCTTGGCGCTGGTGTCTACTTCGTGCAACTGGTCGTCGGCCAGGAGCGGAGAGCTGTCAGTCTAGTCTTGCCCTGACGGCGCAGTCGAAGTGTCCTCATAGACGAGGACGAGTTCGATGCCCAGCTCTTTCAGTTTGTCCTTGATTCCCTGCGTGACGGCATTGGCCCGAAAGCGGCGCCAGCGAGTCAGTTCTTCTGGATAGTCGGCGAGTGCGGCCCGAAAGCTGCGGAATGCGCTTTCGCCCTGCAGCGCCGCGATCAGGCGTGACTGGAGCGGCAGGTTGGCAACAGTGCGGATAAAGTCCTCCATTACGGCATACCCCTGGCGGCCGGACAACGGCGCAACACGGAGGTAGCGACCGGGCGCAGCTCTCATCAGCTCGAGCAATCGGTCCCGATTGTAGCTGAACACCGGTATGACCTCGCCGGTCTCGGTATCGAGATAGTGGGGAATACCATCGGCCCGGTTGTCCAGGGCAAAGAGCAGGTCTTTTCTGAGCACTCTGAGCTCGCGCACGGGTGATTCTACGCGGCGCGCCGATGACGTCAACCAGAATCGCCTTCCGCTCATCGGTTTCTTCGGGAAGATTGACTCGGCCGCTTGGCAGCCTACGATGTTGCATGGAGCTCTGGCTGACACTGGTCTCGCCGGTACGAATCAGGTTACTGGCCACAGGAGTGCTGGGCTTTGCCGCCCAGGTGGTGTTGATGCGCGAGCTGATGACCAGTTTTGCTGGCAATGAGTTGACCGTCGGGGTCGTTGTTGCAGTCTGGATTCTGTTTGAGTCATTGGGTGCGCTGGCTGCGGCGCGCGTGCCGGACGAGCGGGCCGCGGCTTTGGTCATTCCCCTCGGTCTGGGGGCCGCCCTTGCCAGCGTGGCCGCAGTTGTAGCACCAGTTCTCGCCCGGCCGGTACTGGGCTTGGTCATCGCCGAGACATTCAGCTTGCCTCAGGTCTTGCTCGTCTCGGCCGCGGCAGCAATTCTGCCCGCCGGGCTGCACGGCGCTCTGTTTGTCGCCTGTGCCGCGACGCTGGGGCGAGAGGAGGCGGGATTGAGTTGTTCGAGAAACTCCGGCGGAACATCAAGCGCTACTCCGGGCAGGGCATACACGATTGAGGGGCTAGGTACCGGGCTTGCCGGACTGGTCGTTGCGCTGGTGCTGGTCAGTCGAGTCCCTGGCCTGGCGCTGGTTGCCGGTGCTGCTGTGCTGTTGGCGGTTGCGGTTGTCCTCGGGCAGTGGCGGCCGGTATGCGTCGCGCCCGGCATCATGACGGCCATCGCCTGTGGCGCGGTCGCGCTTGCCGCGAACCGGATTGAGCGCCTCACCTGGGCGGTTGCTTGGCCCAGCCAAGAGGTGACCGCGGTCAATGAGTCGCCCTACGGCAAGATTGTTTCTTTACGTCGTGGTGAACAACGGGTTGTGCTCTATGACGGCGCGCCGGTTGTGAGCGTGCCTCCGGCTGACCCAGCGGCGATTGAGGAGCTTGTCGGTTTCGGCCTGCTTGCGCACGAGAATCCACGAAAGGTGCTGATGGTAGGTATGGGACTGGGTGGATATGTTGCCCAAGCACTCAAGTACCGGGTGGCCGAACTGACCGTGGTTCAGCTCGACCCGCTGCTGACCAGCGCGGCGCTTGCCGCCGGAGAGAGTCTAGTGAGAAGCGAACTGAACGATGCCCGGGTCCGCTACGTTCATGCCGACCCGGTGCGGTTCATGGCAACCGACCGCGGACAGTACGACTGCATCATTCAGCTTGATGTGCAGCCGGCAAATCTCGCTGCCAGCCGGCTGTTCACGGTTGAGTTCTTCCGGCTTTGCCAGCAGCGACTGGCGCCCGACGGCAGCTTCGTTGTTGCCGGGCCGGGCGAGGCAGCGCGACTGGCGCCGGAGCTGGCTCGTGTCCTGCGCCTGCGGTTCAAGACAATGGCCGCAGCCTTCGCGAGCGTCCAGTTGTTGGCCGCGGATGCACCGCTCATCTTCGGCTCAAACCGGCCGCTGGATATGACGCCGGAGACACTCGTCCAACGTCTGCGGCAGGCCGAGGTCGAGAACATGGTCTTGGACGAACGCTACCTTGCTGCACTGCTCAGTGACTTCCGTTCGGCAATGCTGGCGCGGGAGTTGACTCCGGATTCAGGCGGTTCAAAGCTGAGCAGCGCGTTGACACCGAGCGAGCTGTTTCTGGGCATGGTGCGGCAGAATCGGCTCGCTTGGCCTAGCATTGGACGATGGTACGCCGGCATCGGCCAGGTGTCTCCCATGTGGCTGCTGATGCCGCTGGTGGGATTGTTATTTGTCGGCCTGGCGGGCGCGCATCTGGGTAGGGCAGGGTTTCGGCATGGTTTCGCGTTGTTCCTTTCCGGCATGGCCGGCGCGGCGATTGTGACAATGACCGTGTTCGGGTTTCAGGTAAGGCACGGCTCAGCTTACTCAGGCGTTGCGATGGTTATGGCCGCGTTCATGCTCGGCTCGGTCGGCGGGGCTTGGTTGGGCGGACGGCTCGGCCGCCGAGGGACGACACACGCGTTTGTCGCGGTCGAGCCGGTACTCGTGTTCTGCTGCGTCGCACAGCCGGTTCTGATCCGAACAGGAAGTGCGCTTTCGTTTGGTCTCATCGCGCTGTTGGCCGCGGGATGTCTTGGCCTGCAATTCGCAATCGCCGGTGCGGCTCAGCCGGGCACGGCAGCTGCGCGCACCGGTATGCTTACCGGACTCGACCTTGCCGGTGGCTTTTGGGGCGGGCTGCTCACCTCGCTCTTTTTGCTCCCGGTGTACGGCGTCCTTTTGACCAGCGCAATCATCGGCGGGGCCAAACTCACAAGCCTGGTGGCGCAGGTTGTTCCCAGCCGCCGAATCCGCGCTTGAGCCACGCTGCGCCAGGGACGAGAGGAGTAACGAGGGGAAGTCCCGGTGCGCTCAGATGCGCGCCGACGGGGGAGGGTTTCTCA
>FWWM01016359.1_pt1 | contig 11066 bp, 9 predicted proteins | sample 2228351 | NCBI WGS metagenome assembly FWWM01 (sample SAMEA103939774, study PRJEB20133) | metagenome
ACCACGAGCATGACGTTGCCATTGCCATGGTCGCAGCCGTCGCTGTCGTTCTGGTATAGCACACGCCCAAACTCGCTCAGCACGATCACGACGAATCGCCCACGCCACTGCGGGTCGGCGTTCATGTCGTCGCAGAAAGCCTTGATGTTGTTGGCCAGGTTAGTGATCAGCTTCGGGAAGCGCGGATTGCCATTCCATTCCACCGTGCCCTGGTTGTCGTGAGTGTCGTAGCCACCGCCGACGTCCACAGTCGCCACCCGCAGCGGATTGGCGATCGAGGCCTTGGCAATCTGCGCGATCGTCCTCATGGAGGTCCCGAAGCGACCATAGTCGAGCACATAGTTGGCATCGGTGAGGTACTGGGCAGCCGGCACGTAGTTCGTCTCGAAGACGTTGCGCAGCATGTCGTAACCCTGCAATGACTGCCGGCCGACCACCTCGACGAAATCATCCCCGCGCTGATACATCTGTTGCAGAACAGCGCGCTGCGCCGCCAACAGTGCATTGCGCGTCTCGGCTGGCACCCACTGTGCCGCCTTCCATTGCGGCCCGAACTCACTGGGTTCGGGCACGGCGATGGTGCTGCGGCCCGCTGTCGAGAAGAGGGACGGTGGGACGCCCCACTGGGGCGCAACCGCCAACGCGTCGCTCGGCTCGCCGGCAGCATCGAGGTAGCGCGCGACCCACCCGCCAGCGTTGTTTTTGCCACCCAGGTCCACATAAAGCTCGGTGTCGAAGTGCGAACCGGTGATATCCGGCGAACCGCAGGCATCCACGATGGCCAGGTCACCATCCTGGAAGAGCTTGAACAGGCCACCGGTGTCGCTGGGGTGGGGGTTGGGCACGTTCACGCCGGCGATGCCGCGAGCGGCGTCGGGGTGGAGGGCAAACCTGCCGTTCAGGTCAATCGCCTTGCGGGCTGCCCCTGAGTTCGGCGGAGCGATGTTCATCGTCGGCCGAAGGGTGTTGTAGTAGCGACGCCGGTCATCCTCGCTGGTGTTGAACGGCACGACCAGGTTCAGGCCGTCCAGGCCACCTCGCACGAACACCAGCACCAGCAGGTCACGATTGTTAGGCGGCTGGCCCGGCGCTTGGGGCAAGATGCCGTGCAGCGCATCGGCCGGCTGCGGCGAATCGCCCTGTGCTCGCGCAACATTCGAATCGAACAGGAGGTTGGTGATCCCAAACCCGCGCATCGCTGCTGCAGCAGCAAAGCCGGCACACCCCCTGAGGAAGTCTCGTCTGTTCATGGGCGCCGAGGATTGTGTGTCGGCGTGCGATCAGAACATGACGATTGACCGACGGGCGCACAAGACGATTGGTATACGCCGGTCAGTGACGTGCGCTCATCGCACGCTGGCTTTGCCAGATCCACCGACGAGCTGGTCCAGCTCGTCCTTGCCGAACAATGCCAGATCGCCGGGGATGGTGAGCTTGAGCGCGCTCATCGCGTGACCATAGATCAGTGAGGCTTCCAGCCCCAACCCCCAGCACTGCGCCGCCATGAACCCGGCGTCGAAGGCGTCACCCGCGCCAATACGGTCCACAATCTGCGGCACCCGGAAGGTCTGCGGCACCTCGACCTGCTGCGACTCTGTCTGGGCGATCGCGCCGGCCTCGCCAAGCGTCATCACCAGCGTGCCGCAACCGAAGCGCCGGCGCAGCACCCCGACGGCTTCGTGCGGCTCGTCCGGCGCGCCGAACAAGGCCACGGCATCGCGATGCGCGACGAAGACGTAGTGACACAAACCCATCATTGACTCGAGCGCGCGTCCCGCGTCCTGGGGCGACCACAGCAGCGCCCGGTAGTTGACGTCGAACGAAACAGTCAGGTTATGCTCACGGGCGAAGCGCAGCACCTCCGCAGTCATGGTGAGACAACTCTCGCTAAGCGCCGGCGTAATGCCGGTCATGTGCAGCCAGCGCGAGGCAGCGATCCGGTCGAGGTCCACGTCCGCGAAGGACATCCGGCTGGCTGCGGAGCCGGCGCGGTCGTAGATCACGCGGTTGGGGCGCGGCGGCACGGCCAGCTCGATGAAATACACGCCAGCACGCTCGCCGGGCACGAAGCGCACCCCGGCCGTGTCCACGCCGTGCGAAGCGATCACCGAGACCACTTTGCGCCCGAGCGCGTTCTCCGGCATGCGCGAGAGCCAGGCCGTGCGGAAACCCAGGCAGGCGAGGTTGATCGCCACGTTCGATTCGGCGCCGCCGATCTGAAAATCGAACGATTGCGTCTGTGCGATGCGTTCGAAGTTCGGCGGCGACAGGCGAACCATCGTCTCGCCAAGCGTGATGAAGTCAAAAGAATCAGGCATGCGCCGAGTTAAGCACAGGGCCAGGAAGGGTGCAAAGCGAGAGGGAGAAGAACGTATGAGAGAGCGGGGAGGCTCCAGTTATGAAGCCTCCCCATTAGGCGCAGGTTAGAAGTCGAAGTCGTCAATGTTGTCCTTGTTGAAGATAAAGGGCGGCCCAAGCAGAATTTCGCTGCCGTTGATCTTCAACTCACCCAGGCGGCCGGCCTTGAGCGAGGTCGCACCCGGTTGCAGCTCGCCATCGGCGATCGCGCGCGCCGCATACACGGCGGCATAGCCGAGGTCAACCGGATTCCACAGCACCACGCTCTTGACGCAGCCCTCTTTCACGAACGGGCGCATCTGGTTCGGGGTGGACAGGCCGACGACGGCGATCTGGCCACACTTGCCGGCTTGCTTCACCGCATCGGCCGCGCCCGGGAAGGCCACCGATGACAGGCCAAATACGCCCTTCACATTCGGATAGGTCTTCATGATGTCCTGCGTCGCCTTGAACGCCAGCTGCTGGTCTTCTTCGGACGGCAGGATGGTGACGATCTTCAGATTGGGATACTTGGACGAGGCATACTTCTTCATCTCCTCAATCCAGCGGTTCTGGTTGGGTGCCGTCAGCGAGCTGGTGACGATGGCGACCTCGGCATCTTCGCCGACCTGGGAGACCATGTCCTCGATCAGCGCCTGACCGATGGCATCGAAGGTGGCCTGGTTGACGAAGAACTGGCGCGCGTCCTCCTGCGCATCGGCGTCGTAGCCCACGACGAGGATGCCCTGGTCGAGCGCCTTCTTCAGCACGGGGGCGATGGCCACCGGGTCATTCGACGCGAAGAGGATCACATCCACACCCTGCGTGATGAAGTTGTCGATGAACTCGATCTGCTTCTCGATCTTGGCCTCGGTTGGCGCGTCGGTCTTGAAGTCAATGTTGCCGAGCTCTGCAGCTGCCTGCTCCATGCCCTTCGTCGTGGCAGCGAAGTAGCCGATGCCGATCAACTTCGGCACGTCACGGATGACCAGCTTCTTGCCCTTGCGATCCGGCGCATTCTTCGGGACACCTGCCTTCCAGCCAGCGGGCAGTTGGCTCTCGGCTGCCGGCTGAGGTTGGGCGGGCGCAGCCGGCGCCGCAGCAGGTGGCGGCGCTGCGCAGGCCGCCATCAACACACCGGACAAAACGAGCAGCGATAAAGAACGACTGAGCGCATATTTCTTCATGGAAGTTACTCCTCCTTATCGAACGATGCGAGACGACTTCATCGAGACCATACGGCGTTCATCGCGCGATTCGCTGTTCCGCCCGATACGCATCACCTCCTCCGCACGATGTTGTTGATCAGCACAGCCAGGATCAGCACGATGCCGATCACCATGAACGTGGCGTCGCCCTTGACGCCGGTGAGCAACAGTCCGTTGCGCAACAGCGTGATGATCAACAAACCCAGGACCGTGCCGATGATGCTTCCGCTGCCGCCGAAGATGCTCGTCCCGCCGAGGACGACGGCCGCGATTACATCCAGCTCCAGGCCGGTGGCGGCGTCGGCGCGCGTGGTGGTCACGCGCGAGGTGAAGATGAAGGCTGCCAGGCCGGCCATCAACCCGCTGGCGGCGTAGAGCGTGAACTTCACCCGCTCGACAGGGATGCCCGAGAAGCGGGCAGCCACCTCGTTGTTGCCGATGGCATATACCCAACGCCCAAAGCCGGTGCGCGAGAGCAGCAGGTGGGCCGCCACGACCAGCACCACCAGGATGACGAACTGGGTGGGGAGTGGACCAATCTGCCCCTGTCCCCAAAATGCAAATTCCTCGGGGAAGCCGCGCGCCGAACGCGCCTGGCTGATGCCGAAGGAGAAACCACGGTAAATAGCCAGCGTCGCCAGCGTCGCGATCAGCGGTGGCACTCGCACGTAGGCGATCAACACACCGTTGATCGCTCCGCCAACCAGCCCGGTCAACAGGCAGATCAGCACGGCCAGCGGCAACGGCAGACCAACCAACTGCCAGGAGAAGCCCAGCATCACCGCGCTCCAAGCCAGCATCGAGCCGACCGAGAGATCAATGCCGCCGCTGATGATGATCAGCGTCATCGGCAGTGCCAGCAGCGCGGTCTCGGTGAACAGGCGCGTCTGATTGAGCAGGTTGTTCACGGTGAGGAAGCGGTCGGAGAGCAACGAGAGCACGATGATGATGCCCAACAGCACGATGAACAGCACGCCCTCCTGCGTGCGAAGCAAACTGGCGCGATACCGGCGTCCCGACGACACCGCAGTCGTCTCCGTCATGCCAAACGCCTCCGTCGAATCACATCCACCAGCACCGTCAGCAGAATCAATCCGCCCTGGACGGCCTGCAGCCAGAACGGCGACACCTTGAGGAAGACCGACGCCGTGCCGATCAGGCTGATGAGCAGCGAGCCAAGCAGCGCCCCGATCACCGTGCCTGTCCCGCCCAGGATGCTCACCCCGCCGACGACAGCACCACTGATCACAGCCAGCTCGAAGCCCTGGCCGGCGTTGGACTGGATGGCGGTGAACTTGCTGGCATACAGCACCGCTGCCAGGCCGACCAGCAGGCCGTTCACCACGAACACGAACAGATACACGCGCTTCGGATCAATGCCGGCCAGCCGGGCAGCTTCGGCATTGCCGCCGACGGCGTAGATAGCGCGGCCGAAGCGGTGATACTTCATGAACAACCCAACCGCAGCCGCCACCAGCACCATCACCCAGATGGGGTTGGGGATGCCCAATGTGCTGCGCTGGCTGAAGAAGAATTCCGGTGGCAGGCTCTCGATCCATCGGCCCTGCGTCACGAGGATCAACCCACCTCGCAGGATGCTCAGCATGCCGAGCGTGACGACGATGGCCGGGATGCGCGCATAGGCGACCAGCACGCCGTTGACCGTGCCCATGATCCCACCAGCGATGATGGCTGCCAGGAAGGCAAGCGGCACCGGCGCCCCGTTGCGCGCCAGCTCGCCCGCGATCGTGGCGCACACGCCGAGCATCGAACCGACCGAGATGTCAATGTTGCCGCTCACGATCACCAGCGTCATGCCCGTTGCCGCAACGGCGATATAGGCCGTGTTCACGGCGATGTCGAGCAGGTTTGTGGCGCTGAAGAAGTCCGGGTTGGCCAGCGAGACCACGAGCGTCATAGCAAAGATGGCTGCTGCGATGACAGCCTCTTGCTGGGCAAACAGCCCTCGTCGCGGGCGCGCTTGTGTCAACCGTCCAGCCTGTGTCGCCATGACGCCTCCCTCATGATGGCTGGCCGGACACAGACAAGGGCGTGTCACTCAACTCGTCCGCACCCATCGCCGCGGCAATCACGGCTTCCTGCGTGGCCTGCGCGCGATCCAGCTCGGCCACGATTTCCCCCTGGCGCATGACCAGGACGCGATCGCTCATCCCCAGGATCTCCGGCAGCTCGGATGAGATCATCAGGATACCCATGCCCTGCTGGGCGAGCGTGCTCATCAGGCGGTGAATCTCGGCCTTCGCACCCACGTCTATGCCGCGCGTCGGCTCGTCGAGGATCAGCACGCGCGGCCTGGATGCCAGCCACTTCGCCACCACCACTTTCTGCTGATTGCCGCCGGAGAGGTTGCCGACCCGCTGTAGGATGGAAGGGGTGCGGATGCGCAACAGGTCCACGTAGTCGCCGGTCAGCCGATTCTCGGCCTCATAGTCCACAAAGCCGCGGCGCAGCAACTGCCGCAGCACGGCCAGCGTGGTGTTTTCGCGCACGGTCATCTGCACCAGCAAGCCCTGATTCTTGCGATCTTCCGGCACGTAGGCGATGCCCAGCGCCATGGCGTCGCGCGGGTTGCCAATGCGCACGCTTCGGCCTTCCACGCGGATCTCGCCAGACTCGGCCGGCGTGATGCCGAAGAGCACCTGAGCCAGCTCAGAGCGTCCCGCGCCGACCAATCCGGCCAGCCCGACGATCTCGCCGCGGCGCAGCGAGAAGCTGACGTGGCGGGTGGTTCGACCGTAGCACAGGTCGCGCACCTCGAGCACCACATCGCCCGGCCGCGCGGGCTCTTTCGGATACAGCGTGTCCAGCGTGCGGCCGACCATCATGCGGATCAGCTCGGCCTGGCTGGTCTTCGACACCGCCATCGTTTCGCCGACCACCTGACCATCGCGCAGCACGGTGACGCGATCGGCCAGCAGGAAGACCTCCTCCAGGCGATGGCTGATGTAGATGATGGCGACGCCGCGCTCGCGCAGGCGTCGCACGATTTCGAACAGCCGGTCCACGTCGTGCCGGGTCAGGGCAGCGGTCGGCTCGTCCATGATCAGGATGCGCGCGTTCTGGGAGAGTGCCTTGGCAATCTCGATGCGCTGCTGATTGCCCACGCTCAGCCCGCGCACCGGCCGCGTCACGTCGAGGTCATCGGCGTCCAGCTCGTGCAGGATCTCCCGCGCGCGTTGCTCCATGTGCCGCCAGTCCACCAGGCCGGCGCGCGTGCCGGGTTGGTGACCCATGAAGATATTCTCGGCCACGGTCAGGTCAGGGTAGAGGCTGAGCTCCTGGTAGATAGCCGCGATGCCCAACGCCAGGCCATGGCGCGTATCGGGGATGGTGATGGGCTGGCCGCGCAGCAGGATCTCGCCGCCATCGGGCTGATAGGCGCCGGTGAGGATTTTGATCAGCGTGGACTTGCCTGCCCCATTCTCGCCGAGCAGCGCGTGGACTTCCCCTTCTTTCACCGCGAAGCTGACGCGATCGAGCGCGCGCACTCCGGGGAATTGCTTGCTCACCTCACGCAGTTCGATGATCGGCGTAGTCATCCGGCAACGCTCGAAAGTTTAGTCGTAGGCGTGTCTTCGAGCAAGCCACATCCCTCCGGCTCGATGCACTATACTCACGGCTCACTGTTTGTATGACTACGCCTCGACGGCTCATCGTCGGCATGAGCGGCGCGAGCGGTGCGATCCTCGGCATCCGCCTGCTCGAAGTCCTGCGCTCGACCGAGATTGAGACGCATCTCATCCTCAGCTCAGCCGCCCGAATTACGATCACTGCTGAAACAGCCTGGAACGTGCCGGACGTCGAACGGCTCGCGCACGTCGTGCACCCCATCGGGGACATCGGCGCGACCATCGCCAGTGGCTCATTCAAGACCGATGGCATGATCATCGCCCCGTGTTCGGTGAAGACGATCTCCGCGATCGCCTATGGCATCACCGACGACCTGATCGCTCGGGCAGCGGATGTGTGTTTGAAGGAGGGCCGGCCGCTGATCGCGGTCTTCCGCGAGGCGCCGCTGCATGCGGGCCACCTGCGCACGCTCACCCAGTTCGCCGAGTTGGGAGGCATCGTCTTTCCACCCGTTCCGGCTTTCTACGCCGACCTGCAGAGTGTGGACGACATGGTGACCCAGATCATTGGCCGGGTGTTGGATCGCATCGGCATCGAGAACGACCTGGTGAAGCGCTGGCAGGGGCTGCGCACGCGTGGCGAGGCGCGCAACCTATGACTGACGCATTGCACCCTCCAGCAAATGACGTGGCGCTGATGGACGAGCTGCGTTGCTGCTTGGCACAGCACAATGCGCTCACCCTGGCCTACGTGGATGAAGCCGGCGTAGGCGCCTGCGGTCTGTGGTATGCGGCCGACGAAAACTTCGTCTGCTACTTCCTCTCCTCGCCCACCACGCGGCACGGCCGGGCGCTGGCGCGCGGGGGGCGAGTTGCCTTCACCATACACAAGGACGAGCAGGACTGGCAGGCCATCCGTGGCGTGCAGGGCGAAGGGTGGTGCAGCCCGGTGCCCGCCGCAGATGCCGCCGAGCCCTGGCGCCTGTACGTGCAACGCTTCCCGTTCGTCGCACAACAGTTCCCGGATCTCGACGCTGCGCTGCGGAAGGCGTGGCTGTGGCACATCGAGCCATCCTGGCTGCGGTTGATCGACAACGCGCGCGGCTTCGGCCACAAACGGGAGATAATGCTGCAGGCGCGGTAGCTGCGCCCTGGGAGTCTTGCGATGACAACTGCGGAGTTGGACACAACTTCTCTGGCGCGCGAGCCAGCGCTGAGCGCCTCGCGCAATGCGATCGCCCGCGCGGCGATGTATATCGCTCTGGCTGCTGCCTGGATCGCCACGTGCGGCAGCCTGTACATGAGCGAGGTGTTGGGCTGGATCCCCTGCCTGTGGTGCTGGTACCAGCGCATTGCCATGTATCCGCTGGCCGTGATCCTGGCAGCCGGCCTGGTGATGCGCGATCGCAACCTGCCGAAATACGCCCTGTGTCTGGCACTCCCCGGTGCCCTGGCCTCGACCTATCACATCCTGTTGCAGAAGGTGCCGGCCTTCGCTCGCTTCGAGTCGTGCGTGATCGGCGTGCCTTGCTCGGCGGACTACCTCAACCTGTTCGGGTTCATCACCATCCCTATGCTGGCGCTGGTAGCGTTCATCATCGTCGTCGTCTCGTCCGTCGTGGCGCTGGGTGCGCGCAGCGAACCGGGAGAGGAGAGCTACCTGGCGCGCGGGCCGCTGGCCGTCCTGTCGCCCGCGGCATCGGTCGGCCTGATCGTCACGGCCATCGTCGCCTTGTTCGTGCTGAGCGGGGCGATGACCCGCAGCCAGCAGCAGGCGCCCTCCATCGCCGCCAGCGTGCCGGCGGCGATGACATCCGATGCGTCGCGCGAAGCGGCGGCAGCCCTGTACGACCGGGCCTGCGCCGGGTGTCATGGCCCAGCCAACGCCGGCATGCAACTCATCCGGGCCGACTACCTGCGCGATCATAGCGACCTCGAGGTGATGGCGCTCATCCGCGCCGGGCGTGACGCCACCGCTCCCGATAACTTCAGCGGCGCAGCCATGCCGGCCAACGGTGGCCAGATCGGGATCCCCGACGAGCAGCTCCTGGCGCTGGTTCGCTATCTGCGCGAGGTCAAGGGTCAGTAGCGATCCCCCTGGCGATGCAGCACTCCGGGCAGACGAAGGCCTTGCCTCCACCTTCCTCCTCGAGGAGTTTCGGATGGGTTTTAGGCCGATGCCCCGCTGTAGCGTTTGACGCCGGCCCTCCACAACTGGGACGAAAGGAAGAATGCCGTGGCCCCCGCGCCCAGCGCAAGCACGATCTGCCACCACGGCAGCTCGCCGCGCAGTGCCTGCAGCGGCACTGTAGTCGCCACCGCGATCGGGATGACGAAAGTCACGATCACGCGCAGCCAGATCGGATAGACCGTGGCCGGGAAGCGGCCGGTATCCGCCAGGGCCGAGAGCAGGGTGACGTTGTTGTCGAACTTGGTGAACCAGAAGGTCAGCGCGATCAGCACGATCCACAGGCTGTAGACCACCACACCGCCGGAAGCGGCGAGCAGGAGGAAGATCGCCACGTTGAGCAGCGAGGGGTGGCTCTCCGAGACGATCAGGCCGATCGTGATCGTCGTCAGGGCCAGGCCGACGTTCCACAAGTTCCAGATGGCCACGCGCGAGAAGCTGACCATGAACTGGCTGTTGGCCGGTTGCAGCAGGGTGTAGTCCAGCGTGCCCTCGCGGATGCCGCGGTTGAACTTCTCGGTATTGGGGAAGACCACGGCCTGCATGAACGCGTTGAGCAGCCGCCACATCCCCGACAGCGCGAGCAGATCCCCGAACGTCCAGCCGGCGATGCTCGTCGTGTTGGAGAAGATGATCGCCAGCCCGGTCAACTCCCAGCCCAGCCACATCAGGCTGACGAGGATGTTGGCCAGCGTGTCAGCGCGATAGGCCAGCTCTTGTTGCACGTTGATCTTGACCAGCGCAGCCAGGACGCGAGCCGTGTGCATGAGTCACCTCCAGATGTCTTACGCGCCGACGGCGGAGAACTGCCTAAGCGCCCGATTCCACAGGAAGGCAAAGGCGCCGTAGAGCACGACCAGCCAGGCGACTTGCAACCCGAAGTTCAGGGCGATCCGTTCCACCGGTAGCTGGTTCAGGATGAGCAGGATCGGGAAGGACAGGCCGAGCTGGTAGGGGAGGGCCTGGGCAATGAGCTGCACCCAGGCCGGCATGAGCGCCAGAGGCACGAAAGCCCCGTTCAACAGCATCGAGGCCGCCTCGTTGAACTGCCAGATGGACCATACGCGCGTCGTCCAGAACGCGACCAGGGTGATCAGGCTGTCTATGAAGAAGCGAATGAGGAAGCCCATCGCCAGGGCCGGGATGGCGAGCAGCAGATTGAGCGGCGCGATCGTCAGCGCCGGGCGGAAGAGCAGCACCAGCAAGACCCAGATTGGCACGAAGACGATCAGGCTCAGCGCTTTGAACGCGATGTTGTTCATCAGCGTGTTGGTCAGGATCGGATGCACCGGCTGCATCAGCTCATTCGAGATCGTGCCTTCCTGGATCTTGTAGGCCAGCACGTAGTCCGGGTCGGGCGTGCCATCCCGATAGACCAGGATCTTGTTGCCCTTTTCGCCCGGGAACCAGGGGTTGGGAACGATGATGTGCCCCTGGGAGCCCCAGATGCGCAGGGCCGAATCCACCGCCACCTGGATGCCGGTGGTGAGGTTGGCCACGATCTCGCCGGGGAATTTCAACACGGCGGTGGCCCACTCGTCCACCCGGCTGCCCGGCCCAATGTGTCCGCAGCCCTTGACCTCGATGGGGTCGGCGAAATCCTGCCCCGTGGCCGCCCCGGCGACGAGCCGCGCCATGGAGGTGCAGTAGCAGCCCACGTCCATGATGCCGCCGCCGGCTGCCGCGTTCTGCTGGCGGATGTTCTCGTAACGGGGGCCCCGCATATTGAAGGAGAAATGGGCC
>FWWM01016368.1_pt1 | contig 11061 bp, 9 predicted proteins | sample 2228351 | NCBI WGS metagenome assembly FWWM01 (sample SAMEA103939774, study PRJEB20133) | metagenome
GTTTTACAGAAAATAAGCCGCGTTTTGCGCCAACCGTGAATTCTTAATATCGGAAAAAGTGTAAACCGATCTCTGCCGGAAAATGAACCATCCCCGAACGTTCAACTGTATTTAGCGCATCACCAGGCTCATAACCGCCTTTTGCACGTGAAGACGGTTCTCGGCCTGGTCGTAGACGACCGAGCGCCAACCGCCCTCGGGGTCGGTGTGATCGATCACCTCGTCCTCGACCTCCCAGCCCCGGTCGGCGGGCAGGCAGTGCATGTAGATGGCATTGCGGTCGGCCCGCTGCATATAGGCGCGGGTGGCTTTCCAGTCCCGGTAGCGTTCAAAGATCTCCTTGGTCTTTTGCGGGTCGTTCTCTCCCACGGGCGGCTGGAAGATTGGCGTGGCCGCCCAGGACTTGGGGTAGAGGACGTGGGCCCCCTCGGCGGCCCTCATAAAGTCATCGGTGATCTCGAAACGGCTGCCGTTCATCTCGGCGTAGCGCCGGCAGGCCGCAATGACCTCGGGGTCCAGGGCCATCTCGGGCGGATGGGCCAGGACGGTATCGCAGCCCATCATCGTCGCGGCAATGATCGCGCTCTGCGGCACCGCCCGGGGCTTGTGCACCGAGGGGGAGTAGGCCCAACTCATCACAAAGCGTACTCCCTTGAAAGAGCCGAACTTTTCCCTGACCGTGAGCAGGTCGGCCAGGGCCTGGAAGGGGTGGTACTTGTCATCCTCCATATTGAGGACGGGGATGTCGGCCCAGTAGGCAAAGTTGCGGATCAGTTCGTTGGCCGCGCCATAGGTCCAGTCCACGGGGTCGCCGTAGCAGCGGATGGCGATTGCTTCACCCATGCGGGCCAGGACGCGGGCCACGTCGGAGACGCGCTCGGTGCTGTAGGCGACCTCTTTGCCGGGCAGGGCCGGGGTGTAGATCTTGTTCGGGTCCAAAAAGTGGGCGTGGCCGCCCAGTTGGTGCATGCCGGCCTCGAAACTGTTGCGCGTGCGCAGACTCTGGTTGTAAAAGATCATAAAGAGAGTCTTGGCCCGCAGGATATCGTCGTGGGGCCGGCCGATCGCCCGGTCGCGCTTCAGGTCCAGGGCCAGGTCCAGAATCTGCTCGATCTCTTCTTTGGACCAGTCCAGAAGGGTAATCAAGTCACGTCCGCGAAATGTGTCTGTCCTCATTTTGACCTCCTTGATCTTTTAACGGGTGGACATTGAAAGCCTGTCCTACGGCTCTGCCGGACAGGCAGGAAAACCTATCCTACGGCGAAAGCGACTTGAGCAGCCCGGTTCGTTCGTTGAACTCCTCGATCAGGGCGTCAATCTCCGCCACCTGGCGGTGGATGCTGCTCCAGTAGTCGGGGTCGTACCACTGGGCCTGGATTTCCTCGTAGGTCTTGCCCTGTTGTTCGACCCAGGTAAAGTACTTCAGGTTGTGGATACGGCGGCGGTCCCAGTAGTCCAGTTCTTGCACATAGGAAATGTCGCAACCCAGCAGGTAGCGGTGGTAGTCCACCGCCGCGGCGGTTCCGCTGTAGGGACCGTACTCGGCCCGCAGTTCCTCAATGCGGCTCTGGTACAGCTCCATCGAGTCGGTCAGCACGGTCAGGATAATGTCGTGCTCGCTCAGTTCGTACCACCTGGCAAACTTGATCGAGGAGAGGAGATTGGCGATGCCGGAGATGCCCAGGAGGTCCAGGCGCTCCACCAGCGATTCCGGGACCCCCTGGCGCACCAGGTAGGCCCGGCCGGCCGGCTCGTTGAAGAGGCGCACCAGGTGCATGCAGGCCTCGTCGTCAATCGCCATGACCAGGTCGGTGTTACGGATGTTGTGAATCCAGGGGACATGCTTGTCGCCAATTCCCTCGATGCGGTGGCCGCCAAAGCCGTTCAAGAGGAGGGTGGGGCACTGCAGCGCCTCGCTGGCCGCCACCTTGCTGGCCGGAAAGCGCTCCTTGAGATAGTCGCCGCAGCCGATCGTGCCGGCCGAACCGGTCGTCAGGACCACGCCGCGGTAGGTGTCGGCCGGCCGCAGTTCCCGCTCCAGCACCTCCTCCATGGCGTGGCCGGTAACCTCGTAGTGCCAGAGGTGATTGCCAAACTCATCGAACTGGTTGAAAATGACCACGTCGTCGCGCGTCGCGCGCAGTTCCCAGCACTTGTCCAAGATCTCCTTGACGTTGCTCTCGCAGCCGGGCGTGGCAATGACCTCGCCGGCGATCCCGGCCAGCCACTCGAACCGCTCCCGGCTCATCTCCTCCGGCAGGATGGCGATCGAAGCGCAACCGAGCAGGGCCGAGTCGTAGGCTCCACCCCGACAGTAGTTGCCTGTCGAGGGCCAGACCGCCTTCTGCCAGGTGGGGTCGAACTGGCCGGTCACCAGGCGGGGGACCAGGCAACCGAAGGAGGCTCCGACCTTGTGCGCGCCGGTGGGGAACCACTTGCCCACCAGGGCGATGATGCGGGCAGGCACGCCGGTCAGGCTGGGAGGGAACTCGATCGTGTTCACCGCCCCCCAGTCCCCACCAAAGGGAGTGGGCTCGTTCTTCCAGGTAATGCGAAAGAGGTTGAGAGGGGTTACGTCCCAGAGGCCGACCTTCTTGAGGCGTTCCCGAATCGGCGCGGGGATGCGGGAGGGGTCCTTCATCTGGGCAAAGGTGGGGATGATCATCCCCCGCTCACGGGCGCGCTGGACGGCCCGGCGGAGGGGTTCCTCGTGGACGGTCAGGTCAATCATCGAGCGCTTCTCCTTCAGAGAAAAAGGGTTCCTTCATTATGCAAATTCCTTAATCCACAAGAACAAAATCGGTCAACCTCCGCCGGCCGGCGATGGATGACCGGGGTGCTACGCCTGCACTATACACCGGAGTGGGGGTTCTGTCAAGCAAACTAGCGCAGGGGATCGCGCAAAAGATTGGCCCCACGGCCGGTGATTTTGGAGAGGCCCGGGCCTGGCGTGCCCCCAACGGAGCGCCAGGAACCGGCCCTGGTTCCTGGCGCGCACAAGTGGCAAAAAGAACCAACTTGGGGTAAAATAGGGCCCAAGAAGCAGCAGCCAGATGAACGAAAAAGGAGGAGCCGATGCTTCAAGTGCCTCGCAACCCGCAAGATTTCCTGGACTGGTCATGGGAACAACTGGAACCCTACTACTATGACCTGAAGCATCGCCCGCTCGACGGCGGGCGGGTCGAGGAGTGGCTGGCCGACTGGACCCGAATCAACGACCTGGTGGAAGAGATCTCCAGTCGTCTCTATGTCGCCACCACGCAGAACACGGCCGATGAGGAGGTTGAACGACGCTACACCACCTTCCTGGAAAAGGTCTATCCGCATGTCGAGGAGGCCGACCAGCGGCTCAAAGAAAGGATGCTCGCTGGCGGGCTGGAGCCGGCCGGCTTTGAACTCCCCCTTCTCAAGATGCGCACCGAGGCGGAGATCTTTTGCCAGGAAAATCTGCCCCTCTTTGCCGAGGAGAAAAAGTTGGGGCTTCAGTTCAACAAGGTCATCGGCGCACAGACGGTCGAATGGGAAGGGAAAGAGGTAACCCCCTCCCAACTCCAGCCGGTCTTTCAGGAGCCCGACCGGGCGTTGCGCGAAACGGCCTGGCGCCGGGTTGCCGAACGCCAACTGGCCGACCGCGAGGCCATCAACGGCCTCTGGCAGCAGATGCTAGACCTGCGCCGCCGCCTGGCCGCCAACGCCGGTTTTGCCGACTATCGCGCCTACCGCTGGAAGCAGCGGCTGCGCTTTGACTATACCCCTGAGGACTGCAAAACCTTCCACCGGGCGATCGAGGAGGCCATCGTGCCGCTGGCCCGGCGCATCCTGGAGGAATACCGTCAGGCGTTGGGGGTAGAGCGACTACGCCCCTGGGACCTGATCGCCCTGAACCCACCCCGTCTCGGTCCCGATCCCTTGGGCCGGCCGCCGCTGCGCCCCTTTGAGGATGTGGCCGAACTGGAGGAAAAGGCGGAGCAGATCTTCCGGCAGGTCTCTCCCCAACTCGGCGAGTACTTTGGCCTGATGCGCCGCGAGGGCCTGCTCGACCTCCCCAACCGCATGAACAAGGCCCCGGGGGCCTACTGCTCCACCTTTCCCTTTTCCAAACGCCCCTTCATCTTTGCCAACGCCGTGGGGCTGCACGCCAATGTACAGACGCTCCTGCACGAGAGCGGCCACGCCTTCCACGCCTTTGCCAAGGTAGATCTGCCCTACCATCAGCAACGCCAGGTCGGCGCCGAGTTCAACGAGGTAGCCTCGATGGCGATGGAACTTTTGGCCGCGCCTTATCTGGAGGCCGAAAAAGGCGGCTTTTACAGCCCACAAGACGCCCGGCGGGCCCGCATCGAACACCTCCAGGACAACATCCTCTTCTGGCCCTACATGGCCGTCGTGGATGCCTTCCAGCATTGGGTCTATGAAAACCCCGACCAGGCGATGGACCCGGCCAACTGCGACGCCCAATGGACCGCCCTGTGGCACCGCTTCATCCCGGCGATTGACTGGAGCGGCCTGGAGGAGGTCCTGGCCACCGGTTGGCACCGCAAACGACATATCTTTCGCTACCCCTTCTACTATGTCGAGTACGGCATGGCCCAGTTGGGCGCGGTGCAGATCTGGGGACGGGCCCTGGAGAACCAGGCTCAGGCCATCGCCGACTACTGGCAGGCCCTCTCGCTCGGCGGGACGGTTCCCCTGCCCGAACTGTACCGCACGGCCGGCGCAGACTGGGCCTTTGACACCGCAACGGTGCGCCAGACCACGGCCCTGATCGAGCGGTTCCTGGAAGAGAACGGCGAGGCGGCGAGATGACCATACTCCGCCCCGAAACCCGGCGGAGCGGATAGTCGAGGGCAGTGCCCTCAGGAAAACTTGCGAACCAAAGGAGCCACAACAAGATGGGTAGGCTCGTGGTTGACGTCGGTGTCGTCTGCGACCGGGGGTTGGCCCGCCGGCGCAACGAGGACGCCGCAGGCTATGTGGAACCCGCAGAGCCGGACATCCTGGAGCAAAAGGGCCGCCTGTACGTCGTCGCCGACGGGATGGGCGGCCACCGGGGCGGTGAGGTGGCCAGCGAGCAGGCCGTCCGGGAGGTCCTGCACGCCTACTACGAGCACCCCGCCGATGAAATCGCCGCGGCCCTGCGGTCGGCCCTGCTCCAGGCACACCGGCAAATCCAACAGGGCGCCCAGGAGAAGGAAACCCGGGGGATGGGGACCACGATCGTCGCCGCCGTTGTCCGAGGAGAGACCCTGATCGTCGCCAACGTCGGGGACAGCCCGGCCTACCTGATTCGCCAGGGGGAGATCCGACAACTCTCCGAAACGCACAGTTGGGTCGGCGTTGCCCTGCAGAAGGGGCTGCTCTCGACCGAGGAGGCCTTGACCCACCCCCGCCGAAATGTCATCACCCGCTACCTGGGCATGTCGGAGCCGCTGGAGGTCTTTGTCTCGGAAAAGATCCCGCTCCAGGCAGGAGACACGCTTCTCCTGTGCACCGATGGGTTGAGCAGCCTGGTTTCCCTGGAGGAAATGACCGAGATCGCCGGCGACCGCTCCTACACGGCGGCGGAAGCGACCGAATACCTGATTCGTCTGACCCACGTGCGCGGTGCGCCGGACAATGTCACGGCTCTGGTCGTGCGCTTCGACACCTCCGGCGAAACCCTGCCCGGGCAACCTCGTACCTGGTAAAAAGACTGGAGGAACCCAATGTCGGAAAATCGCCTGGGGTTGTTGCTCTTTCTGGCCGCCTGCCTGGCTGTCTTTCTCCTGATCTGGTCCAAGGTGCGCATCCTGATCATCATCCCACTCCGCATCGGCGGATTTCTCCTCCTGGTGGGAGGGCTGGTGTTGGTGGTCTATCTGCTCCTGCGCACCCTGTTCGCCCGCCGTTGAGGGGGGAGCGATGAAACCGCTGAGCAAACGGGAACGGCTGGAGGCGACCGTTGCCGGTGACGATGTGGACCGGCCGGCCGTAGCGTTGTGGCGCCACTGGCCCGGCGACGACCAGGATGCCGAAAGCCTGGCCCGGGCCACCCTCCTCTTCCAGCGGCAGTTCGACTTGGACCTGATCAAATTCATGCCCTCCAGCAACTACTGCATCGCCGATTGGGGGGCCACCTCCCGCTGGATGGGCAACCTGGAGGGCACCCGCGAATGGGGTCGGCGCGTCATCCAGCGGCCGGAGGACTGGGCCGGCCTGCCCCTCCTGGACCCGCATAAGGGTATGCTCGCCGAGATGACCCGCGCGCTGGAACTGGTCCTCGGCGAGGTCGGGGAGGAGGTCCCGGTTCTGCAGACGATCTTTAGCCCCCTGGCCCAGGCCAAGAACCTGGCTGGGGAGGAGCAACTCATTGCCCACCTGCGTCAGCACCCGGAGGCCCTTCGGGCCGGCCTGGAGACAATCACCGAGACGACCGTCCGCTACATCGAAACGCTGCGGGGGAGGGGCATCGCCGGCATCTTTTTGGCCCTCCAACACGCCACTTACCACCTGCTCTCGGCAGAGGAATACCGCACCTTTGGCCGGCCTTACGACCTGCGCATCCTCCAGGCCACCAAGGGGCTCTGGCTCAACCTCCTGCACATCCACGGCCACGCCATCATGTTCGACCTGGTGGCCGATTACCCCGTCCAGGCGATCAACTGGCACGACCAGGAGACCGCCCCCTCCCTACAAGAGGGCCAGCAACGGTTCACCGGCGCGGTCGTCGGCGGCCTGCATCGCTGGGAAGATCTCCTCCGCGGCACGCCGGAGCAGATCCGGGAGAAAGCACGGACGGCAATCGAGCAAAGCGGCGGCCGGCGCTTTATCCTGGGCACCGGCTGCGTCATGCCGACCAACTCGCCGCTGCGCAACATCTGGGCGGTGCGGATGGCAGTGGAGGCGTACCTTTGAGGAGCAGTACTTGTTTAGCGTCAAGTGGGGACCGGCTCTGGCTCCAAAAGGGCCGGTGATTCCTCCGGCGCACGCTGTGACCGGAAAGTCCGGAATAGGAATGGCCCGTTGATGACAAGTCGCCGGCATGCTCGCCGGAATCGTGTGTGCCTCGGCGCCGCCTTCCGTTCGGTTGCACCCATTCGTCTTGCGGGTCATCACCGCCGGTCGCAGCATTCGTCGGCCTGGTTATTGGTGCCTTCCAAGTAGGGGCACGGCGCCGTCGTGCCCCTACCTCCAGAACCGCTGCCCGCTCGGTGAACACCTCTCCCGGCAAGTCCGGTTTCTCGGCCTTCAGTAGGGGCGCGGCGCCTCGCTCAGGTTGCGCAGCAGGTGCCCCCCCCATTTCTGCTTGAGCCAAGGCGAGAGGGCTTTTCCGCAGGACCTCGACCAACTCCTCGTAGACCGGACGAGCTTGCCAGGCCGGCCGCACGTCCACCTGGCACCGGCCACTGCGCATTCCCCGCAGCCAAAAGGCGTCGTTGAGCAGTTCGCGCACCGATGAAGAGGACGCTCCCCGGCGGTGCTTCCTATCCGCAGCCAACGCTTTGGCCCGCGGCCCCACCACCCCGGCCGCACCGGTGGCCGCCGAAAGGGCACGGCGGCGTCGTGCCCCTCTGGGTGGCGCGAACGCACGCGCTGCCGGCCGTGGGCGCAATAGTAGGGGCGCGGCGGCGCCACGCCCCTACTATCGGTCACGTAGCGGGTAATCACCGGTTCCACCGGCGGAATGTCCACCACGTACTGTTCGTGTTGCTTACGCGCACTCACGGGGCCGCCGCAAGCGGGACAGTTCACCAGCAGTTCGGTTTTGGTCTCGCGCGCAGCCGTCGGCGCCGGTTTGCGGCGATAGGAAAACCGGCCCTGGCCTTTCTTGCTCCCCGGCCGCTTGGGTTTGGCCACACGCTTTTCGCGAGCGAAAGGAGTGTGCTTGCCCGCTCGTTTCGCAGTCGCCAACTGCTCTTGGAGTTGGCCGACTTGCTCCTGCAACCGGGCAATCGCCTGCTCCCGTTGCTGCAATTGGGACCCCAATGGGGTCATGGTGGCGTCTCGCCTGACAATCGCAGCATCCCGCTTGTGGAGCCGGGATTCCAACGCGGCGACGACCGCTTCCTGCTCCTGGAGCCGGGTGGGGAGAGCGGCAATCAAGCCGCTTGCTCGCGGAGCCGTGTTTCCAGAGCGACGATTCGCGGCTCTGGGATGGATCACAAGAGAAACCTTGCCTCTTCATCGTGCGGCGATTATGCCGGCAAAAGGCCACTTGCAAATGTCAGTGGTCCGTGGGGGGCATGGCCGGTTCGGTCCATCACACACCTTGCGATTTTTCCCCGGATGTGCTATCAGTGGACATCGTCTCCTGGAGTGGCTTCGACCCCGGGGATTCAGGAATCGCCGGCCATGATCTTCAGGTCCGTCTTGAGGGCAGGGCGGGCGGGCCGTCTTTACCTTCCTCCCTGGGGCAACGGAGCAAATTGGGCAAGCGTGGCGAGCCGCCCAGAACACCAATCGCCACCGATCCGCCGATCAGGGATAACCCTTCACCACCAGCGGCAAGTACACGCGTTTGAGCGCACCAGGCGCCCAGTACTCGTCAGCACCCAGATCGGGAACACCGAAGCGCGGTTCGGCGTCAATGTCGCTGCTGACGCCGGCCATCACACCGCGGTCAATCGCCGCCGAAGCGAGGCCGATGTGCAAGTCACCGGCGTCGGGGTTCACGAAGGCCGGGTCATCCCAGATGTTCACCGTTCCGGTGAGGATCGTCCCTTCACCACCCCAGTCGGCGCCATTCGCCCAGACCCCGCTGCCCCACAGCGTGGCTGTCAGGGTAGCCGTCGTTCCCGTACCTGCTTCGATGCCTACCGTGTGGCTGACCAGGATGGTGTTGGTTATCCAGACAGTGGCTTCTTGCTGCAGGTGAATCCCCTGCCCACTCCCGCCGCTGTTTCGGGCGATGGTCGTATGCAACAGATGAGCAGAGCCGTCATAGAGATAGATGCCGGCCCCGCCCGCGCCGAGGTCAGTCAGCCGGTTCTCCGTTATCATGTTGTTTATCAGCGTGACGTTAGCGCTCTCGTAGAGGTAGAGACCGCCACCGTTGCTCCCGGCAGTATTGCGGTAGACCGTATTGCTCGCCAATGTGGCGCCATCGCTGTAAATGTGGAGGGAGATCCCGCCACCAGAGCCGTCACTGACGTTATCGTACACTCTGTTGCCTGTCAGAGCCGCGTTGGCGCTGTTGTTGAGATAGATCCCGCCGCCCTGGCTGGCAGCGTGGTTATCGTACACCCAATTGCCCACCACCCTCACGTTGTCGCTGCCACCAACAAATAGCCCGCCCCCGTAGGCATTAGCGCTCGTGTTCGCGTAGATGCTGTTGGCTTGGAGCACGCTGTTGTCGCTGCTGTCAAGGTAGACTCCGCCCCCTCCCTGGTTGGCGGTATTATCGTGTATCGTGTTGTTCGCCAGGACGGTATTAGCGCCGTTGCGGATGTAAATCCCGCCGCCGTAGTAGGTGTTGGCTGTGTTGCCGTAAATCCAGTTGCCCGTCAATCGGGCGTTAGGGCTGTTGTTGAGGTAGACCGCACCGCCGGAATAGAGAGCCGTGTTGTTGAAGATATGGCAGCCGCTGACGATGGGAGCCGCTCCATTGGCGTAGATGGCGCCACCATCGCCGGCCGAGCCATTGGTGAGGCGTAGCCCATCCAGGGTAGGGGTGGCATTGGCGGCGATGGACACTACCCGTCGGGCGTTCTCACCATCCAACGTGGAGGGGTAAGCAGCAGGATCGCGTACGACCGGTCCCGTGGCCGCCCCATTCCAGCCGCCGTACAGGGCGATACTCTTGTCAATGTAGAGAAGGTTGTTGCCGCTGCCGGTGTAGGTGCCCTGGGCCAGGTAAATCGTGTCACCGTCGGTGGCTTGGGAAAGGGCCGTCTGCAGGGTGCAGGGCACAGCCTGGGAGCAGGCAGTGCCGCTGCCGGTGGGTGAAACGAACAGGTCACCGGGATCGGCACGGGCGATTTGTGGATTAGCAATCAGCAGGCAGAGCAACCCCACCAGGAGTAGCCCACCGCTTGCCAGACCAAGAACGAGGTATCTGCATTCCTTAAGGTTCATGGTTCGCTCTCCTTTTAGCGCAGGCCGCATAACGAAAAATCTCAGCCGCCCGCCGGAGCGCCGGCGGAGGCGGGTCGGTCGCAGCGGGTGTTGGGCGGGCTCCTCTCCGGCTACGGAAAACAGCGGTAAACATCCCTGCGGTGCAAGAACCGAACAAAGATGACCCTATTTCCCTCCAATACCAAACCGAGGCGGTAGTCAGCTATCCTGATTCGATAGTATTGCTCACCGCCTCGTAGCCTCCTGACGTTCCCTATCTCCTGAAGGGTCTGCGCTCCTTCAATCCGTTCTATTGCTTGCCTACTCGCTCCTTGAGCCCTTTGTCCTTCACTCGCTCCAGGTCTTGGACAAAACTCCTCTTGAACTCAACCTTCAAAACACCCCCTCCAAGATTTGGAATACCTCTTCCCTGGGAACTATCGCTGTATCCTCCCCTTCCCTTATGGCTCTCAGCAGACCAAAATCCTCAATGATTTCTGTAAATAACTCGTAGAGCAGGTCTTTCCGTTCTTGGAGTAACTCCTCAAGGGCCTGCTTGAATAGTTCTTTGATTTGAGTTTCATCCAGCGTTGTGTAGGCCATATTCAACTCCTATCGTAGTGAGGAACCCAGATCATTCTCTTTGCCTGTGCCCAGTATATCACAATTGGCTCTGTTTGTGGAGGCTGCCCAACGGCTTGCGCTTCAGCCGCGCCGCGAAGCGCAGCGGAGCGGCGTCAGGTGGAAGCGCGTGTCGGGCGCACTCACCGCTTATCGTGCATACTCCGAATCTGAGCCAACTCCGATTCCAACGCATCTATCCGTTTTTCGAGCGCCGCAATTCTCTCAAGGGCATCTTGCAAGGTAGGTATAAGCAAGCGTCCTGTAGGCTCATCTTAAGAAAAGTTGCATTTTCTGACGAAATTCTGTGTTGGCATACCATTGCTTCGCCTGTTTTTGGACATTTTCCCTGCTTCGCAATGCAGGATTGAGCGCATCAAACGCGATGAGTTCAGCAGCCTCCAAAAT
>FWWM01016369.1_pt1 | contig 11060 bp, 10 predicted proteins | sample 2228351 | NCBI WGS metagenome assembly FWWM01 (sample SAMEA103939774, study PRJEB20133) | metagenome
CGCTCCCGCCGTATCCTGCGCTCTGAGACAGCGTTGACGTGGCTGCCCGATACGTGACCATCTATCTAAAGTCGGTATAACGGCATGTACCAGCCGGCAAGTTCTTCCAGGCTATAAAACGGACTTTCGAGCACGAGTAACCGGGGCTGATACTCGGCGGCCAGGCGCGAAGCGAATGCAGTGCCGAGCGAGCTGCCGTACAGCACGATCTGGCGCTCTGGATACCGTTCGCGCGCCCAGTTGTAGACAGTTCGGGCATCAGCAAACAACTGTTCTTCGTTGCTGATGAAGCCGGTACTCTGACCATAACCGCGATAGTCAGCCATCACGACCTCATAACCGCGCTGCGCCAGCGTCAGTGCCCGATCTCCCCATTGTTTGAGGCTGCCGCCATTCCCGTGGAAGTAGATTACGACGCCACGCGGGTGATCAACGCGAAACCACAACGTATGCAGGGTAGCATCGGTCACCGGCAGAAAAATCTCTTCGACGGGCCAGCCAAAGTCATAGCTGACGCCAGCCGGATCGCGATCCGGAGTGAAAATGAACCTTTCCTGTCCAAAGTAGAAGCCGAGGCAGAGCATGCCGTAGATCGTAACAGTAGTCACCAGCAGGTAGCAAAGAGTCGTGCCAGGGAGTGAGTGGAGCTGCATTGAGGCGCGACCCGGCGAAGATGAGACGGTGATCCTCATACGCAGGTTTGATCTGATAAAGAATCGCGCTTCCCGCTCTGTAGAACGGAGAGCTGCACTACTGGTCAACGCCAGTGGTAGTGCAGCTCTGCACGTCGTGTCGATCAGTTTTGGGCAACCATCACCAGCCCAGCACCAGGGCAAAGATCAGCGGCGCAACGATAGTTGCATCCGACTCGATAATAAACTTTGGCGTCTCAACCGCCAGTTTCCCCCAGGTAATCTTCTCGTTGGGCACTGCGCCGGAATATGAACCGTAGCTTGTAGTTGAGTCGCTGATCTGACAGAAGTAGCCCCAAACCGGCACCCCCTCGCGTCCCAGGTCTTGGTGGAGCATCGGCACCACGCAGATCGGGAAATCACCGGCAATGCCGCCGCCGATCTGGAAAAAGCCGATCGAGTGTTCAGCCGACACACGGGTATACCAGTCGGCCAGATCGATCATATACTCGATGCCGGTGCGCACGGTATGGACATTCTTAATCTCGCCGGTGATACAGTGGGCCGCGTACATATTACCGGTGGTCGAATCTTCCCAACCGGGCACGTAGATCGGCAGATTGCGCTCCATCGCTGCGTATACCCACGAGTCACGCGGGTCGATCTGGTAGTGCTGCGCAAGTTTCCCCGACCGCAGAATGCGGTAGATAAACTCGTGGGGAAAATAGCGCTCGCCGGTCTGATCAGCCTGCATCCAGGCGTCGAGCAACGCCTTTTCCAGCCGTCGCATCGCCTCTTCTTCCGGGATGCAGGTATCAGTTACCCGGTTCAGGTGGCGTTCGAGCAATTCTTGCTCTTGCTGCGGGCTGAGATCGCGGTAGTGCGGCACTCGCTCGTAGAAATCGTGCGCGATCAGATTGAAAATGTCCTCTTCGAGATTAGCGCCGGTGCATGAGATGGCATGCACCTTATCCTGCCGGATCATTTCGGCCAGCGATAGCCCCAGTTCGGCGGTGCTCATAGCGCCGGCCAGCGTAATCATCATCTTCCCGCCCTGCTCCAGATGCGCGCGATAGGCATCAGCGGCATCAACCAGCGCGGCGGCGTTGAAATGGCGAAAATGGTAGCGCGCGAACTGGCTGATTGTTCCGTTGGTCATAGTTTCGTCCTTTCCCGGTGAACCGTGAGAGTCGGTTCGCGTCTCCGCACATCCTCCGCCGCCGATTATAGCACGCTGCCCGACGACGATGAAATGTGAAAACTTCCACGGGGAACCGGTGAGAAATTTACCAAAACTTTACACAAAGCTTAACCTGAGCTGAAAAAAGGCTGGTACTATCATCTCACCGCGATATGACATGCATAACAGACGTGTTGCTTACGTCTCGCGATGCTGTTTCGGCAGCCGACCCTGTTTGCGGCCCCGTTTCACCCTGTTTGTGAGAGCTGGCAACGTGGGCGTATGCACCGGCAGTTATGTATCGTCTGGCAAGGTGAGAGCAGCGTCGCGAATGTGAAGGAGGTTCTGATGTCGGATCTGTCGAAGCTCTCGGTAGCAGAGCGGAATCGCATGTACTGGCAGGAGAATCTGCGCCTGATCTCGATTCTTCTCGTGATCTGGTTTGCAGTCTCGTATGTGCCGGTTCTCTTCGTTGAAGCCCTGAACAACATTGTCATCGCTGGCTTCCCGCTCGGCTACTACATGGGCAGTCAGGGTTCGCTGATCGTGTTCGTCGTTGAAATCTTCTACTACGCCTACGCGATGAACAAGCTGGATGCGAAGTACGGGTTGAGCGATCGCGACCGCTAGTTTGGTACCGTTTCTCGTCAATGTAGAGGAGGAGAGCGCATGTCCGCATCGGCTCAGAGCCAGAGCGTCTTCCGCAATCGCCTGGCGCGTTACTATGGCTATTTCACGATTGGCTTCATCGGCTTCAGTATCCTTATGCTCGTGCTTGAGGTCTTCGCCGGTTTGCCGACTCAGCTCATCGGCTGGGTCTTCCTGCTGCTGACGATGGCGCTATACGCGACCATTGGCATTCTGTCGCGCACCAAGCTGCTTGATGAGTATTATGTGGCCGGACGCAATGTGCCGGCAGTATTCAACGGTATGGCAACCGGCGCCGACTGGATGAGCGCGGCCTCGTTCATCTCAATGGCCGGCACGCTCTGGCTGATCGGCTATGATGGTCTGGCTTACATTATGGGCTGGACGGGCGGCTACGTCTTGCTGGCCCTGCTCTTCGCTCCGTATCTGCGCAAGTTCGGTCAGTATACCATTCCCGACTTCGTCGGCGCGCGATACGGCGGCAATACCGCGCGGGTGGTGGCGGCGATCTGCGCAATCATCGTGTCACTGACCTACGTCACCGCTCAGGTGGTCGGCGTCGGCCTGATCATGCAGCGCTTCGTCGGCGTTGATTACACGATTGGTGTGATCCTTGGCCTCTCCGGCGTGCTGGTCTGCTCCTTCCTTGGCGGTATGAAGGCCGTGACCTGGACGCAGGTGGCGCAGTACATCATTCTGATTACTGCCTATCTGATTCCGGTAACGGCGCTGTCGATTCAGCTCACCGGGTTCCCAATTCCGCAGTTGAGCTACGGCCAGGCGTTGCAGCGAATCCAGGTGCTTGAGCAGGAGCAGGGTTTGTCGAAGGCTTCAGAGTCGCCGGTTGTGCCCGGCAAGTTCGTCACCAGCGGTTACATCCCGCCCTTCAATGAGGGTATCAGCAACGCCGCTGCGGTGGATGCAGTGCGACAGCTCAATACCCAGTTTGGTCTCAACATGACTCCGCCGGCTGCGCAGTCCATCCCTGATGCGAAGAAGCCGGAGCTGGGCGACTGGCGCGGCACGCCGTGGAACTTCCTTGCCCTGATGGCCTGTCTAATGCTGGGCACTGCTGGCCTGCCCCACATCCTCATTCGCTTCTACACGGTGCCGAGCGTCCGTGAAAGCCGCCTAAGCGTCGGCTGGTCGCTCTTCTTCATCTTCTTGCTCTACTTCACCGCGCCGGCTTACGCTGCCTTCTCGCGCTGGCAGATTCTTGAAAATGTGGTTGGCAAGCCAGTGAACGAGCTGCCAGACTGGACGAAGACGTGGGCCAGCAATGGCTTGATCGTTATTCGTGACCTGAAAGCCATCGATGGGGTTGAGATCGGCAAGGAGCCGGGCTGGGTGAAGAACCTGATCAATGCCAAGTCGGTTGTGATCGAGGATACCAACGGCAACGGCAAGATCGATCTTGGCCCGTGGGAGGATATCGGTGATGGCAAGGGCCGCGCTGGCGAGATTTCGGGCACGGCGGTGACCAAGGCGCGCACTGATGGCATTCTGCAGCTCAACGAGCTAGGCCGCGCGGCGGCTGACGGCATCGATGGCGATCTGGTGGTGCTCTCGACCCCGGATATTGCCGGTCTGCCCTACACCATCGGCGCTATGATCGCGGCAGGTGGCCTGGCGGCAGCGCTCAGCACCGCCGACGGTCTGCTGGTGGTGATCGCGTCGGCGATTGCCCACGACATCTACTTCCGCACCATCAATCCGAAGGCCAGCCTTAATACCCGCATCGTGCTTGGCAAGTCGATGATCGTGGTTGCAGCGGTGATTGCAGCTCTGCTCGCGATTCCGCGCCTGGCGCTGATTGCCCAGATGGTGGCCTGGGCCTTCTCGATGGCCGCCGCAACCTTCTTCCCGGTGGTGCTCCTGGGCATCTTCTGGAAGCGGGCTAATGGTCCCGGCGCTATTGCCGGTATGATCGGCGGTCTGGGTGTGACTCTCTTCTACATGGTCAACAATTACCTGAACCCGGCCTTCAACGTCCTTGGGATTACCCACCTCGGTTCAGGTATCTTCGGCCTGCCGGTCGCGGTTATCCTGATCATCGTGGTAAGCCTGTTGACAAAGGAACCATCAAAAGAGACTCAGGAATTGGTCGAGAATCTCCGCAACCCGATTACCGATGATGAGGGTATGACGAAGATGCTTGACAAGGTAGCTACGGCCAATAAGTAGCGCGTATCTGTGAGTCAATAGTCGACCACGCCCTGCCGCCCACACGGGTGCGCAGGGTGTGGTTTGTCTTAATCATACCGCCGTTAGATAGAGTGTCACGTATCGGGCAGCCACGTCAACCTCCCGCATTTCTCATATCATTGCGAGCTGCCGCAGGCGGCGCGACCTCGCCCGCGCGCCCTTATCCCCGGCCCCGCTCTCGCGCGCCCTCATCCCCAGCCCCGCTCCCTCCGGGAGAGGGGAGTAGGAGCGGGTGGTGAGGCCTCCCTCCCACTGACACGCCCGCGCAATGCCATCCACCAGCGAACCCTTTGTGCCTTCGTGCCTTTGTGGTGCAACCCTGTGATGCAACCCTCGCCCGCGCGCCCTCACCCCCGGCCCTGCTCTCGCTGGGAGAGGGGGGAGCAGCAGCGTGATCGAAGCTGTGCGATCATCGCTGCTCGCGCCGCATCATCCATGCTGCCAGCAAGCCGATTGCGCAGGCGATTGCGCCAAAGACGAAGGTCTCGCCGATCACCTGTCCGGCGATTTCCATCAGAAAACGCGCCGGATCGGTCAGCGCCAGTGGATTGTCAGCGCCGGCCCGCCGCAATTCATCTTGCCGATGCACGCCCCACATGGTGAGGATAGCCACGCCCACCGTCATTCCAACCAGCCGGAGCGCAATGACCAGCGCTGAAGCTGCGCCGCGCCGATCTTCACCGGCTGCGGCGACCACCGTATCTGCCACTGGCGCAATCACCAGCCCCAGACCGACCCCGGTGAGCGCCAGTTCCAGCCCCATCCGCAGGTAGGTGGCGTCTGGCCCCCAGAACGCCATCAGGCCGTATCCGGCAATGGCCAGTCCTAACCCCAGGATGGTTGGCAACCGCGCCCCGGCGCGGGCAGTCAACAGGCCGCCGGGCAGCGCTGCCACCGCCATCGTGAGCGTGAGCGCCGATAGCATCCATCCGGCATCCCAGGCGGCAATCCGCAGAATGTCGCTGTCGGTCGGATGGTAGAGCAAGAGGCGCGTGTTGATGTAGAGCGGCACGTTGGTGATCGCAATTGCCAGCCCAAAGCCGACCATGACGTTGATCAGGCAGGCAATCGCAGTATTGCGTCGGGTGAAGAGTTCGAGACCGATAAGGGGATCAGCGCTGCGTCGCTCGACCCAGATGAACATGCCCAGCAAGATCAGCGCCAGCGCGACGAGAGGCCCGGCGTAAGGCGGCGGGCCGAGCCGTTCACCGTAGAAATCGGTGGCGCCTAGCTCGCTGCCAGCCGCGAGGCCGATATTAAGCGCGATCAGGCTGGCGCTAAGCAGAGTCGTGCCCGGCCAGTCAAAACGACCGGCGCGCGGCGGTGTTGGAACCTGCCGCAGCGCATACCAGGTCATTGCCAGCGCCACCAGCCCAACCGGCAGGTTGAGCCAGAAGAGCAGCCGCCAGTCATCGAAGATCCGCATCAGTATCCCGCCGTACAGATGGCCGACCATCCAGCCGGCAGTATCAACCGCGCCGATCAGCCCCAGGGCCGCAGCGCGCTGGCCTGGTGGAAAGAGATCGCCAACCAGCGCCATTGAGACCGGCACCATTGCCCCGGCGCCGAGCGCCTGCACCACCCGCCCGATGATCAACATGGTCAGGTTGGGCGCAGCCGCCACCCAGGCTGAGCCAATTAAGAAGACGACCAGACACAGAAGATAGACTATGCGGCGACCGATGAGATCCGACAGCCGACCCATGAAGGTCATGCTGACCGTGTAGGCCAGCAGGTAGCCACTGACGGCCCACGAAGCTCGATTGAGTTCCGTGTCAAGCGAAAGGCGCAGATCGATCATGACCTTGGGCAATGCCGCGCTGATCACGGTCAGATCAACTGCCCCGATGAAGATGGCCAGACACACGAGGCCAAGCGTGACGCGCGGATCAACCGTGCGCGCATTGACGGTAGGTAAGGCGGGATTCTTCATGGACACTGCACCGGTTCACGCACGTCAACTGTCTTGTCATAATCGCTGAACTCGAGCGTCCAGGTGCTGGGAGTGGCAGGATCGGTATCAGTATCAACCAGCACAACACGACTGGCGCGCATCGTGGACTGATCGGCCCACACATCGGCAGCGACCGGCCCGGCACCGAGCAGATTCAGGCTGATCGCGCGGAGTTGCTCTGCCGGTAAGGTGCCGCGCAGGTGATAATGGGGGCGGTCATTGATCGTCTCGATGCCGACCAGCGTCACATCTGTAAAGTGATCGACCAGCAATGCTTCGATGCCAATCCCCGGCGCGAACAAAACTGCCGGATCGAACGTCGATCCTGGCGGGAGACACATCCATTGGCGGGTGATTGGATTCGTCGTGTACTGTTTCCCGGCCAGCGATACGGTGCGGATTTCACTGATGGCGCTGCCAAGCGTGATATTGAGGACGGAGAGCACCGCATCAGGGCGACGCAGATCACCTTCGATGCTGTTGAGCACGGTCACCCCGCTGGCGTCGAGCGCAACCGGCTTGCCGCTCAGGCTCAGGCGAAAATGGGCGCTTTGGCTATTCAGGGTTGCCTGACCAATCGCCGCTGCCAGCGCGCGCGGATCGGGGGTCGGGGTCGGAGTGGGCGGCGCGGCCACGCCGCCACAGGCGGTCAGGATCAGGGCGAGGCTTATGATCAACCAGGTCCATTTCTGCATCATACCAGCCCCCTGCATTCTGCTATGCTACCATTGTTGCAACTAGTATAACAGAGGTCATTGCCATGCACATTGTTATTATCGGCGCCGGCGCGCTCGGCAGTGTGATCGGGTTTCATCTGGTGACGACGACCAGCGTGACCTTGATTGACCAATGGCTCGAACATGTCACGGCAATTCAATCCGGCGGGTTGCGTTGTCGCGAAGATGAGCGCGAACACATTCGGACGATTGCAGCGACAACTGATCCGACGACGGTTGAACCGGCTGACGTTGCCTTGATCACGGTGAAAGCTGCGCAGACTCTATGGGCGGCTGAGGTTGCCGCTCAGGTCTTGCAGCCAGATGGCGTTGCCTACACGTTGCAAAATGGGCTGGGCAATGCTGAATTGCTCAGCCGACGACTCGGCGCGCACCGGGTTGGGCAGGCTGTAACGACAACAGGCGCAACGTTGCTTGCCGCTGGCAGTGTGCAACTGGCCGGTCGCGGCCCAACCACGTTCGGCGCAGCTCCGACGCTGGCGCTGGCTTACGCGCTGGCCGATCGTTTCCGCGCCAGCGGATTGCCTGCTGCGGTCGCCACTGATGTCGCAAGTCTGGTGTGGGGAAAGTTGATTGTCAACACCGGTATCAATGCGCTCACTGCCTTGCTGCGCGTGCCCAACGGCGCCTTGATCAGCTCGCCGGCTGCGGCCAGACTGGCGCAGCGAGCAGTGGAAGAGGCAGTGGCAGTTGCGCAGGCCGCCGGTATTTCGCTTGCGTTGAATGATCCGGTGGCGGAGACGCTGGCCGTAGCGCAGGCCACGGCGAGCAACCGGTCTTCGATGCTGCAAGATGTGCTGCGGGGCGCGCCAACCGAGATTCATACCATCAATGGCGCGATTGTCCGTGAAGGTCAGCGGCTAGGGGTGCCGACTCCGGTCAATGCCCTGCTCTGCGAACTTGTGACGGCGCTCGAAGAGACCGCGCTGTGGCGGATCAGGTAGAGGCGCACCGGCGCGCGCAGGGTGGAAGCGCGTTCAGGGGTCATTGCGCTGCGATCCCTGTCGTTGTGCCGCTGCCGCCATGAGCGTCGCTGCCATCACCTGCGCCCGCTGAAGCAGATTGTCCATCGCGGTGGCATCGGGCAGCAGGTAAAGAGTAGCGCGCAACCCGCCGGGTGGAAACGCAGGATGAAACAGCGCAAATGGATCAACGCCGTTGCGCTGATACACCTCGATCGTCAGCGATTGCCCGAAAGCGTTGACCACCAGCGTTGAAAAAGGTGCGTATCCCTCGCTCTCCAGCCAGGCCGCCATATCAGCGGCGATGAGCGCAGCGCGCGGTTCGGGGCGGCGATCGAAGCGGATGACCTGAAGCATCGGCTTGTTCCTTCTACGCGGCTCGCTCTTGCTCGGCCAGGAATCGATGCACGGCCTCATCAAGACTGAGCATGCCGGCAATGACCGGCTCGTTGTAGACCGGCACGAAATCGAACAGCAACGAGTGGGCTGTCTCTAGCTCGCGCACCATGATCCGCGTGAGCGGGCCACCGTTTGGTTCCATGATTTCGCGCGCCGCCCGCAAGGTCGCGGCATAATCGTAAGAAACGCGCCTGATCTGGGCCTGCCAGCCCTGCTGATCGAGGGTGAGACGGGCATACGAGGCGCGCCGATCGCCGTCGAATGGCAGGCCAACCGAACCGGTATTCACTACCAGTGTTTCGCCAACCCAGCGTATAAACGGCATGTGGGTGTGCGCGGTGCAAAAGACCGCCGCGCGCGGATCAATCTTCGACCGCAATTCAAGCTGATCGTGCGACGGCAACAGGCCATCGCGGTCGTGGTGAATAGAAGCGTGGTATGCCATCACCACACCGTTGGGTGTCGTCATCTTCAACTGTGTCGGCAGCTTCGCGACTTCGGGCAACTGTTCGCGCACTTCCTGATGCGTCCAGATGATCGGCCCCAGCAAGGCGCGGCGGCCTCCTTGCGGCAGACGCCCAGCCCGCAGGTCGTGGTCATAGCTCAGGATGTAGCCCTCGTGATTGCCGCGCAGCACCTGCCAGCCGCGCTCTCGGCGCAGGCGCAGCACCAGCTCAAGACACGCGCGCGGTTGCGGTCCGCGATTGATAATATCGCCAGCGACAATCACCGCATCGGGTTGCCATCGCTCAAGATCGTCGATCACTGCGGTCAGCGCAGCTTCATTGGCGTGAATGTCCGCCAGCACTGCCAGTTTCATCACTCGTGTGTATCCTTTCCTGCCAGCCTTCCGGTTGCCACCACTTCGTAGTGTACCATGGGCGGGGATCGGACGCAGGAAGGAGTTGAATCGTGTTCGTGTTCAATCGCGCATTATGCGCAGAGGCTGCTATCGCTGCCAGCCGTGAATGGCTGGTCACCAACGGGTTGGGAGGGTACGCTGCGGGCACTATCGTCGGCACGCTTACCCGCAGCTATCACGGCCTGCTGGTCGCCGCGCTCGAACCGCCCCTGGGTCGCTACGTGACGTTGTCGTCGCTCGATGCGGTGGTTTCGTATCTTGATACCCGCTTCGATCTTACCGTCCACCGACGCATTGGTGAAGCGGCGCGCTCCTGTCCATGGCTGGAACGGTTCTGGCTCGATGGCACAACCCCTGTGTGGGAATATGCCCTGGCTGACGCCGTGCTCGAACGGCGGGTGTGGATGTTGCCCGACGCTAACACGACCTGTATTCGTTACACCGTGCAACGGGCATCAGCGCCGCTTATGCTGCGTCTCGATGCGATCGTGGCCGGGCGCGATCACCATGCCGTGGCGCGGATCGGCGAGAGGAGCTTTCAGATTGAGCCAATCGCCAACGGGTTACGCATCGGGCCGATCGCCGGCGGGCGAAGCCTGCGGCTGCTTAGTGATCGGGCAACGTTCACGCCGTTGGGTGGCTGGCTCGCCGATCTCTACCTTGCCCGCGAGGACGAACGCGGTCAGCCGGCAATCGATCAGCAATGCCGGGTCGGACGATTGATCACGACCCTTGCGCCGGGCGAGTCGCTGCTGGTGGTGGCGACTACCGAACCAACCGCCATCCTTGATGCAGTCACGGCATGGCGATTGCGCGCCGACTATGAGGCAGGGCTGCGTCGGCGGATTGATTGGACATCCGACCCGCTGATTCACCATCTGGCGCTGGCCGCTGATCAGTTCATCGTTGCCCGTCCACTCCCTGATGGCAGCAGTGGACGCACGATTATTGCCGGCTATCCCTGGTTTACCGATTGGGGACGCGACACGATGATCAGCCTGCCCGGCCTGACAGAATAGAACCCGCCGCAAGCCGCCGCGCTTGAGCGCGGGCGGTGAGGCGGGTTGTTTCGATGCCTTCGCGGCATCATCAGGTTGGTTCGCTTCCCTGGTTGGCGTGTGCAACGAATCCAGTGCCGGTGTCCGTCACATCCGTTCCATGATCGCAGCACGCACGAATTGGTGCATGGACATGGTCGCCTGAGCCGCTGCACTGTTGAGCGCCCGATGTTCATCATCCGGCAGCGTGAGAAGAACCTTCTTGCTCATACGTTCGCCTTATGGTATCCTTGGCATCATACCAACCTTACGGAGCGCACAACGGTCGGTTGCATGCTGAAGACCTTCTCCTATCGCCTGTATCCAAGCAGGTCGCAAGCACGGTTGCTGGACAGCACGCTTGAAACCTGCCGCCGCTGGTACAACCAGTGTCTGGCGGAACGCCGCGATGCCTATCAGCAGCGCGGCGAGTCGATCGGCGTG
>FWWM01016372.1_pt1 | contig 11059 bp, 8 predicted proteins | sample 2228351 | NCBI WGS metagenome assembly FWWM01 (sample SAMEA103939774, study PRJEB20133) | metagenome
CACCGATGACGGCCCCGTCGCGGACCGGGCGGACGGTCGCCGTCGGACCAGCCCTCGGCTCACACCAGCCGGCCCCCCTGGACCGCCGGCCGCGCTACCCTGAACGGCGTCGCCCCTCAGTCCCAGGAGGACCACAGCACCGATGACCGAGGTCCTGCCCTACCGCGACGCCTACCTCCGCTCCATCGAGGCTCGGGTCCGAGGGGTCACCCTCGGCGACGACGGAGCACCCCTCGTCGTCCTCGACCGGACCGTCTTCTACCCTGGCGGAGGCGGCCAACCAGCCGACCGGGGGACCCTCCTCCGGAGCCTCGACGGGCGCCGCTGGGAGGTCCGTGCCGTTCGGCGCTCGGGCGGCGAGGTCCTCCACGAGCTCGAGCCCGGATCGGAGCCACCGGCGGAAGGCGAGATCGTCGTCGCCGACCTCGACTGGACCCGCCGCTACCTCCTCATGCGGACCCACACCGCCCTCCATGCCCTCTGCGGGGTCGTCTGGCGCGACTATGGGGCCCTCGTGACCGGGGGGAACATGGAGCCCGGCGCCGGGCGGATGGACTTCGAGTTCGAGCGCCTCACCGGTGACCTCGTCGAGGAGATCGAGGCGAAGGTGAACGAGGAGCTCGCCCGGGGTCGCGAGGTCCGGGTCGCCGTCCTCCCACGGGAGGTCGCCTTCTCGATCCCCGACCTGATCCGAACGAAGGTGAACCTCCTGCCCGAGGGGATCACCGAGGTCCGGACGATCGAGATCGTCGGTCTCGACCTCCAGGCCGACGGTGGGACCCACGTCGCGAACACCCGGGAGGTCGGGCGGATCCGGGTCACGGGCTACGAGTCGAAGGGGCGGATCAACAAGCGGATTCGGATCGCCCTCGCCGACGTCTGACCGACGCTCTCGAGCGGATCGGCGTGCGGCGAGTTCGAGGCTTTCTGTTGCCTCGACTGGCAAAATGCAGCCGTGGACGTCGTCGGTCGCGACGAGGAGCTGACGGTCCTTCGAGCCCTCGTCGAACCCGTCCCCGACAGGACGAGCGTCGGGCCCCGGGCAACCGTCATCGAGGGTGCGCCGGGGATGGGGAAGACGACCCTCCTCCGCTGGACCGTCGAGGCGGCCCGGCGTGCTTCCTACATCGTCCTCGAGGCAAGCCCGAACGCTGCCGAGGCCGAGTCATCGTTCGTGGCCCTCAACGATCTCCTCGGCGATCACGTCCGTCGGTTCCTTCCCGTCCTCGCCCCGCCGCGTCGGCACGCACTTGCCGTCGCCCTCCTCTTGGAGGATCCGATCCCTCGCCAGCCGGACCCTCGAGTCGTTGGGCGTGCGGTGCTCGACGTCCTCCGCCTCCTTGCAGCGGAGCGCCCCCTCCTCCTCGCCCTCGACGACGTCCAGTGGCTCGACGCGGACTCGTGCACCGCGCTCGGGGTCGCCCTCCGTCGACTGACCGACGAACCGATCTCTCTCGTCCTCGCCAGCCGGGTCGAGGTCGTTGCCGATGGACGGATCCCGACCGGACGGCTTGGTTCGCCCCTCGAAGAGGCGCTCCCGCGGGACCGGGTGCGTCGGCTGCGGCTCGGACCTCTGAGCCTCGGCGCCCTTCACTATCTTCTCCTCGACCGGCTCGGCTCGACGGTGAGCCGACCTGTCCTGCGCCGCCTCCACGAACTCTCCGGCGGCAATCCGTTCTACGCCATCGAGCTCGCCATGGCCTACGAGCGCGGCCTCGTCCGGCTCGAGATCGGCGAGCCCCTCCCTGCCAGCCTGGACGCCATCGTCGCCTCCCGGCTGACCGTCCTGCCTTGGGAGACGCAGCGCTGGCTGGCGGCAGCGGCGAGCCTGTCGCGGCCAACCGTCGAGCTCCTCGATCTCGCTGCCGGCCGCTCCGGTGCCGTCGAAGCGGCTCTCGAACCGGCCGTCGCCGAGGGGATCGTCGACCTCGGCGACGAGATCCGCTTCTCGCACCCACTCTTCGCCGCTGCCGCCTATGCCCTCCTGCCGAAGCTCGAGCGCCGCCGGCTCCATCGCCGCCTGGCTGCGGTCGTCGACGACCCCACAGAGCGGTCGCGTCACCTGGCGGCCGGCAGCACCGCGCCCGACAGCTCCGTCGCCGAGGCCCTGGAAGCGGCAGCCCGGGCGGCGTTCGGTCGGGGAGCGACGGGGAGCGCCGCCGAGCTCGTCGCTCAGGCCGGTCGGTTCACGCCTGCATCGGATCCGTCAGCCCGGCGACGACGCCTCCTCCTCGAAGCTGAGTACCGCTTCGAGTCCGGGGACGTGACCGCGGCGGAGCGGCTGCTGAGCGAGCTCGTCGCGTCCGAACCGGCAGGGCCTGAGCGGGCACGTCTCTTGAGCCGCCTGGCGCGCTATCGTCACTTCGCCGACGACGTCGGGGAAGGAGTGGCCCTGCTCGAGATGGCCCTGGCGGAGGCAGGCGACGACCCGGCCTTGCGGGTCGAGATCGAAGAGGGGCTGGCCTGGGGCCTCTTCCTCCTCCGCCGCGACATCCCGGCCGCTGCGGAGCATGCTCGCTCTGCTGTCCACTTCGCCGAGCGTCTCGCCGATCCGGCGGCCCTCGCCGAAGCCCTCGCCGCCGCGGGCCTGACGGCCGCTGGGTCCGGACGGCCCGACCAGGCGGCCCTCGAGCGGGCGGTTGCCCTCGAGCCGGCAACGCGACACCTGCGCGTTCTCCGCCACCCGAGCTTCGCCTACGCCTACTGGTTGACCTGCACCGACCAGCTCGACCGCGCCCGGGACGTTCTGGGCGAGCTCCGGCGGCGGGCCATCGAGGCGGGGGACGACAGCGCCCTTCCCCCGATCGGCAGCCACCTGGCCATGGTCGAGTGCCTGGCCGGCCGCTGGTCGGTCGCGATCATGCACGCCGACGAAGCCCACGTCCTGGCGATCCAGGAGCGACAGCGGCCCTCCCAAGCAGCCAGTCTCGGCCGTCGCGCGCTCGCCGAGGCGCGGAGTGGCATCGTGGAGCTCGCCAGAGCGGACGCGCTCCGGTCACTCGAGATCGCAGCCGGGGGCCCCTTCGACCCTGCTCGTCCCGAGCCGCTCCTCGCGAGGGGCGGAGAGATCGCCCTCTGGGCGCTCGGCTTCATCGAGCTCTCCCTCGGGCGGTATGCCGAGGCCGATCGCTACCTTCGGCCGCTCAGTCGTGCCCTCCTCGGGGCCGGCATCCGGGAGCCGGGCGAGCTCCGCTGTCTGCCCGACGCCATCGAAGCGCTCCTTGGGCTCGCCGAGGTCGAAGCCGCCGAGGGTCTGCTCACTGGTCGTCGTGCTGCGCGAAGACGGTGAGGTGCTCGTCGGCGAGGCCGCCGACCGTCGAGCGGTCAACGAGCCGACGCGGACCGCCCGGGAGTTCAAGCGCCGCCTCGGCGACCCGGCGCCCCTCGTGCTCGGCGGCACCCCCTATGGGGCAGAGTCGCTCATGGCCCACCTCCTCCGGGCGATGGTCGAGGCCGTCCGCGAACGGCAAGGGACCCGGCCCGAGCGCGTCGTCGTCACCCATCCCGCGAACTACGGCCCATACAAGAAGGAACTCCTCGTCGAGATGACCCGGCTCGCCGACGTCGGTCGAGTCGACTTCCTCACCGAGCCCGAGGCGGCGGCCATCAACTACGCCGAGCAGGACCGTCTCGAGGTCGGCGAGATCGTCGCGGTCTACGACTTTGGAGGCGGGACCTTCGACGCGGCCGTCCTGCGGAAGATGGCCGATGGCTTCGAGATCCTCGGCCAGCCGGAAGGCATGGAGCGACTGGGCGGTATCGACTTCGACCAGGCGATCTTCGCCTACGTCGACGACGTCCTCGGCGGCCAGGTGAGTGAGACGGACACCGCCGATCCGATGGCTCGGGCGGCCCTGGCGCGACTTCGGGCCGAGGTCCGACTGGCCAAGGAGTCCCTCTCGACCGACACCGACGCCACCATCCCAGTCATGCTCCCCCACCTCCAGACGCAGGTCCGTCTGACGCGGTCCGAGTTCGAGGCCATGATCCGGCCGCGGCTGGCCGAAACCGTCGCGGCCCTGGAACGCGCCGTTCGAAGTGCCGGCATCGCCATGGAGGCCGTCGCTCGGATCCTCCTCGTCGGGGGCTCCTCTCGCATCCCGCTCGTGGCCGACTTGGTCGGCCAGGCGACGGGGCGCCCCATCGCCGTCGACGCCCATCCGAAGTTCGCCATCGCCCTCGGCGCAGCAAGGTACGGGATGGCCCTTCTCGCTGCCATCGAGGCTGAAGCGGGGACAGCCAGCGCGGCCGCCGACGGTTCACCAGGGCGAGCAGCCGCGACCTCGACGGGGACCACGGTCCGGGCGGGGCGCCGTGTGGCCGACGAGTCCGGAGCGTCGCTACAGGCCGAGCACGGATCACGCCGTCCTTCCATCAGCCGCCCGATCGGCCTCGCGGCTGCCGCCCTGGTCACTGTGGTCTTCGGCGGCGTCCTCGCCCTGGCGCTGGCTGGCGGGCCGGGGCCCTCGCCGGCCGTGCCGGGTGCCTCTCCAGGCGGATCCGGCACGTTCGTTGGCAATGCGGGGCGGGCCAGCCAAGAGCCCGGAATGTCCCCCCAGTCGACGCCAGTGGGCAGTCCTTCCGGCGGCCCGGAAGCGTCGCCAAGCCCCCGACCCCAGGCCTCGACCGGCCCGCTGCCATCTTCGGCGGGGCTCGTCGCGACCTTTGCAGGGGGCACGGCTCCGGGCAACGGCGGCGACGGTGGTCCAGCGGTTGCCGCCCAGCTTGGGCTGGCCGGTGGGGTCGCGGTCGGGCCGGACGGTGCGGTCTACATCGCCGACGCCCAGAACGGCGCTGTCCGGGTGGTCCGGGACGGCGTCATCGACACCCTCGCCGGCGGCCTCTCCCTGCCAGCTGACATCGAGGTTGCCGCCGATGGCACGGTGTACGTGGCCGAGATGGGCAACCACCGTGTCGTCGCCATCGATCAGGGCGGCACGATCCGCGTCGTCGCCGGAGGGTACGAATCGAGCTACGGCTTCGGCGGCGACGGCGGTCCGGCGACAGAGGCACTCCTCTACCAGCCGGAGGGGATCGCCCTCCACCCAGACGGCAGTCTCTACATCGCCGACACCGGCAACAACCGCCTTCGGCGGGTGGACCTGCAGGGCGTCATCACGACGGTGGCGGGAGTGAACTCCTACGGCTCCCTCGGGGACGGTGGACCGGCGACGTTGGCCCAGCTCGCCCATCCCGCCGACATCGAGATCGACGGGGCCGGAAACGTCTTCATCGCCGACCGTGACAACAACAAGATCCGCCGCGTCGACCCGACGGGCATCATCACCCTCTACGCCGGCACCGAGACGGACCGCTTCGAGGGGCCGGCTGACGGCGCGATGGCGGTGGAGTCTCCCTTCTACGGCGTGAGCGAGCTGGCCGTCGACCGCGTCGGCAACCTCTACGCCAATCCGGTTCGAACGATCGTCCGGATCGATCGGGCCGGGTGGGTCGATCACGTGGCCGGTGGCGGCTCGCAGGACGTCGATGGGCTTCCGCCGGAGCAGGTGGCCTTCGGCGGTGGCATCGGCGGGATCGCCGTCGACCCGTCGACCGGGACCCTCTACATCGCCAACGGGCCGCGAGTCCGGTTGCTGATGGGCCTGGCGACCAATCCCTGACAGTCGATGTCCGACCCACCCTCCGTCAGCGCGTCCGAGAGGGAAGGCCGCCCGGCCACCAGAAGCAAGGCCGCTCTCGCCCTCATGGCCTCCCTCGAAGGAGAGCTCGCCGCCCTGCAGCGTCCGGATCTTCGCGAGCGCCTGGTCGCGGCCGCCGCCCGGATCAAGCGCCCCAGCCCCATCCTCTGCGTCGTCGGCGAGTTCAAGCAAGGCAAGAGCTCGCTCGTCAATGCTCTCCTCGGGGAGGCGACCTGCCCGGTCGACGACGACCTGGCCACCTCGACGCTGACCCTCATCTACCACGCCCCGACTCCGATTGTCCACCTCCGGCGGAGCCGCGATGGAAAGCCGGTCGTCGAGGAGGTTTCCATCGCTGTCTTGCCAGATCTCGTGACCGAGCGCGGTGACCCGGCCGTCCGAGACGGGATCCAGCGCGTCGACGTCGGGCTTCCCAACCCCGTCCTCGAGCGCGGTCTCGTCGTCGTCGACACACCCGGGGCGGGTGGTGTTCGCGGCGGTTACGCCTCGGCCACGCTCGCGTTCCTCCGCCACGTCGACGGGCTCGTCTTCGTCACCGATGCTAGCGCCGAGCTATCCCGACCCGAGCTCGACTTCCTGCGCCAGGCGGTCGAGCGGTGTCCCTTCGTCATCTGTGCGCTGACCAAGATCGATGTCAGCCCCGCCTGGCGTCGCATCGCCGAGCTCGATCGGCGACACCTCGCGCAAGCCGGGCTGGAGCTCGACGTCGTGCCCGTCTCGGCTGCCCTGGCTGGTGTCGCCGTCGAGCGGGGCGATCCGAGGCTCGCCGACGAGAGCGGCGTCCCGACGCTCCTAGCAGCCATCGAGGAGCGAGTCATCGGCCCCGCCCGGGCACAGACGGTCCGGCGGGCCCTCGACGAGGTGCGGGCCATCCTGGCCCAGCTCATGCCGTCGCTCCGAGCCGAGCTCGCCCTCCTGGAGGACCCGAGGACGAGCGGGGACGTCCTCGGCTCCATCCAGGCGACCCAGGCGCGCCTCGACCACCTTCGGGGACCCGGCGCTCGCTGGAGCCAGCTCGTCGGCGACCGGATGACCGAGCTGTCGAACCGAGCGACGTACCGCTTCCGGGCGACGATCCGAGGCGTGGGCCAGGCGATGGACGAGGAGATCGAGCGCCTGAAGTCTCCAGCCGAATGGGAAGAGCTCGGCCGGCGCCTGATCGACGAGGTGTCGGCCGGAGTCGCCTCGGTCTTCGAGATGATCGACGCGGAGGTGGCCGCGCTCCGGCGCGACGTCGCCGATCTCCTCCGAGAGGAGTCACTTGAACTGGGCGAGCGGACCGGCCCCCATGCCCCGCTCGATGTGACGAAGCTCTGGGCACCCCCCTCGATCGCCGAGGGCGGGAGCCGTCTCGGCACGGTCGTCGGCCAGGCGGTGACCGGTCTCCGGGGCATGCAGAGCCGGATCATCCTCCTCGGCATGGTCGGCGCCTTCGTGCCTGCTGCGGCCGGCGCCCTCCTCCTCTCGACCCCGATCGCCCTGGGTCTGGGGCTCGCCTTCGGAGGAAGCCAACTCGTCGACGCCAACCGTCGACGAATCGCCGCCCGGCGCCAGCGGGCGAAAGCGGCGGTCCGGCAGTTCCTCGACGAGGTCAGCTTCGAGGTCGGCAACGAGCTCGGCGAGACGCTCCGCGAGACGCAGCGGCGGCTGCGAGACGAGATCGGCGAGCACGTGACCGAGCTGGCTCGGACCTACGCCGAGTCGCTCCGCCGGATGCAGGAGGACCTGCAACGGTCGACGGTCGAGCGTCAGAAACGGGCCGTCGACGTCCGCACCCTCCTCGGCAGGCTCGAGGAGCTCGAGCGAGGGGTCGTGGCCGTCGCGGCGACAGAGAGATGAGCCTCCTGGTCCCGCCGAGCGCCCACGCTCGGGTCGCCGCCCTCTGCGGACTCGCCGCCAGACTCACCGCCGGGACGCCGCTCCGGGGCCAGGTGACCGCGATCGAGGATCGTCTGCGCGGGCCGCTCCGGGTCGCCATCGCCGGACGGGTCAAGGCCGGTAAGTCGACGCTCCTCAACGCCCTCGTCGGCGAGCGACTCGCCCCGACCGACGCCGGCGAATGCACTCGCCTCGTCACCGTCTACCGGGAGGGTCTGGGCTACGCCGTCCGCGCCCTCCTCCGGAACGGCCGGATCGAACCGCTTGCCTTCCGCCGGGACGGCGCGCTCGAGATCGAGCTCGGGCGGCTGACGGTCGGCGAGATCGACCGCCTCGACGTGGCCTGGCCGTCGTCGACCCTTCGCGAGATAACACTCATCGATACCCCGGGCCTCGCCTCGATCGACGACGCGAACTCCGCCCGGACCCAGGAGTTCCTCGCTCTGGGTGAGAATCGATCGAGCGAGGCCGACGCGGTCATCTACCTCATGCGCCACCTGCACCGCTCGGATGCCGAATTCCTCGATGCCTTCCTCGACCGATCCGTCGCCGACGTCTCACCGGTCAACAGCGTCGCCGTCCTGTCCCGGGCGGACGAGATCGGAGCCGCTCGTCTCGATGCCATGGACTCGGCCGGCCGCATCGCCGAACGCTACCGGCGCGACGATCAGCTCCGACCGCTCTGCGCGACGGTCGTCGCCCTCGCCGGTCTCATCGCCGAGACCGGGGCCACCCTCCGCGAGTCGGAGTTCGCGGCGCTTCGACGGCTGGCCGGGATCCCCGTCGAGGAGCGTGATCGCCTCCTCCTCTCGGCCGACCGGTTCCTCGGCCCCGAGGGAGCGGCCGTGCCGGTCGAGGAGCGTCAGGCCCTCCTGGTTCGGTTCGGGGTGTTCGGCGTGCGCTTGGCGATCACCGAGATCGCGGCCGGACGGGTCGCGAGCGCCCCCGAGCTTGCCTCCTTCCTTGTGCGGACCTCTGGCATCGACGACCTGCGATGGATCCTCCAGAGCCACTTCCTGGCCCGGGCTCGGGTCCTCCAGGCTCGCGCTGCGCTCTCGGCCCTCCGGAAGCTGGCTCGCGCCCTGTCGGCCCTCGGTCTCGACGGCGGCACGCGTCTGGCCGCCGAGGTCGAGCGGGTCGAAGCATCCGCCCACGAGTTCGCCGAGCTCCGGCTGGCCCACCTGGTCATGACCGGGAGCCTCCGTCTGAGTCCCGAGGAAGAAGACGAAATCCGCCGCCTCACGACCCCCGAAAGGCGGCTGGCAGAGAAGCTCGGCCTGAGCCCCGATGCCCCGACCTCGGTCATCGAGGCCACGGCGCTGGCGGGGATCGAGCGGTGGCGGATCCGGGCCGAGGATCCGCTGGCCGATCCGCTCCTCGCCGAGGCGGCGGGCATCGCCGCCCGAACCTACGAGGGGATCTACGTCGCCGTCCGCGGGTCGCCGGTTGCCCCCTCGGCGTGAGGTGCCCGTCCCCAATGCGACCGAAGCCCACCTGACGAGGCGGACGGTCCTGCGGCCCGCCGAGGCCTGGCTCCGTCCGATCGGCGGGAGGTGAGCGTCGACGCGACGAGCTGTGTGTTCGCCCCCTCCGAGGCTCACCTGCGCCTTCGCCTGGGGGGCCGCCCTCGGCGGCTGAGTCCTGTGTTCGCCCGCCGACCGGTCTCCGGATGGCTCGCCGAGGGGAGCGCGAAGGGCTGCGGAGCTCACCTCTCCTGATAGGATCGGACGTGGACGCCCAACCGCGCCCGGCAGCTCGACGGGACGGCGAGGCGCGGACCATCGAAGGCGCGGTGGCAGGTTCGTTCTGGAGTCGACCCCGTGTCCGAGGACATTGCCTTCCAGCTCGACCTCGTCTTTCGGCTCCTCATCGCCGCTGTCGTCGGCGCCCTCGTCGGCTTCGAGCGCGAGATCCACGGTCATCCGGCGGGGATGCGGACCCACCTCCTCGTCGCTCTCGGTTCGGCCCTCTTCACGATCCTCTCGGCCCACGGCTTCAGGACGGGGCCGGCCGACGGCAGCGTCGATCCGACCCGGATCGCCGCCCAGATCGTGACCGGCATCGGCTTCCTCGGGGCCGGGGCGATCGTGAAAGAAGGGGCGACGATCAAGGGCTTGACGACCGCCGCCAGCCTCTGGGCGACGGCCGCCCTCGGCATGGCCGCCGGTGCTGGGGCCCACCTCCTTGGTGCCGTAGCGACGGCGATCATCCTCTTCTCGCTCGGGCCGCTCCACTGGCTCGAGGATCGGGTGGTCCGAGGCCGGACGACGACGCCCCGCGACGACGGGTAGCGGCACGTCGTCCCTCGACGGGCAGCCGCCCGTCGTCGACCGCGGCCGGATCGACATCGTGGCGTCCCTTCCGGCCCGACCGACCGGCCACGAAGGTTCCTTGCCGCTGTCAGCCGACCCGCCCGGAGCGGCGAGGGTTGCCCGGGCCGGCCCCTGGTGGCGCCCAGTCGTTGCTCGGGCGGCGCCGGCCGCCGTCCCGCTGCCTAGAGCGCCTTGACCGCCGCCGTCAGCTCGGTAAGGCCCTTCTTCGCGTCGGCGAAGAGCATCCCCGTCTTCGGGTTCGTGTAGAGCTCGTTGTCGATCCCGGCGTAGCCGCGACCCATGGAGCGCTTGATGACGATGATCGACTTCGCCTTGTCGACGTCGAGGATCGGCATCCCCGAGATCGGCGTCCCCGGTCGGCGGGCAGCCGGGTTCGTCACGTCGTTCGCGCCGACGACGAGGGCGACGTCGGCCCGCTCGAACTCCGGGTTGATCTCGTCCATCTCCTTGAGCTGCGGGTAGGGGACGTTCGCCTCGGCGAGGAGGACGTTCATGTGGCCCGGCATCCGGCCGGCGACCGGGTGGATCGCGTACTTCACCTCGACGCCGCGGGCCTCGAGGACGTCGGCGAGCTCGCGGAGAGCGTGCTGGGCCTGGGCGACGGCGAGGCCGTAGCCCGGGACGACGATGACGAGGCTCGCGTAGGCGAGCTGGATCGCCACGTCGTCGGCGCCGGCGGACCGGACCGGCCGGTCGGTCGCGCTCCTGGCGGCCGGCTACCTCGTCGGCGGGCTCGTGGCTGCCGGGACCGCCGTCGCCTTCGCTGCCTCGATCACGTCGGTCGTCTGGCTGGCGGCGCTCTTCATCGGCTCCGGGCTCCTGGCGGCGTTCCAGGACACGCTGGAGGCCGTGAGCACCGCGGAGCTCGCGGGGCCGGGCGCGCGGGCCACGGCGTTCGGCGTGCTCGGGACCGTCAACGGGGTCGGCGACCTCGTGGCGAGCGCCGGCCTCGGCCTGCTGTGGTCCGCGCTCTCGCCCGCGATCGCGTTCGCCGCCGCCGCTGCTGCCATGATGGGTGGCGCCGGCCTGATCGCGGCCCTGGCCACCCGTGGAGGCGCCCGATGAGCATGAGTGCCCTGCCCCGCCCGTCCGACGGCGAGCGGTTCTGGACCGCCCTGCGGGGCGCGGTCGCCGAGGCCGTCGTGGGCGCGGAGCCCGCGCTGCGCCTGCTCGCCGTGGCGCTCCTCG
>FWWM01016374.1_pt1 | contig 11057 bp, 8 predicted proteins | sample 2228351 | NCBI WGS metagenome assembly FWWM01 (sample SAMEA103939774, study PRJEB20133) | metagenome
TCTCCACACCGACTTTCTTTAACTCCGGCTCGATCTTGAGCACGCGCTCGACGATATCGGCGATGCCGTCTTCCTCGTTGTAGGCGGGAATGACGACGGACAATTTGTGGTATGCCAGCTCACTCGTGGCCGCGCCTGCACTGGCGGCGCCGGCAGCGCGCGCCGAGCCAATGACCATACTCCCGGTTCCCATTGTTTCTTTGCCTCCCGTCGTCCTGTTAGTCGCACGACGGTGGGTTTTCCACGCAAGCCGATTCGCGACTCCCTACCGTGTCGGATGTGGGGCGTCGAAAGTTCGGTATAAGTCACAGCGTGTAAACCGGGATACTGCGCGTCGCCTGAGCCACCCTGGCCGTCTCTGGGGTGATTTCTTTGATCACGCGCGCCGGCACGCCGCCCACCACAACATGCGGCGGCACATCCTTTGTCACGACCGCGCCTGCCGCGACGACTGCCCCCTTGCCCACTCTCACGCCATCCAGAATGACCGCACCACTGCCAATCCACACGTCGTCCTCGATCACGATCCCCTCGGCAGTGATGCCCTGTTCGACGAAGGGGCGCTCCGGATCATCGAAAACGTGGTTGACGGCGATGATCTGGCATAGCGGCGAGGTATACACGCGGTCGCCGATGTGCACCCCGCCCTGCCCCCGAATGACGTTCATCTCACCGATCAGACTATGCTTGCCGATCCAGATGCCGCTGTTAGGCAGTCTGCGGAAGTTATAGACGTGCAGCACGCTGCCGTGCATCACATAGGTGCCTTCACCGATTTCCACACCGTTCGGACAGGCGTGGATGTAGACGCCCTGGTCGAGGTAGCTGCCCTTGCCCAACCTGATCCGGCTGGCAAAACGCAGGCGCACGTTGTTCTCGATGGCGACCAGGCCATCCATCTTCAGAATCAGGCGGTACAGCGCAGCGCGCAGGGCAATGCCGATGACGGTCGGTACCCAACCGATCAGCGCCTGCCAGGCTTGCTCCCAGACATAGCGGCCCAAGCTATCGGCCTGACGGCTGAGGTAGAGCCGAAGTGAGCCTGTCTCCTTGCTCGAGTGCGAAGAAGATGAGACGTTCGTCCCGTAAGACATGGTCTCAGACCAGGGCTTTGCCTCTGAATTCGTCAACGCTGGAATAGTCGTGCCGGGCCATATAATCCGCAATGCCAGCGGTGATCCTGGCGAAGACGTCCAGGCCGCTGTAAACGGCGCTGCCGACGCCGACGCACGTCGCGCCCACCAGAATCATCTCGATCGCGTCTCGCGCGGTCGTCACCCCTCCGGTGCCGATCACCGGCGTCTTCAAACCGGCGTTCTTGAGCGCCTGGCAGATGTCGCGCACGCAGCGCACCGCGATCGGTCGGATGGCCGGGCCGCTCACCCCGCCGGTCTGGTTGGCCAGCACCGGCCGGGCCGTCTCGATATCCAGCACCAGCCCCGGACCCAGCGAATTGATGGCGCAGATCGCATCCGCACCGGCGTTGGCCACGCTGAGGGCAATCGCAGCGATGTTCTCCACGTTGGGCGACAACTTCATCACCACCGGACAGTGCGTGTTGCGCTTCACCGCGCGCGTCACCTGCGCCGAAACGTAGGCGTTCGACGAGAACATCTCCTCGTGCTGCGCATCCAGGTTCGGACAGGAGATATTGACTTCAATCAGATCCGGCTCGGCTTCGCTGATGTAGCGGGCCAGCACGCCGAAGTCGTAGATCGTATTCGCGAAGATGCTGGCGATGATCGGCACGTCGTAGGGGGCGAGCAGTTTCTTAGCTGCCCGGATCTCTTCGACCATCACTTCGACGCCGGGATTGCTCAGACCAACGGCGTTGATCAGCCCCTCGCCCCAATTCACAATGGTCGGGTTGGGCCAGCCGGCGCGTGGCTTGAGGCTACAACTCTTGGTCGTGATGCCACCGACCCCTGCCTGGGCCAGCCGGACGAATACCTGCTCGCTCAAACCGAGGATGCCGGAGGCAAGCACGGTCGGATTGGGAAAGCGCACACCGCACAGCGCAGTGCCAAGCGCCGGGTGCTGCGAGCCGGACGGCGCATTGACGACCTGGGGTTGGATGGCATGCATCATCGCGAGGCAATTATCCCAGCACATTTCACCACTCTGAACGACAATTACGCCTACGCCAGCGGCGAATATCCAACCAAGGAGCGACCCAATGTCTAATCGAAATCAGAACGTGATCATCGCCTACTTCTCGAGTGCAGAGCAGGCGAGCGAAGCTGCCGAATTGCTCAAAGCGTGGGACAAGGCCGACGACGACATCAAACTCGGCGGCATCGGCATCCTGACCATAGAGGACGGCGAGATCAAAGCGCACAACCTCGGCGCAAAAGCGACCGGCACCGGCGCCAAGGCCGGCATGGTCATCGGGATCGTGACCGGCATCCTGTCCGGCGGAGTTTCGTTGCTCGGCGGCGCGCTAGCCGGCCTCGCCAGTGGCTCGTTGATCGGGTCGCTCAAGCACAAATCGCTGGGGCTGACCGATGGCGACCTCGACATGCTGCGCTCAGAACTGACCCACGGCAAGGCCGCCCTGGTCGTGACAGCCGACGACCACGAAGTGTACGACACGGTGCATGAGATCGAGCGGCTGGGTGGGCAGGTGAGGAGCTACACAGCCAATCGCGACGCGATGGAGGCGATCACCCAGGCTGCCATCGAGCACGAGCGCTCCCTGCGCGGCACCGGCCTGCCCGGTGATCCGACGAGAGGGATGCAGGTCCCGCCGGTGTAAGCGTGACCTCCGACTTTGCAGTCAGGCGTCCACTTCCGAGGGCACGCATCGGTCAATGGCCTGGCGCCCTTAGCCAGGTCAACACTTCGTCGCGACGTTGCGCGTCGAGCCGGCCTGTTTCTGCGAGCGCATCCAGCATCTGTGACAGTGTGAACACTGCGTGCAACGCAATGCCACGCGCCGCCAGTTCTTCGCGGCCGCCCTGCTCGCGATCAATCAGAACCAACACGTCTTTCACGATCAAGCCTTCGTCAAGCAACGGCTTGAGCGACTCGATTTTGGCCGTGCCACGGGTGATCAGATCGTCCACCAGCAGCACCGTCTCGCCGGGGTGATATTCGCCCTCGATCAACTTGGCCGTGCCGTAGTCCTTGACCTCCTTGCGCGGATAGATCAGCGGCAGGCCGGTTTCGAGCGCCACGGCCACGCCGATGGGCAGACCGGCGTAGGGGATGGCAGCCAGCCGATTAAATTGAGAATTGAGAATTGAGAATTGAGAAATTTGAATGGCCATCGCCTGGGCGACCTGTCTGAGCGCTGCCGGATGGGAGACGAGCGGGCGCAAGTCAATGTAGATCGGCGACATCAGGCCACTCTTCAGTTTGAATTGGCCGAACTTGACGCAGCCGATGTCGTAGAGGTGAGAGATGAGTGGGAGGGAGGTGATCATGGGGTAGTGTGTTGCGTAGTGCGTGTTGCGGTATGTGAAGAGCGGCTCTAGAGGCCGGCCGCCGCGCGCATCTCCTCGACCAACTGCGTCGCAGCAGCTCTGGCAGCCTCGGCGAAGTCTGCCTTGCGCGAGGCGTAGATCACCGAGCGCGACGCATTGATGATGGGCCCCAGGCCATCGCGCGTACGGCCAAAGGTCAGTGCAGCTTTCAGGTCGCCGCCTTGCGCACCCACACCGGGGATCAGGAAGGGCAGGTTGGGCACCAGCTCACGGATGTGACGCATCTCGTCGGGCGCAGTGGCACCCACCACCAACCCGCACGCGCCGGGTCCCTCGGCATGCCACCGGTTAGCCATGAGGGCGACCTTTTCGTAGAGGCGCAGCATGGGCCTGTCGGCGCGCCGGTCGTCCATCACCGGCCTGGATTCCACCTCGAGGTCTTGCAGCTCCCAGGCATGCTCGTTGCTGGTGCGTGCCAGCACGAACGCAGCACGGCTGGCCTGTTTCAGGAATGGCCGGATCGAGTCGCTCCCGATGTAGGGCGAGAGCGTGACGGCATCGGCCTTGAATTGCTCGAACGCACCGCGCGCATAGGCCTCGGCGGTGTGACCGACGTCGCCAAATTTGCCGTCCAGGATGATGGGGATGTCAGGCGGGATCAAGCGCACGATGCGCTCGAGGGCGACGACGCCAGCGGCGCCTTCCGCCAGGAAGAAGCCAAGGTTAGGCTTGTAGGCACACACCAGATCGCTGGTCGCTTCGATGATGGCACGAGCAAAGGGCAGCATCGGCTCGTCGTATGCTTGAACGGGCAGCGGCGTATGGGCCACGACCACATCCAGGCCGATGCATAGGTAGGAGCGGTTCTTGTGTTGCGCCTGGGCGAGTTTGTCGAGGAAGGTGAGCATCTGAGTTACACGCGGAGATGGATTTCAGCCGGGTAAGTAATAGCGGATCGTCAAGCCGCTGTCGGGATAGGTCACTTCGTCCACCAACCGGTAGCCGCGCACCTCGCCGAAGGCGCGCACGATCCGCTGACGCCACTCGTTCTTGTTTCGCATATCGTCGGTTTGATAGACCGGCGACCACTCGTCCACCTGGATGAGGGTGACTTGTGCGCCGGGATTTTCATCCAGCCAGCGTTGCACGCGGGCGATGTCGTCGGGGCCCTCCACCGGTGGCGCGTCGTACTGGATCGGATGAGGGGTGTTGCCGAATGCCGGCAGCGGACGCAGCCGCCACTCGAACAGCGGCGGGCTGAGTTCGCCGAATGTGCCGATGATCAGCACTGGGCGATCGGCCTGTTGCCATTGCACGATCCGATGCGAAGCGGCGCGCAGATCATCGGCGAGATGGCCGGCCCATACCGGTTGCAATTGCGGCAACCACGTCAGCCAGCTCCAGCTTGCCGCCGCAAGCAAAACGAGCACTGGGACGAGGGTGGAGAGGCTACCGAGCGAACGCTGCGCCTCACGATCGCCGATCCTCGCCTGCCACGCACGGATCAGCCCAGCAAAGCCCAGCCCCGTCAACAGCCAGAGCGAAGGAAAGAGCGGCGTGATGTAACGATCTGCTTTGAGCTGATGCACGGTGGCCAGCACGAAACCGAGTGCGAAGAAGACGGCCAGCAGCGTCACACCGGCATGGCGAAAGCGCACAACTGCCCAGGCTGCGCCGAGCAGCGCGACGACCGCCGGCAGCGGGCCGGGCATCAACCAATCGAAAGTCGTCCGCACGTAGAACAGCAGGTTCTCTGCACTCCAGAACGGATAGCCGCTATCCTCATTGGTGACGAAGAAACGGAAGTCGCGCCATTTCACCTCGGTCGGCACGATGTCCGTTCCGCCGAAGAACCAGAACAGGATGCCCAGGGCGAGCGGCACATACAATGCGAGCATCGAAACAAAGTCCGCTTGCCTCCGATGGATGCGCTCACCCAGGTCCACCATCCCCACAGCGGCCACGGCGAACGCCGCATAGTTGTATTTGGTCAAGAACAGGAAGTACAGCGCACAGCCGGTCAGGACGAACCAGACGATTCGCCGGGTCTGCAGCGCGCTGAGGAACAACCAGAAAGCAACGAAGATGACGAACGCCACCGGCGTCTCCTGCATCGCCCAACTGCCCACGAACAACCAGCCCGGCGCGCTCAACGCGATCAATCCACTGGCCAGGCCGGCCAGCGGAGCCAGCTCCGGGTTGATCCGATAGGCGATGGCACATCCCACGAGGGCCGTCGCCACGAGCATGACGTAGGCGAATAGCCGCGCGCTCTCATCGCTGCGCCCCAGCACCCCCAAGAACGGCGCCTGGAGCAAAGAGAAGCCCGGCGGCCACAGAGTCTGGACGTGGAAGTCGCCCCACAAGGCACGCAGGTCCAGCGCCAGGATGTCGCGCAACACATAGTAGCCCGGCAGGCTGTGCGCTGCCTCGTCGAAGTTGAGTGGTGCGGCCGGCGCAATCAGCCTGAGGAAGACTTCACGGCCGACGAGGACGGAGAGCAAGACCAGGATGCCGGCGACGATCCACGTGCGGGCTTTCGGCGACACGCTAGTCAGTATACTCACCCTCGTCGCGATTTCATGACCATCACGCATCGCTCGCGCCGCCGGTTACGGGCAACGGCGCCCATCGCCGCCCTCGTGTTGTTGTGGCTGTTGTTCTTCTGGCGTCTCCTCACCCCTGTGCCGGCCGACCGGCTGACCTTTCAGCAGGGTGACTTCACGTTGCAATTCCTGGCTTACCGCCAGCTCGCCTATCGCCAATTCGCCGCGGGTCGCTTCCCGGTGATCGAAGAGTGCCTGTATAGCGGGTATCCATTCCAGGCCGACCCGCAGTCTCAGGTGCTGTATCCGCCCGTGCTGGCCGCCATGCTGATCGGGCGTGTCCTGGGCTGGGCGGAGTATCCGCTGCGCGCGCTGGAGTGGGAAGTCATGCTGCACGTGCTGCTGGCGGCAATCAGCGCCTATCTCTTTTTGCGGGTCGGGACCCGGCGTGCCGGCAAGCCGCCACTGCATCGCATGGCTGCCCTTATCGGCGCAGTGGCCTATGGCTTCGGTGGCTTCATGACTGGCTATGCCATGTTGCAGACAGCCATCCTGCAGACGGCGGCCTGGCTGCCGCTGATCTTGCTGGTGCTCCGCCGGCTGACCACGACGCAGTCATGGTTGCCCGACGCAGCGCTGCTGGCCGTGCTGGTGTTCTTCGCCTTCACCGCCGGCCATCCGCAGACGCTGCTCTTCGTCATCTATGCCGGAGCCGCTGCGTTCGCTTTCTGGTTCTGGCAAGCGCACCGCGGCGCGCCGGGAACGACCGTGCTCAAGCAGGGCATGCTGCGAGGGAGCGTGGCCAGCCTGTTCGCGCTCGGCCTGAGCGCCGCTCAGCTCATCCCCACGCTATCGTTCATGCTCGCTTCGACGCGCGCCTCGCTCTCCTTCGATCAAGCCGGGCGCGGCTTCGCGCTGCACGACATCGCGCTGTTTGCGCTCACCGGTGTGATCAACGTCTGGCAACCGCTCTACGTCGGCATCATCGGGCTGGTCCTGGCGGGGGGAGCGGCGATGGCAAAGGTCGCACGCCCGACACATCCGTCGGGGCGAAGCGGCAGCCTCGGCGCTCGCCACGACGACACGTGGCTGTGGGTCATCCTCGGCGTCGGCGCGCTCACCCTCAGCTTTGGTGCGAATGCCATCGGGTTCGACCTGGCTTACTTGCTCGTACCCGGCTACCGGCAGTTCCAGGCGCAGGAGCGCCATGCTGTCGCGGTCACGCTTGCGCTCTGCGTGCTGGCGGCCTACGGCGGGCAGGCGTTGCTGGGGCCGCTCCGCCCTCGCGCCCAATTGAAGCTGTGGCGGATCGCGCGCGCCCTGGGGATATGGAGCGCCGTCGCGTTCAGCGGGTTGATCGGCCTGCTGATCGCGCAGCGCTTCGCCGGCGAACCCACACAGGCCGCGTGGTCTACCCTCACCGACCGGCTGGCGCTGATGGCGCTTGGGCTGCTGGGAACGGCGGCGGTCTTCGCCTGGCGCGCGCGCCTGGGCAAAGCGCCGCGCTGGTTGTGGGGCGGCGCGGTCCTCGGGCTGCTCGTCTTCGACCTGTTCAGCGCGAATCGCTACACCGCCACGCAAGCACCCGCAGAACCCTTTCCGCCCAGCCCGCTCATCGCGCCGATCGGCCCGACCCAGCAGCCGAACAGTTACTCGCGCGTGTACAACCATTTCGGCCTGCCGCTGAACGGCGCGTGCATCGCCGGCCTGAACGAAGTCGGCGGCGGCTCACCCATCGTGCTGCGCGCCTACAAGTCACTGCTGGACGACGCGCCGGAGGATGTGATGGTGAAGCTACTCAACGCGCGACACGCGGTCACCTGGCGCGGCGCGATGGAGACGCCGGAGGGGGTGATGATCCCATGGTTCTTGTTGGCGCGCGATACGTTCGAGGGTCAGGAGGCCAGCACCTACCGGTTGGACTGGGAGCCGCAGACGTTCAACGGCGCATGGATCCCCAAGCAGATCACGAGCACGCCTTCGGAAGCAGCGATGTATGACCGGATGCGCGCGCCGGGCTTCGATCCATTTGCCGAGGCAATCGTCATCCGCGCCTCAGACGAATTGCTCGGTCGCGGCGCGAACGGCAGCGCGGCGATCGAGGGCAAGTCGCCCGGCTACATCAAGGTCGCCGTGAACGCCGATGCGCCGGCGCTGCTGATCGTCAGCCAGGCCTACCACTGGAACTGGGTTGCGCTGGTGGATGGGCGCGAAGTGGTGCCGGTCGCCGTCAATGGGGCACTGTTGGGTGCGCCGGTGCCGGCCGGCGCGCTGAGCGTGGAGTTCAGCTACCGCCCACGCGACCTGTATGCCGGCGCTGCCATCAGCGGCCTGACGGCGATCGCGGGGGCACTGGCGGTCGGCAGATCGCTGATCATCCGATTGCGGACTCGGAGAGAAGGTCAGCCCGGAGCAAGCGAGGTGACGAAGTGAGCCGGCGCGTGCGGGACGGCGCCATTGCAGCGCTGATCGTCATCCCCACGCTGGCCTACGTGGCCGCGTTGCTGTTCGACCCTGCGCGCACGCTGGTGCTGTGGGAGCGCGAGGCGCCGCCGGCGCTGCCGCTGGCGCTGCTGGCAGCCGGCATGGTTGTTCATGCGGCGCTGTCCCTCGCCATCCTGGCGCGCATGCCGGCACAACTTTCACGCCGCCAGGTCGCCCTGCTGCTCGCCTACACCGTGCTGGTTGGTCTGGCGCTGCAAACGGCGGCGACGCACATCGTCGAGCCCTTCCCGCTCCGTGGCCTTGCCTTCCGACAATATAGCGATTTCACCGGCGGTTACTTCAGCGTTGGAGTGCGGGTAGACGACCTGCGCGCGTGGTTGGGGCGCTTCGCGCAGGAGATGGAAAGCTACAACGTTCACGCCGAGCGCCATCCGCCCGGCCTGCCACTGATCTTTTGGCTGGGCGTGCAATTGCTGCGTCCTCTGCCGGCATTCGCCGAATCGCTGGCACCCACACTGCGCCCGCTCGCATGTTTCGATCTGGGCGCTGCGACGCTGGACGACGTGCAAATCGCCGCCGGCCTGTTCGGCATCATCGTCGAGACCTTCGTCGCGTGCCTGGTGCCAGTACTACTCTTCCTGTTCGTGCGGCGCGTGGCCGACGACCGGGCCGCGGCGACCGCTGCGCTGCTCTATCCCGTCATCCCCGGAGCCTCGATGTGGGCGTCGCAGTGGGATCGCGGCTTCGGCATCTTCACGCTGGCCGGCCTGCTGCTGGTCGAACAGCTCATCGCCTCGCCATCGCGCGGCAAGGCTGCTGCAAGCGCGGCGGCGCTCGGCCTGATCCTGTCCGTCGGTGTGATGATGAGCTTCGGCAACCTGCCCATCATCATGATGTGTGGGGTCTATGCACTCGTCCGCCTCTGGCAGGTGGATCGGCTTCGGTCATTGCCGGTGCGCATCCTGCAGGGCGCTATCGCACTGGCCGGTTTCGCCGCCCCGTGGGCAGCCATGATCCTGCTGGCTGGATTCGACTTGCCCGGCACCTACCAGACGGCGATGCGTATTCACCTGGCGCTGGAGCGCGACTACTGGCCGTTCGTCGTATGGCATCCATGGGACATCTTCACTTTTGCGGGCCTGCCGCTGGCCATCATCGCGCTGATCTTCACCTGGCGGCGCGCGCCGGCGCTCACTCTTGCCTGGGTCACGACGATCGCTGCGCAGTCGCTGTTGCACGTCGCCCGCGGGGAAACCGGCAGGGTATGGATGTATTTCGCGCCCGCCATCGTCGGGCTGGCTGCCATGTGGCTGGCGGGTCAGGGAAGCGCAGGAGCACAGGACGAACCGAGACCGCGCCGATGGCTGCTCCCTCTGGCCACGACTTTGCTGGTCATCCAAGCGACGACGCACATCGCCCTGCTGCGGGTGATCGGCTATGGGGTGGATCCGATCACTGTGCCGGACACGACGCTGCCGTCCGACATCATACCGACCAATATCCGCCTCGAAACGAACGGCGAAGTGCAGCTGCTCGGATATACCCTCCCGCCTACGCTCGCACCGGGCCAATCGGCAACGCTGAACCTGTATTGGAAGCTGGACAGCGAGGCGCCGCTCCCTGTGGCGCGCAAGGTCTTCGTGCACATTGCCGACACACCCGAAGATCAGTACCGCATCGTCAACCAGGACGGCCGGCCGGCGAACTGGACGCTGCCGACGACGTGCTGGCTGCCCGGCCAGGTGATCCACGATCCGCATCACTTTACCGTCGCTGCCGACGCGCGACCGGGCGAGTACTACGTGCTGATCGGGCTATATGACGAATGGACCGGGGAGCGCGCCTTCGTGCATACGGCTCAAATTGCGGTAGCCAACGCCATCGCCCTGCCCACGAAGCTCAACATTACCTCACTCAACCTCGAATGACGCGACGACGACTGCATCGCGACCGTCGTCGGTCGGCCGGCGCGGCATGCCTTCGCGCGATGGGTCGTAGATTCCAATGCGGACGTCGTATCGGCCCGGCACAAGGTCCTCGTTCAGCCGCACGCCGTAGACGTGGACGCCCCGGCCGTCCGACAGGGTCAGGTGAGGCGAGCCTGGCGCCAGCAGTTCGTCCCGCTGGCCGATGAGCGCCGCCGGGTCATCGTGCCGGCTCACGTGGATGAACAACTTCTCTGCGCCGTTCAGCTGCGCCGACGCCTGATCCCATCTCAGATATACCTCGGTCAACCGCCCCGGCAAATCCACGCGCGCGTGCGCAGCCTCCAGCACGGGGCCGCCGGTGAACGTGACGCCGAACCGCTCGAGCGCACCGGCGTCCAGCCGGCCAAAGAGCTTTACGATCCAACGACCGCTGTAGGTCTCGTCCAACTGCACGAACTCACTTGCAAGCGCCGACGCCGCGATGCCCCGGCCATCCCAGAAGCTATCCACGATCTGCAGCAGCACCCGCTCGACGCCGTCGGCCGCCAATTCCTCGACCACCTGTCGCGCGCCTTCGGCGTCACCGGCGCGATACGGCAGGGTGATGAACTCCGGGCCGTCCGGCAGATAGCGACGGTGGTAGTAGGTATAGACCGGATCGGGGAAGTTGAGCGCGACGCGAATCTTCCGGGCAGGCATTGCATTCGCATAGC
>FWWM01016377.1_pt1 | contig 11054 bp, 14 predicted proteins | sample 2228351 | NCBI WGS metagenome assembly FWWM01 (sample SAMEA103939774, study PRJEB20133) | metagenome
CTCTCCCGGCATAGACGTCCACACTAACCCACTCCCCGTTGCGTCTCTGAAAGCTCCCGTATAGGCCCCAGAAAAAGCACTGTAGACTCACCCTATTCCCAACAGGGACGAAGCTCAATCGCCATTTTACTTCGTCAGACGTATATTCCTCAACGACTTCGCCTGCTATAAACTTTCTGCGAACGACGCCGATGTGAAGTACTCCGCCATCGACAACACGCGAATCTTTAGGCAACCAGAATATAGGTAAAAGTATGATAGATGCAAGAAGGGCAGTGATGATAATTTTAAGCGACTGTGGTGCAGTCGATGTCCAGATTAAATATGGTATTGTAGAAATGACGATAATAATGATCATGATAATTGATGCGGCTGTGTAGTAACATTTTCTGTTTTCTCTGGACACAGCGTTTAAAAGTAGCTTGGAATAAATCTATTTCCGTGAGTCCAAGAGATGATTGGTTTAAGATATTGCGTGAAGTGTCTTGCTTGGCCTGGACGAAATACAAAGATAGACTTTTAGTAATTAAAAGCGCGCTATCAGGAGAGACCTTGCCATTAAGAAGCGTATGGATTTAGTAGAGTTTATACTTACAACTGGCGCCTTTTTTGTATGGCAAGCCATTTTTCTATATGTATATAAAGAGCTGTACTCTCCAAAACTTCCCATGAGGCTATTCCTTCCAGTTGTGTTTTTACTCTCGGCACTTTTTGGCTTTTTAATGAATATTCAACCGTAACCCCTAAGGGGCTTGTAGTGCATTGCGGTATAGGCTGTTAACCTAATTAAGCGACGTGTGGCTGGGTACATATAATCAATGCCGACCTTACAGCGCATAGAACATGTGATTAAAGTCGCGTTCCGCTGGCGTAACGCTCATGAGTTGATTAAGCACGTTAAAAGCCTGCGCCGTTAGAGGCTTACGGGTTCTAAATAGTAGCTAATGTAAGGGTCAACTCAGAGAGAAGAAAACAACCTCTTATGTAGCCCCCAGACAATAGGGATATGGGCATTGAGACTACGCTAAGGTGCGTATGGAGGATAAAGTGGCGGTGGTAGAGATCGAGATTACCAGAGTTGTTTATCTAGAATACGCCACTAACTACGGGGCAACTCACGTGTCTCTATAGCCTGGGATCGAGCTGTGATAACTGAAAGTGGGACCTACACACCATCCAGCCAATTATTAGCTTGACCGATCTATGTGCTTCGTTTTCTGATAAATACATATGGCTATTAGGGCGTCAAGCCCAGGCGTTGCAGAGTAGTCGCATGCATTGAAGTGAGTGCTGTAACCGCTCTGCCTTTCTCAATGTCAATAATGCCCAGATTTGGCAAACTTATTCGCCAGCGCCATATTAATAAAATCTCATGAGAGATATTTCAGAGGCGATTTGGCAAACGCTATGAAAGTGTGGTTAATCTATTAATTACAGACGTCAAGGCCCCCCCTATTTTAGAAATTTTCTCAACTCCATATATTTCGTCTTCATCTTCATGCACATAGGCAATAATAAGAGGTGATATCTTTTCCACAAGGCGGCGTACCTTGGGGTTAGTCGGGTGGCGGTATTTGTTCATTATAACGCCTTTTAACGGTATGCCTATTTCTGTCAATCTCTCTATAAAACGCAAGGTTTCGTCAAGAACTACTTTTTCGGGATTAGCAACTAAAAAGAAACTTGTCCTACTTGGGTTTTTTAAAACCTGTGTCACTGCGTCTATTTTCTTGGCCGTTTCCTCTAAGAATTCAAGTAAGGGATCACCTCTATAATCTTCGCCTTTAAGCTTTGCCACGTTTTTTGACAACTTGACATATGAAAGGCGCTGTCGTCTAAGCATATCAAGCCAAGACTTGAGAAGATCTGGAAGTTGCAAGAGTTTGAAGGTGTGTCCAATAGGCGCTGTGTCAAAAACTACGTAGTTGAATTCCGACTTGGCGAAATCCAAAATTTTTTCGATTAATGTGTATTCATCTACACCTGGCCCCTTAACCACGGCGTCGACATATTTACTAAATGCCTCGTAAACATCTGGGGGGAGGATTTTAACAGCGATATTTTTCACCCGGCTGCCTTTTTCTAACGCGATTTTTTCTAAGTCGAGTTCCATTGCATATAGGTTATCTACAACTCGACGGGGAACAGGCCCGATTTCCATGTCTAATACATCTCCCACGCTGTGGGCTGGGTCTGTAGAGACTAATAACGTGCGGCGCCCCCTGGCGGCAAGTTGGTAAGAGATAGCGCACGATAGAGTAGTCTTGCCAACTCCGCCCTTACCCCCTAAAAATACCAAGTGAGTCATGGGTGGAAGTCAAGGCTGGGCTCTTCAAAAGCCTCATCTATATCTCCACTGGCGAGGAGGTAAGGCATAATATCTAATAGTAGGTAGGATAAGGGATTGGGAATGCCGGCAAATTCGCTTAGTATAAATAACTTCATTGCCGCGTCTTTTCTGTGTAGATCCTCTTCTATGGCGCCAGTTAATTTATGTTGAAATGCGCCTTTGAAGAAGAGGCGGATTTTTTCAAACATTAATCCTCTTGGCTGACTCCAGTAATTTCTTTCCGAGGGACAAGTCGCCTGTCTTTAAGAATTCCCTTAAGAGCTCCAGAGACTCTGCTAAAGGCTCTAAAATTTCTTTTTTTGGATCAATTTTGAAAATGCCCACATAGTCAAATAATTTCTCCATCTCGGTGTCGTTAGAGAGTTCTAAATATTTCTCAAGGCGTTTTTTATCAAGCTTTCCGCTTTTTTCCACTTCGGCTATCGCCTTTTCGATGTCTTTTTTAAAATTCCTCAAGATCTTAAAATACCTCTCAATTCTTTCAAGGACGTATGCGTTGGTACACACAATATTGCTTAAAAGCTAAAATTTAAATTTTTCCTCAGAGAAATACTTAAAAACATAATTTACTAAAAGCTGTATGAGCAGTACAATAATTGCATTAATAGCAATAATAGTATTTTTTGCGGCATTTAAATGGTATGCCAGCGCTATTGAAAGAACACTGGGCGTTGATCCGAACAGGCCCACTCCGGCGCATAGAAAAAGAGATGGAATTGATTACGTGCCGTCTAACCCGGTGGTCTTATTCGGACACCACTTCGCCACCGTGGCAGGTCTAGGCCCAATAGCGGGACCCGCCATAGCTGCCGTGTTCGGGTTCCTACCTGGGTTCCTCTGGATACTACTGGGCACAGTGTTTATCGGCGCTGTACAAGACATGACCTCGCTGTTTGTCTCAGTACGTCACGGCGGCGTCTCAATAATGTCAATAGCCGGGAGGTACTTAGGGGAGACGTTGAGGAAATTTTTCCTAGGAGTTATGCTCATTTTGCTTATTGTAGTAAACGCGGTATTTGGAGTATTAATCGCAGTTTTATGGATTGGCACAACGCCAGAGGCCGCCACGGCTACGTGGGTCTTCACGTTAGGCTCAGTAATCACCGGCATTCTGCTCTACAGGTTAGGGGTAAATCTAGTAGTTTCCACAATTGTGGGTTTAGCGTTTATAGTATTAGGGGTTTGGCTTGGCTATATGTATCCCATTAAACTCGGTATAGTGGAGTGGATAGTCATATTGATGATATATGCATATATTGCGTCTATCCTCCCGGTATGGCTCCTCCTCCAGCCCCGTGACTACCTCAATACATTTCTGCTTATAGCTGGAGTCGGTGGGGGCGTTATAGGGGCTTTGATTGGAAACTTCCCGTTGCAAGCGCCGTTAGTGAACACTCAAGAGGCTTTTAAATTCGGCCTTGACATCGCTAACAGGCCTGTTTGGCCCTATGTAAGTGTGTTAATTGCATGCGGCGCGGCAAGTGGGTTCCACTCCTTAGTCAGCAGTGGCACAACGGCAAAACAATTGCCCAATGAAAAGTATATCAGACACATAGGCTACGGCGCTATGCTAGGCGAGGGCTTTCTTGGAATAACGGCGTTAATGGCCGTGACAACAGCGCTGGCTTGGGAGGAGTATAGTCCTGGCCTAGGCTCAGTCGTCACTGGATGGGGGCGCTTCTTAAATGTAATATTGCCTTTTATTGACGTTAAAGTATTAATAACATTCGCCGCATTAGTGGCAACTGCCTTTGGCTTCACCACCATGGACTCCTCTATGAGACTTACGAGATATGCACTTCACGAATTACTGGGGATAAAGAACATATACGTGGCAGGGTTTATAGGCTTTCTGCTATCGCTAACCATCGCATTAGCTGGCACCGCCACGCCCCTATGGACGCTCTTCGGCTCTGTAAACCAAGTGTTAGTGGCTCTTGCGTTAACTACTATAGCTGTGGTATTGGCTCACTTCGGCAGAAGGCTGTGGTTCTTAATACCAGGTATTGCATACATGTACGCAACGACGCTCACTGCGTTGCTACATACAATAACTGTGTGGCTATACACGTTGCCAGAAGGGCCCCAGAAGAATCCGTTAATAAGTGCAATTTATACTGAATACTCACGTATATACGGCTCTGAGACTGGCAAGGCATTGGCCGATGCCTTACATCTGCCGGTCTTCGCGCTTATATTAACTCTTGCGGTTATAACTGTAATACTGGCCCTCCTTATACTATTCACTTCAATTAGATGGTTCACTGCCGCAAAAAGGCCGAGAGAGCCACAGTATGTAGATGGAGAAGGCGTTAGGGGCGAGACGGCGGGCACCCCTACAACAACCCGTTTCTCTCTGCCCCGCGGCCCCTTCAGCGACTTTATAAGATTTGCAAGTGAGCTAAGGCTGTCAGTGAGGGGTTTGTTCAGAAAGTAGCTCTTCGAAAAACCCCTTTTGTTTTTTTAAATCTTTGTGTGTATAAACCATACTCTGAGAGAGATCGAGCACAACTAAGTATTGTCTCACTAGTCCGTGGAGACCCAGCCTAATCCCCTTAATTTTTCTATACCTTTCGGCTAATCTCCTTACCTCATCTTCTACAGAATTAGACAGCACTATGAGTCTCACGCTACTCATATAGTGACTTGACGACCACAGCCCCAGCTCCCTTACAATATCCCACGTCGTCTCTAACATGTTCTCCACATGTCTCTTAGTGGCAATAGACATAGCCATAGGGAAGTCAACAACAAATATTGAGTACTTCTCCACCACTGTCGCGGGGAAGAGAATAGGCCTTCTTTCTAAAAACAATTCAAGAATGTACGCCTCTAGGGGCAGTCCCTCCAGTCTTCGCCAACCCTCCTCTTTGTATTTCTCTCTCAATTTATCTAACAGCTCTGACATTTCTCCACTTAGACCTTTCCATATAAGAGAGAGCCCACAGCACTGCGGCCAGAAATAGGTAATACATTACCTCGTCTGGCGACAAGGGCGTCACCGCCACGTAAAGAGCAATACCAATAGCTAGCGCCAGTTGCGCCACGCCAACGGCCTTTAAAAACTTAGGCATGTTGGTTTTCAAATGAGCAACTAACCCAATAGCCATGAGGACGGCCAACAGCACGCTGGCAATAAACACCTCCATATAGATGTGAAAGACTTGATTTAAAAACCTCAGCTTAAGTTGTAAAAGCACGGGCGCTTATTGTCTCAAACTTTGTCTCGAAAACAGTGTCTGGCATAGAAAGCCTTGCGTCGCAGAGTTCATGGGATTAAAAAGTGTATATATTTGTCAAGGGGCTATACCACCTTAACCCAGACCTCCTTTAGTGGTGCTTGAAGACTATAGAGCCTATCTCCTCATTTTATATAAAATTCTGAAATGGAGAGATATGAGTGAGCTTAATGTTATCCAAGGATTAGAAAGGGGAGATGTATATAATGGGTGTTACCCATAACATGCATTTAAATGGAAAATGCCAACTACTAATAGTAATTGAATATATAATATATAAAAAATTTGTTATTAATATATGTATTAATGTATATTTTTTATCTAAAAATATATTTGACTTAATTAAATATTAGATAAGTATTACGAAAAATTTTAGCTTAATGGTTATGTGAAAAATTCACTGTTAGACTAGTTTTTATCCGCTTTTAAAATTTAGTAGTTAATTTTTAATTTTATAAAGCGTGTTAGCTGGCACGAGATAACACGACGGCTAAAAACGGCGCGCCGTACCACACGGCGTTAACACATCATATTTCAACTATTTGCGCGACAGTTAAATCTAGACAGTTGAAATATCTCCGTAAACACGACGAGTGTTAAAAGCGTAGCCCAGCCGTTGCGCCGAATCCGCGACTTAAGAGGGTAGCGGAGTCCCTTTTGCCATGAGCATTGCAACTACCTTAGACGTCAGCTCATATGTCGATGCTATATTTGCGTTTAATACTCTCAATTGGTTGTTTATTAGATCCAGCCGTTCGCGCATGTCTTTATGCATATTTTCAATTTTTTCACTTAGCTCTCTTCGCATTTCTTTTAGGTCTTTGTGCATCTCTCTCACGTCTGATCTCAAGGCGCTTATCTCTCTTTCAAGAGATTTAAACCTTTTGCCGAGCTCTTTTTCAAGCGACTTAACTCCGTCGTCTAGCGACTTGAGTCTTTCAAGAAGCGCGTAGTTCAGTATTAGCATTAAGTCATCTTTTTCGACCTTCTTGTCTCTTATTAGCTGTGGGAGTTCCGACAACACATTGCTCAACGCCTTTCGACAGCAATATGCTTATCAAATCCGCCAGCTCCATGTGTTGATATGGCGGCAAGTATAAAAGTATTCTCCCGCCACTTAGGCGCGACTAACTGCCCTCTGCCAGACGTTGGAGCGCGGATTTACGCCTGTGCCAAAGCGTAGACGGCAGAAGCCGCAAATGGGCTCTTCAGTGTTAAATAAAAGACGCCGTAGCGGCTTAGGAGTCAACGATTAAATAGGCGAAATACTCTTTCACGAGATCTGTTAAATAGGCGCTGGACAGTGAAAAAGCCAGCGCAGTTGTTGCGTAAATTAGAAGAGCCTTTACTTGGGGCAGGCCCAGTAGCCTTACTACAAGCGCCGTGGGCATGGCGCCCAGCATAACTGCTGAGGCCACAACAGCCAAGTACCCAGCCCAGCGCACTCTAATCCCCCTTAACTTGGCTATTTTTTCAACAAGTCTCTTAAACCGCTCCCACCTCCCCACCGCCTCATAGGTAAGGCCGTAGAGCCCCGTTAGGGCTGTCCACGTCGCCACGAAGGCGGCGAGGGGGTCAACCCCCACGGCTACATAAGCGACTGGGGCAAATACGTCAAGTGAAAATAGCGCCGGATAGAACAAATAGAGCCAATCCCACGCCACAGGTAAGTGAAGTAGCGCAAGAGCGCCAAATAGATACAGCCCCATGCCTCGAAGCCGATTCCTCTATATATGTTTTACGCAAGCCGTGGCGCAATAAGGCAAGGGATTGCCAGCCTCGTTGCCGTCCCCCGATTAGGTATGTAAAATAAATATTGGACTATAACTTGGCCTCAGTACGTCGCGGCTAAAATCGCCGGCATTACAGTTCAACGAGTTGAAAAGGCAAGAATACCGCATGTCAACCGAGGCCATTGCCGACACGTCCTTTCTAATCGACTGGGCGAGGTGTTCAAAGAGACTGTGAACATTGCTTTTAGAAAGAGAGAGCTCCGGGAAGAGAGGCTGAGGGAGGCTGACTGGGAATATATCAACAGCCTGCCGCCGCCAATAGGGTGCCGCGTTCATAGAAACTGGCGATTTAAGACTGGCGCAGAGTCCATCCGGCCTGTCGCTTGAGGAATTCGTAGACGTGTTGAGAAAGGCGAGGGTGTGGATACGCTAAGTTGCGCACGCTACAGGTTTAAGCGCGCCGCCCGTCTAATTATGGACTTCGCCCCGGGCTCACAGGCGTTGAGTTGACTGCGGCGAGGTTAGGGGAAAAGCTTAAATTCCGACATATACTCCACCCAGAGGGCCCGTAGCTCAGCCTGGATAGAGCGGCGGCCTTCTAAGCCGTAGGTCGTGGGTTCAAATCCCATCGGGCCCGCCATAATCCTCTTAACCCCGACGCGGTAATCCGTGCCCGCTCGGCCTTGAGTATCATACACCGCGTTCAGCCGCCGAGCAGAGGCATTTCCAGAAAGCGGCTATTGGACTACGTTCACCAAAAGCGATGTATCGGCTAAAAGGGCAATTTCCCAATCGGAGCGCCCCTCAGCCCTAAGTAGGCCGTAGTCAGAGAAAAAATAGCGCTGTGTATAACAGCGACTTCTCTGGGGGAATATTGAGTAAAACGCAACAGCGGGACTCACGGCAGTTTATTGAAGAAACATAACCACGGCAGAAACCGACGTCACAGACGGCTATCTAATATCTACCGTCTCTTCACAAGGGCGGGAGTAGATACGGTTACTCAGAACCCGCTCCACGATTATAAGAATTGTCGTTATAAAAACTTCGCCGCCCGGCTATGCTCTGAGAGAACGCCCCGGCGCCCAAAGGCCCCAAGGGCGCCGGGAACCGCACAACGGCCCATACAGCTAGTAAAAGAGGCATTGTCAGAGGGGTAATTGGCCGTACTCCGCATAGCACCTGGTAGCCGCCGTGATCCCTACTCGGTCGCTGCGCCCATAGGTTGCCTCCGCTGTGATGCGCCCAAATTTGCTATCACTATGCTCTTTTTGCCTAAAGGAGCCTTGCTGGCTAGTAGCCCGCTCCGCGCGGAGATATATGTTGCTGTGGTTAAATACGGCAACGCAGTAGCGGCGATTTCGGCTAAATCTCCGCCGCGCGCCGCCGCGGCTAAGCCGGCGGATATCCAAGGGAGTAAATACGCCTTTTGCGTTGTGAGATAGGCGTGGAACAACGCGGCTAGTAATATATTTAGGGCGAGGGAGGGCCCGGGCCCGGCCAGCAACCCGTGGAAAAACGCCGCAGATCCTGCCACGGCCCAGAATCGCAACAAGCCGCGCAGGCCCGGCCGAAGGCCGGCGAAGTAACACGCCCAGGCGTAGGGAAAAAACAACATAAGGCCGGAAAAGAAGAGAGAAATCGCGCGGGACAGCGGATCTGGCTCAGCGGCCAGGCGGAAGTAGAGAATTGTAGCGAAATAAATAGCGGGATCAGCGGCGGCGAATTTGTAATAGGGCGTGGCCGTTAAAAACGCCGCGACGAAATAAGAGGATGTGAAGGCCGCGTAGGCGAGGCGCGCCTCCTCGGGTATTAGTTGTGAGAGCCAGATTGAGAAGAGCAGGTAAATGGCTAGAATTGCGACGAAATCTCTATAATCTACGCGTCGCTGGGGCGCCCTCTGGATGCAGTTATTCATGTCTTAACGCGCCACTTGAAAATGGGGGCGAGGAAAAACGCTAAAAATATCGCGTAGGCCCACGGCGGGAGTAAATACGCCATTAGGAGAACCACGGCCACAATTGAAGCCTCTTTATCGCCTTTTACTAAGCCGAAAATCGCCAGGGGAGATAGAGATAGGGCGGCATAAAACCAGATTTTGTGAGGGGCGGCAACGGCGAGAAAAGAGAGCACAGAGCCCAGCTCCCCCATCAGCACCGCGGTTTCCTCACGCCTCTCTGGCGGAAAGACTGATGCAATAGAAGCCAAAATGGAGAGGGAAACCGTGACATTTTTAAGATACTCGAAGACCCCCCAGTCGCTAGACGTAACGCCGTTTAACGCGTAATACGTTAAGATAATTAGAGCCGCAACCGAGAGAAAGACGTAGAAAAAAACAAAATATTTCTTACCAAACACGGCAATATCCGCTGAGAGATGCCGGAGCTCTGATGATTGCTCCGTAGCCGAACCACCTCACGCCTGCCCAGAAGCTCCAACTCCGGGCAATAGGCGCGTAATAACCAATGAAAGCTCCAGTGAATCCGAAAAATACGCCACAAAGAGCCGCCCTACGTATATCACCAGTAGCTTGGTAAGTTCGATAAGCAAACCAAATACCTGACAGAGCACCCAATGCCGCAGAGACAATGGGAGATATGTCAGTTACTAATGCATATCCCCTCCTCAACGTTGTGTCTATATCTGTGCCTGCTACTGCTCTTGATATCGTCATTAGGGCTTGGGATATCTGTGGATATGCCTGGGGTTTATACTGCTTGTCTGAGGCTTGCCACTTCTTGGCTAGTCTATCCACTGCCGTGGATAGCAGGGCGTAGTACTGCGAGAGGGTGAAATTCCCCTCTACCACCACCCAGTCGCCGAAGTAAACTGTCTTATCCTTAAACCAGTAGTTAGCCCAGGTGAAAACCCGGCCGTAGCCCCCGTTTTCAACCTCAGCCAGAGTAATTACAAAAAGGCGGTGAGTCTCATTTATATACTCCACGTAGTATAGGAAGAGCCAATCTTTGCCGTCTGTTTTAACCCGGGTGTAGTTAAGCCAGGCGTTTGGCAATTGTTTTGAAGTCCAGTTGCCGAATTCCACCGCCAGCCAGCCCGCGGCATCTTGAGGCGCAGCCGCCACGGCGTATGCCAACGTGCCGTTTAAATAGGCGTAAATCCCAGTCTCGTTTACAACTATTTGTAACTGATCCGCGTCGTGCCACTGTCTAAGGTCGTGGTATAGGGCCTTGGCCAGCTGGGCCAGCTCCGTGACGTTTCCGCCGGGTATTAGGGGCGAGTCGGCTATGGTTATTCCGCTCTGCGTCACGTAGGCAGTGTGGAATAGCTCGTAGCGGGGCAGAAGAGCGTCGGGCACGTCTACAAGCGAAAACGCCCCTAACAGCGAGTTCACTATAAAAGCCTCGTCGCCGGCATAGGCGGCGTTGGCCAGCAACACCACGGCCAACAACGCCATTTTGTATATAACTCTTACGCCCCGCATATAGAGAAGAAACTCCCAGTATTTTTTTTCGCTGTAAAACTTACAGAAACTCCGCCGCGCTTCTGTATAATTTTCAAAAAGGCGCCTTATGGACTCTACTAACGCGGCGTCTAAGCAACACACCTCTTAAACACGCGCCAAAACCTGCCGCCCCGAGGCATCAACACGGCGCATTTGCTGGCGTGTAATACCGCGTCGTAATCCCTAGTGACGACGGCGCACTCGCCGTTGCATTCGGCCTCGCACAGCTCAACGGCGTAAATCTCGGCGGGCTTTTGTTCTGACAATCT
>FWWM01000344.1_pt1 | contig 11053 bp, 14 predicted proteins | sample 2228351 | NCBI WGS metagenome assembly FWWM01 (sample SAMEA103939774, study PRJEB20133) | metagenome
GAGACTAGGAAGAGACTAGAGGCAATAATGGTTAACAACGTGGCGAGAGTATACCAGAGGTGGCAAAAAGAAAAATGGACAATGAGAGACGCGGCAATAGTCACGGCGCTGGAGAGAATATACAAGGCAATGAAATTAAGAGGGTGGATTTAATCCACGGTTGGGGCGATAAGCTCTATTAAATCCTTGGGGCACTCTTTTTCTAATATCTCCCGGGCTCTTTCGCCGACTTTTTGAGTCACAAGACCTTGTTTATAAAGTTTGTAAATTTGGAAAACAGTTCTACATTTTAAGGCGAGCTCTGGGGAAAACTTCTCCTCAGCGGCTTTAAGTCTGGGATCTGCCAGAAAGTACACGTGGAGATAAAAGCCCGCGGCTTTAAAAGCCTGCGTTTATTTTTAATGAGGGGAAGTCTTCGCATTTGAAAAGGCCGGCGTATAGTTTATAGTCTCTCCAAAAGGCCTTGTTGTGCGGCCTCAACGCGCCGCTTTTTGTCGCGGGGATGTGGGCAAGCTCGTGGGCGATTACCTTCACTCTCTCCGCACAGCTGAGCCTTTTAAACGGCCTTAAAAGTTCCATAATATAAACTGGATTTAGCCCCAAGACTTCTTGGAAAATTTTATTGATCCCCCAAATTCTCGCCACAGCCTTGGAATGGGAATTCGGGTTGTACACAACCACGATGTCTACTTGAAATAAGTGGTTTAGATTGTGTCTAACTACGGCGTTTTTAATATCAGCCTCTACGCTGGCCAGCCTAATATAGGCCATGTTTGTGAAAACCCGGCGTATATAAAAAACTATATATATTTGCCGAGATAGACGCGGCATGGCCTTTGAAAATTATTTAGAAGCGCTGTGGTACGTAGTGGGGGGCATCCCAACGACTATGTCTCTGGCTCTCCTCTCATTTGCAATAGGACTAGCGCTGGGCTCTATCCTCTTATTAGTGAGATTTTTCCTGCCGAAGCCGCTTCCCTGGCTGGCCTCAGCCTACGTGGAGGCCTTCCGGGGAACTCCCCTGCTAGTCCAAATTTTTATTGTCTATTTTGGAGTCGGGGGATACCTCAAGGGCTATGGAATAAATATTGACCCCTTCACCGCGGGGGTAATAGCCCTGGGGCTGAACAGCGCTGCCTATCAGGCGGAGATATTCAGATCGGCTGTGCAGGCAATACCAGTAGAGCAGTATTTAACCGCCGAGGCCTACGCGTTTACAAAGACACAGACTTTTAGATACATAATCCTCCCCCAAGCGCTTAGAATCGCGTTGCCAGCTTTAATGAACGAGTTAGTGTTGTTAATTAAAGACTCGTCTTTAGTGGCCGTGATAGGCGTCACCCCTCCTGACATTTTCAGAAGAGCTGACTACTATTCTGCGTCAAAATTCGCGTATTTTGAGGCGTATATGGCCGCGGCCACTGTGTACTTTCTGATTTGCTACGCCATGGTGAAAATAAGCCATTACATTGAGAGGAAATACGCCATACCGGGTTATTTAAGAAGGGGTATAATTTAGCCGTGACTACAATCGTCTCAGTTCGAAACCTCCAAGTGGCTTACGGATCTCTGGAAGTTGTGAAAGGAGTTGACCTAGACGTATCACAGGGGGAGAAGGTGGTCATAATGGGCCCTTCCGGCTCTGGGAAATCTACCTTTTTGAGGTCTTTAATCTGGCTGGTTAGGCCGAAGGCCGGCTCTATTGTAATAGATGAAATAGAGGTGTCCTCCCGCACTCTCATGGAGGTGAGGAAGAGAGTGGGGTTTGTTTTCCAGCATTACAACCTCTTCCCCCACCTCAAAGTTATTGACAACATTGTGCTACCGCTTATTAAAGTCCACGGGCTGTCCCGCGCTGAGGCCGTCGAGAGGGCGTTAGAGGCATTGCGGCTTGTGGGCCTTGAAGAAAAGGCCACGGCATATCCCCTGCAGCTCTCAGGCGGACAACAGCAAAGGGTGGCAATAGCGAGGGCGCTTGCAATAAGGCCTAAGGTGCTAATGCTTGACGAGCCAACAAGCGCGTTAGATCCCGAGCTGGTGGAGGAAGTGTTGCAAGTATTAGAAAATATCGCCAAGAGGGGCACTACCATGTTAATAGTCACGCACGAAGTGGACTTCGCCCTAGATGTCGCGGACAGAGTGGTGTTTTTCGAGGGGGGTAAAATAATAGAACAAGGCCCGCCCGATATTTTATACAAGCCGAAGACAGACCGCTTTAGACAATTCCTGAAGAGACTTCATAAAAGAACAGTTTAAATAACAGGCGAATCTAAGACGTGTGATAGTTGCGTGTACTAGAGACTGCTACGACACTTGTATATTTAGAGCAGAAAAACGGGAAGGGCGCATCCGCTTGGTCCCAATAGGCGAATTCCCCACTCTGGGCTTCACCTGTGCAAGAGGCGTCGCCGATGTTAAACGCCTAAACTCGCCGAGGAGGGTAAAAACGCCGTTATTAAGGGGGGAGAGGCAAGTGGTGGAAGTCAGCTGGGAGAGGGCCCTTGGAGAATTGGCGGCGAGGATAAAAGAGGCAGAGCCCGAGGAGATTATCCACATTGACTACGACGGCAATCAAGGCCTTTTAACTTGGTACTACCCGCAAAGGCTTTTTAACGCCATCCGCTCAGCCTCGACGGACTATTCCATATGTAGCGCCGAGGGCAGCGAGGCGATTAAATTACACTGGGGGAGGTCATACGGCGCTATGCCTGAGGAGCTGGAGAAGAGGCCGGCGGCGTTCTGGGCTCTTGACGCATCAACGTCATTTATACACGGCTGGGCCCTGGCCAAGAGGGGGAGAAACCCCACGGCGGCTGTGGACGTAATTTGGACAAACACTATGAGACATGTGGACCTCCCCGTGTTAGTAAGGCCGGGGACCGACGTAGTGTTGGCGCTGGGAGTCGCGCGGGAGATAATCGAGATGGGAGCTTACGACAGGGAGTTCGTGGAGAGGCACACCCACGGCTTTGAACAATTTGTTAAACACGTGCAGAAATTCACCCCTCAATACGTAGAGGAGGAAGCCGGGGTGCCCCGCGACGTCTTTTATAAGCTAGTGGATTTCTACTTGAAAAAACCGGTGACAATAATAGGCTTTGCAATTGGGCGGACTGAAAACGGCGGCGACGCGGCCAGGGCCATATCTTTAATACACGCGTTATTAGGCGATCCCGCCGGCTTTTACTACTCAAATTCTGGGGCTTGGGGCATTGACTTTGCCTATATAAGGGGCCTACACGCGGCTAAGCCCAGTAAAGTAGTGCCCATGGGCCTAGTGGGAGGCGCTATCAGTCAGTTTAAAGTGGCATACGTGTGGAACGCAAACCCTGTGGCAACCCTCCCCCAAGGGGATAGAATTGCAAAAGCGGCGGAGAGGGGGGATATAACACTCGCCGTACACACTCCGTTAATGGACGAAACAGCGGAGGCCGCACACATAGTACTCCCCGCGCCTCTCTACTTGGAAAAGGAGGATGTGGTGTACAGCTACTGGCACAACTACTTGATATACAACACTGCGGTGGCCGACCCGCCGGGGTTTGCCAGGAGGGAGACTTGGGTCGTGAGGGAGTTGGCAAAACTCATAGGAGTCGGGGACCACCCCTTAATGCGCGAAGATCCTTGGGATGCAGTTAATATTGCGCTAAAAGGCACTGGAATAACGCTTGAGGAATTGAGGAGGCGCGGGGCGGTGAGGCTCCCAGCCCCGGATTATTACAAATACCCCACTGCGACGGGGAAAGTGGAGTTCTACAGCGTGACAGCCGTTAAGAAGGGGCTACCCCCGTTGCCTGAGTACAAGCCCCCGAGAAGAGACGCATACGTTTTAACATTCCCGCCCAATCCCCTATACACTAACAGCCAGTTTAGAGATATATACGGAGAGCCGGAGCCCGCGGTCTACCTAAACCCAAGCGATTTTGTTAGCGACTGCGTTGTCTTGTACAACGAGAACGGAGAGGCGGTTTTAAAAGCCAAGCCTAGCCCCCACGTGCCGCGCGGCGTGATCGTCTACACTGGCATTGGAAAAGACCTCAGGGGAGTCCCCATAAACACGCTGGCTAGAGGCGAGCCGGGGCCCTACGGCGGAACTCCGCGCCTCTATACGACGTACGTCAATATAAGGCCGTGTTAAATTAATTATTCCACTCGATTAAAAAACGTGTTCGACAATCACGTCCACTGCCACGAATTTCCCCGGGACGAAATAACACAATACCAAAAGGACTGGACGCTGGTATGCGTTTCTGATGATCTAGAGTCCTCTAAAAAGACCGTTGAGCTTCAAGGTGTGGTGAAGTGTATCGGCATACACCCGTGGCAGGTAGAGAGGGCAGAGCCAGGCGATTTAAACACAACTCTACGCCTCATTGAGAAATGGGAAGTTCCCTGTGTGGGGGAGGTGGGCCTCGACAAGAAGTTCGTCCCCCACAGTTACGACAAACAAGTGGAGTATTTCCGCGCCTTTTTAAAACTGGCCAGAGAGCTGGACTTAGTGGTCAACGTACACGCGCCGGACGCGTGGCAAGACGCCTTGGAGATGCTTAGGAGAGCCGACGTAGACAGAGCAATAATACATTGGTTCACAGGGCCTTTACAACTGCTTGAGACAATTAAAGACTACGGTTATTATATCACAATAAACCCCGCGGTGGCCATCCAGAGAAAACACCAAGAGGTCGCCAAGACGGCAGACCGCAGAATAGTGTTGTTAGAAAGCGACGGGCCCTATGAGTACAGAGGGATGAGGCTGGCGCCGCCTGTTATTAAAAACACCGTGGAAAAACTCTCCGAGCTGTGGGAGGCGCCTAAGGATTACGTCGTGGAAGTAGTGGAGACAAACGCCAAGCGCCTATGGCGTCTGTAGACGACATAGTCGACTTGCTGGCCAGAGTCCGGGAGAGGAGCCGGGGCATGCTCATAAACCTAGAGGGGAAATACACCGCAGTCGGCGATCTCCACGGCGATTTGGCGACTTTAGAGCTTGTGTTAAAAGAGTGGGAGGGGCCGTATTTATTCCTAGGGGACTACGTGGACAGGGGGGATAAGGGGCTTGAGGTAGTTACCACAGTCTTCCAGCTGTACCTAGAGGGGAAAGCCGCCGTTTTGCGCGGCAATCACGAATCTCCTATTATGAACATTGAGGGCGGCTTTTTAGACGAACTCTGCGAAAAACTCGGCAGGAAGTGCGGCTACGTCTATAAGGAGTTTGAAAAGACCTTCGCAACGCTCCCCCTAGCCGCCGTTGTTAATAGAAAAATTGTAGCGCTACACGGAGGCATACCGCTGAGAGAAGACATGACCCCAGCTACTTTGGCAGAGCTCGAAAAAATAGAGGGCGACCTCACGGCGCCGCAAAACCCACTGGCCTTTCAGACGCTGTGGAACGACCCCTGTCCTTGCGACAAATACTCGCCGAGCCCCCGAGGCCCCGGCATATGGCTGTTTGGCCGGGATGTGACGAGGGAATTCCACAAACTCCACAACACCGCCGTGGTGATTAGGGGGCACACCTACGTCCCCCAGGGCTGCGCGGTGCACCACGGAGGCGGTGTGGTCACCGTGTTTTCCTCTTCCGCGGGCCCCTACCAAAAGACCAAGCCGAAGGTCGCCCTTGTAAAAAACGGAGTCGAGGTGTACGACGCGGCGACAAAAAACAGCGCCAAATGCCCCGAGGATGTCGACGTCTTTTAGCGCCCGTCTCACGCCACGCCTCTTCTCAGCGCGCAGCACTCCGTTCCCAATGCCTGTCACACGTCATAGCCCAAGAGGGCGGGGGAGTGAGCGCCAGACAAGGCGCGCATTGTTTAAAACATCTGTTTCCACGCTGCGGGGCGCATGCTCCATATTCGGCATAAGGCAAAAAGATAATTGCTATTTGGCTAAAGTAAAAAAAAGGTTTAGGACTTACCGCCATTATGGACACATACAGAGTAGCTAAAATAGCCACATTGCTGGCGTGGGCTTTAGTAGTCTTAGCCTACGGGCAGCCGCCTCAGCAGACGCCTTCTTCTGAGATGGGGTTTATCTGTGCCACCGCAGGGGAATTAGGCGTCGCGGGAGAGCCTCCAAATCTGGCCTTCTCCGTGTTTGAGAAAGGCGTTTGGAGGCCGGCCGACGCCTTCATCGAGCCGGAGAACGTCACGTTCCTCCTAGTCCCGCTTATAAACGGCGATAAGCCGGAGAGGGGCATCGTCCAGGGCCAGCTACCGCCTTCTGTTTTGAAAAACGAGACGGTGATATGCTTCAAAGCGGGTAGAGGGTCGCCTAGGGCAAAACCTCCCGTCGAGGGCAAGCTGGCAGTGGTCAAGAGGCAGGGCATGGTATACCACGTCTTTATCACAAGAGCGGATGCCGCCCCGCACGCCAATTTCAGCATTGCGCAGATGGGCAGACCCCATGGCGAGAGGCGGACGAGGTGAAGACAGAGGGGGCGCTTCCTAAGAGTGTGCCGAGAGGCTGAGGCGAAGCTACGGCGCAACTTATAACTGGCATGACCTATTGGGCTACCTTTAAGCTCTATAAGGCTTTTAACAAGACGCTTGGGCTTGGACAGTGCGCAGAATTCGAATTCGACGTCCCGGCTGAAACCGCCGATGTGGCTTTGGCGTTGCTAGGCGGAACTACGCCGGGCACCTACGGCTACTACGTGGAGAAGTGGCAGAACGGCGTTAAGAAGGCCACCCTCACTGGGACGACCACAGTATACAGCGAATCGCCACAGACCATAGCAGTATGGATGGGCGGCGGGAGAGCCACGTACAAGGGGCGTATATGCAACTCCTACCTCTCCAGCGCCACGGTTTACACCGCGGTTCTCGTGAAGGTAAGCAACCAACAGCAATACCTTAGACATGACACGACAAAAATGCCAAAGATCGGGATACATTTATCCACTCTCTTTGACTCAAAACTGCTTGAAAATACTAGGCTTTTAAAGAACAGCTACGTGGCGGTGCCCGGCTTTATAGTAGATGCAGCGTCTCAGATAACTGTAGATGTCTACCTCCGCGTGCTCAAAAGCAGGGCCTCGTCCACGCTTAACCTATACTGGGGCTCGCTATATCTAGGCTCTGTGACTGGCTACACGGATCCAAGCGATAGCAATTATCTAATATTCAAAGCCAGGGTTACAATACGTGACAACTTGTACATGGTGCTTCTCCCCACCGACGGACTAGGCAGCGTTATCTCCATAGGGCCTGTGGACGCCTCTCCTGGCTTCGACGCCGAGGTTCAAATCTGGTTATACGTCAGGCGGCCTGTGGAACTTGCGCCCGCAGGAGATCAATTATACACGTCTGCATATACTAAGAGGTTTAGAGAGACTACGTTGATTTTCTACGACGTAGTAGGCGGGCCCAGCGGAATTGCATTTATGACACAACTCGAATACATGGAGTGGCCGCGCGGCTACAGGATTGTATTAGGCACGCAACCGCTGGTCATAGACGGCTGGACAGGCAAAAGCAACTTCATCGGACTCAGGTACTACATAAAAGCGTTTGACTCAAATTCAAGACCCGTGAGGATTACGGCTGGTACTGACGGCATTGTATATAAGTCCGGTTCAAACACATTACTAGAGATGATACGAGACGTATCAACAGCGCTAAGTTTCTACGACTTGGCCAAGAGCACTATTGACGCATTGAAGAAAACCACTGCGAGTTTCCCAGTGATTGGCTACGTTACACTGCTTTTGAGTAGCTACGTGGATACGGTGTCTGCAGATGTTAAAGTTTATTATCCTGACCTCTATACTGCTGTTTTGGAGTTCAAGACGGGCGGATACAACGAGCCCCTCTCAACGGTCTACTTACTATCTTTTGAAGGGCCTGCTGACACTAATGTAGTAACTAGGGTAGAGGTAGGCCGTTGCGACAGTATCTCATGTTATTGGATGCCAATTTTTAGCGCTGAGGGGCCCGCCCTGCCCATTACTACGCTTGGTCATGTCGGCACAAGTTCCTCCTTTAATGCGTTTCCGTATAGGACGTTGACGTGTGGCGTGCAAGAAATACCTCATTCTCAAGATCCCGATTACTGCTTGCGCCAATACTTTAGGTGAATGCGGTTAATAGGCCGTTTTGGTTTAAAATCCTCATTTTTTCTCTACCTCCTCAACATCCCTCTTTGCCTTATATTTTTTCTATGGCATCATCCTCTACCGTATGTGGGCCTCGTTAGCGGCCTGACGTATCTGCTGGCGTATTTTATGGCTTGCGGCCGGTTTTTGACAACCATCATGATTTACGTTCCCGGCGTCTTAGCTCTTCTTGCAAGCGCTCTTTTAGGCGATGTTATAATACTGGGGGGTAGGCTTGTCGAGCTGTACTTTATTACAGCCTTCTTTGCCTCTCTGATATACGCCGCTACCTTTGGCAGAGGGGTTGGGAGGGCGTTGTCGGTGGTACTTCTCCTTATTTCAGTTGCGATAGGCGGCGTGTTAATAGTAGTCATAGCTTCTCTCTGGCGTATGGCGGTGCCCACCCTTGGCTTCGCGCCTTGGTTGCCAGAGCCCCAAGACGCCCCCATTTACGTCGTATTATATGAATTTTGGCGGAAAATCCACACATACCCCAAAAGCGTTAAATGCGGAAGAGAGATGGCTACGCAGGAGACGGCTAAGAAGGGCCAGTAGGCGTAGTGGAAAATAGCCGCTGGGAGACAGCCTTGTTCTAACACTCGTTCTTGAGCCCTTTGGGCGGGGTGACGCCTCTCTGCCCCTGGTAGAGGCCAGAGTACTGCGCCCTGCCCTCAGTCTTAGCCAAGACTAGGTGCAAGAAGCGCATGCCCCGCCTAAGCACTATAGTGTTGGGGGTCTCGTTCACTACCTCAATAGTTATATTCCCCTCAAAGCCCGCGTCTACTATAGTCGGCGGTATGACTAGACCGTAGCGGGCTAGAGTCGACCTCAAATTGGCAAATCCCACTACATCATCAGGCATTTTAACGTACTCCTCAGTGGTAAGCAGAGCAAAATTACGTGGCGGTATTACCACTTCATCGGCCTTCACAACGCGGAAGAGGTGCCTAGCGCTCTCCAGCTCACACGGCTTTATCACAACGCCCTCATAGGCGTATATGGCGTACTCGCCGCCGATCCTCAAGTCCAGGCCGTTTTCCCTAATAGTGTCTGGGTAGAGGGGATCTACCTTTAGTCTGCCAGTTGATATTAACTTCTTCAACTCGTCATTAGCCAATATCATACTTCCCACCGCTCTCCCAGCTAAAAAACCAGTAGTCAGTAAACGTCTCAATCCGAACATTACTCTTATATTTCGGCTGTCGGATATTGGCAATGGACTTAAGACAGTTATTAGAGCCGATATCAAAATATCTCAGCCACCCAGTGGTCGGCGGCTGGATATGGTTTATGATTATCGCCTTTGCCCTCGCGTTGATAGCATCAATTCCGCCCAGGCGCCCGCTAACCAGTTGGATTGGCGACTTCTTCATAAAGTGGGGGCTCGCGGGAATATTAGTCTGGTTTGTAGTAAACGGGATCTGGGCCATTAGAGAGGTAATGGGGCAGAGGCTAATTATACCCTTCACGCCGCTGGAGGGCTACCTTGAATACGCCACTGTGTGGAGCGCTGTGTTGACCGGCATGGCGACATTTCTCTTCTTCGGGTCAACGCTGTTATTAAGGGCTATATTTGCCCGCGATGAGTTGCCCAGGGGGCTAGTGTACTATAGGCAAGAGGTTGTAATTGCAAACCCCGAGGCCGACGTGGCGGCCCCCCAGGCTGAGCCCGTGAAAGCTAAGGCGATAGTAGTGGACAACAGGAGGGAGAAAAGGCGCTAGCCCGGGTGTATATACGCTAAGAGTAAGACTACGTCGTCTTTTTTCACGGGCGTATTCAAGCCAGACAGCAAGCGGATGTCAACGTCATTAACGGCGATGTAAATATCGGCTCGGGGCCGGCCGTCTTCCCCCACAACGCGTTTGTAGAGCTTCGGGGATATTGATGACAGTGCCGACAAAATCTCCTTGACTGTTGCGCCCTCCAATACCACTTCGTCTCTACCGCCAGCTAGCGCCACGAGGACGCCTGCTAATTTCACTCTGGGCATGTGGTGTGTCACGTTTTTTAATATAAAACATCTATATCGCAAGTGATTTGTTCTCAGTACGGCCCTGTTGTAGTGGGGTGGGACGGCTCCAAGACTTTTGTAAATCCCAGCCGGTGTTCAAAAAGGGTAGGCCTAGCCGAGTTTCTAGAATTAATTAATATCGACGAGATAGACAAGAGGCTATTATACCTCCTGGGAATTCCCCGGGGCTATGTGACTACGTACAAACTATATGCCGAGGTGCTGGGCACAAGCCCCAGGCACGTGGGCTGGCTAATGGCGAGAAACCCCCTGCCGGTAATTTTGCCCTGTCACCGCGTGGTCAAGAGCGACTTCTCGCTGGGGGGCTATACTGGCGGCGTGGAGGTAAAAAAGAAGTTACTCGCCTATGAAGGCGCCTTGTGCGGGGATAGGCCCTGCCGCGTCGTGAGGCCCAGAATGATTGATGACGTGCGCGACGCTTTGTTCAAAAGCCTCGGGCTGGCATAGGAGAGATTGTTATAAATAGCTCTCGGGTTTGTGCCTATGCCCGTAAAGGTAAAGATAGACAGGTCTAAGTGCGTTGTCGCCCACTTCTGCCTGTTCTACGCCCCGACTGTTTTTATACCCGGCGATGGGGGCAAGCCGGTGATCTCGCCGGAATACGCCTCTGGTGGGATGGAAGAGGGGTACGTGCCGGAGGAATTGTACGACCAAGTCAAAGAGGCAGAGAGGCACTGCCCGTCTAGGGCGATAAAAGTGTATAGGGAATGAACAAAAGGCAATGAAACAGCCAGGACCCAGCGGCGGTTTTTCTTCCAGGGCGGGCCTTGCTCAAACTACACCAGGCTGAATTCCGCCTCTGAGCGACTAGGGGCTCCCGATCTGTGCACTCAGCGAGCCTAAGCCCTAAGGCGCGGCGCTAAGTAGGTTTTAAACTCTCTGTATAAACGTGAGGCTGAGGGGCGCGGTGTTAGTGGAGGAGGTGTTA
>FWWM01016382.1_pt1 | contig 11050 bp, 8 predicted proteins | sample 2228351 | NCBI WGS metagenome assembly FWWM01 (sample SAMEA103939774, study PRJEB20133) | metagenome
TCCTAGCCCCCAGCGGATGTGCCCCCTATAACCTCTCTCCACCCCCTACCCTCCTCCTCTCCCCGAATCGGGGAGAGGAGGGGGACAAAGGGGGAGAAGAGAGGTTTGTTATATCCCGCGTCGCTACAGCCGCCCGCCCATCGTCAGCGCCAGCAAGGCCTTTTGAACATGCAGCCGGTTTTCGGCCTGATCATAGATGACCGATTGCGGCCCATCAATCACCGCGTCCTCTACTTCGTGACCCCGGTCCACCGGCATACAGTGCATGTAGATCGCATGTTTTTTCGCCAACCTCATGCGCGCGACGGTAGCGCACCAGCCGGTGTTGCGGGCGGCCATCTCCTCTACTTCTTTCACATCCTCCGTTACCGTGATCGGCCCCCAACTCTTGGGATAGAGGATATCAGCATCCTTGAAAGCCGCGTTCATATCGTAGAGGATCTCAAACTTCGTGCCCGCGGCCTCGGCGTTGCGCTTTGCCGCTTCCAGCGCGCGCGGCATCAGTTCGTAGCCCGGCGGATGTGCCAGCGTCACGTCCAGGCCGAAACGAGGCATTAGCATGACGAGGGATTGCGGCACGGAGAGGGGACGCACGTACTTGGGCGCGTACGTCCACGAGATGACGAACTTGCGCCCACGCAGGTCTCGCCCGAATTTCTCCATGATCGTCATCAGGTCGGCCATCGCTTGGCAGGGATGGTCAAAGTCGTCCTGCATGTTGATGACGGGGATGCTGGCGTATTGAGCCATCTCGTACAGGTATTTCTGGCCGATGTTCGTGCGGCACTCGCGAATGCCGATGCCATGACCGTAGCGCGAGAGGACCATGCCCGTATCTTTCGCGTTCTCCCCATGACCGATCTGCGTCACCTGCGGCATCAGATAGATGGCATGGCCGCCCAGTTGGGTCATGCCGGTTTCAAAGGAGTTGCGGGTGCGGGTAGATTCGCCGAAGAAAAGCATGTAGAAGGTCTTGGCCCGCAGGATATGGTCGTGAGGAACGCCCATGGCGAAGTCGCTCTTGAGGCGAAAGGCCAGGTCCAACACCGTATCCAGGTCTTCCCTAGACCAGTCTTCCGTGGTGATGAAATCTTTGCCGAGAAGCCGTGTATTCAAGGGGAACCTCCGTTGTGGAGAGATGACGCCCGGCATTATAGCACCTCTGACCGCGCGAGGCAATGTGAATGCAGTCTCCCACTGAGACCGCCTGCGCCTGCCTGCGGTTTTCCACTTCTGCCCCGATGCGGTACAATAGGCCCATGCGACTTCCCCGGAAGCGTGTGGCCCAGATGGTGGTGTTTGTTCTCGCTTTGGGCTTCCTCGCCGCGCTGGTACGCAGCCAATGGCAGGCATTGCGCCATTATCCCTGGCAATTGGCGCCAGGATGGCTGGCCCTCTCCTACATCCCCTGGGGCCTGAGCATGGCCTTAGAAATCGCCATGTGGCGCGCGATACTGGTCAGGATCGCGCGCGTTGCCTCCGCTAGGGCGTCTTCGCGAACGCTTTCGTGGGCACGCGCCGCGCAAATCTGGTTCCTCTCCAACATCATCCGTTACATTCCCGGCAACATCTGGCAGCCGTTGGGCATGGCTCAGATGTGCGCCGAGGAAGGCATCCCTGCCGAAGTGACCCTGACCAGCGTTATCGTCCATCAGGCGTTGTCGGCTCTGGCGGTGACGCTGCTAGGCGTCGGCTACTTTGCCTGGGCAGGCCAAGGAGAGGCTCTGCGAACCCTCGCGCCGTTGCTGGTCGCATTGCCGGTGGTGGCGCTGGCGTTGCGGGCTCGTTGGCTGGAGATGGTGCTTAACCTGGTGTTACGGCGGCTGGGCCGCCCTCCTCTGCGCATCGGCCTGCGCAGCCGCGCCCTCGCCGCTCTCACCCTGGGCTACGTTGCCAGTTGGTCTCTGATCGGCCTGGGTTTCGCCATGCTGGTGCGCGCGCTGACGCCCATCGGCCTGGAAGCGTTACCACACCTGATCGTCTCCTTCGCCCTGGCCTGGCTGGTGGGCTACCTCAGCCTCCTCACGCCCAGCGGTCTCGGCGTGCGCGAGGGGGCCATCGTCTGGCTCCTTGGCGGCATTCTCTCATTGCCGGTTGCGACGCTGGCCTCCTTGGCTGCCCGGCTATGGTTCATCGCAGGCGAGGTCATGGCCTTGCTGCCGGCCCTCATCGGCTGGCAACGCCGACAAGAAGAGGCTACAGATGTCTAGGCGCTGGCCCGACCTTATCCTGGCCGCAATGATTTTGCTCTACATCGCGTATTTCTCCGCGCTTTCCATCCAGGCCTTGCGCGCGCAAATCCCGGAGAAGGCCGACCTGGGCCAGATTGATCTCGCCATCTGGAACACCAGCCGCGGCCGCTTCGTGCAGGAGGTCAAAGGAGACGAGATCAGCACGAGGTTGACCGACCATGTGGAGCCGATCTTCTGGCCGGTGTCGCTGGTCTTCTGGCTGTGGGACGACGTGCGCGCGCTCCTGGTGCTGCAGGCGGCGGTTACCGCAATAGGCGCGCTGCCCATCTATTGGCTGGCGCGAGAGGCGCTGGGCAAGGGGTTATGTGCCCCCCGCCCTTCCCTCCCCCGCAAGCAGGGAAGGGCAACCCGCCATCCGCCTCATGACGAGGTTTCCCCCTCTCCCTCGCGAGGGGGAGGTTTTTCCTTCTCAATCCTTGCGTTGGCCTTCCCTCTGATCTACTTGCTGTTTCCCGCGCTTCAGGCAGCCAACCTGGCCGATTTCCATGCCATCCCTCTGGCAACCGCGCCCATCGCTTTCGCCTTCTGGTTTGCCGAGCGGCGCGACTGGCCAAAATTCCTGCTCGCGGTCGGGATTCTTCTCCTGGTGAAAGAGGACGCCGCTCTGCTGGCTTTCCTGTTGGGGGCTTGGGCCGCGCTCCGCTATCGGGCCTGGCGCGTGGGGCTATCGGTTGCCATCGTGAGTTTGGCTTGGTTCATCGTCGCGACCTTCGTCATCGTGCCCCACTACGCGCGCACCGTCTATGGCGAGGGGCAATCGGTCTATTTCCAGCGGTACAGCGAGTTAGGGAGCGGGCCGAGCGGGATTCTGCGCACGCTGTTGACGCGCCCCGCAGCCGTTTGGATCATCCTCACAGAGCGCGCGCGGCTGGTCTGTGTGGGGGCTCTTCGCATCCGCCGCGCTGCTGCCTATCCTCGCGCCGGAGGTGATCTTCCTCTGCGCACCGCTTCTGGCAGCCAACGCGTTGAGCAACTATTGGCTGCAATATTCGGGCGAACTCCATTACTCCGCGCCTCTTGTCCCCTACTTCGTGGTCGCCGCCATCTTCGGGACGGCGCGCCTGCTCCGTTGGGCAAAGGGAAGAGCAGGGATGGATCGGTTCGCTCTGCCCCTCATTGCCGGCTGGCTCCTTGTGTGGGTCATGGGCTACCAGGCGGCGGAAGGTTTCACGCCCATCGGCCACGAGTTCACCTGGCCCCAGGTGACGCCACACCATGCGCTCCTCGCCCGCTTCAAAGCCCAGATACCCGCGCGCGCCCCCGGCAGCGTCACCACCGGCCTCTACCCTCACCTGAGCCATCGGGAGAAACTGTATATGTTCCCGGCGATCGGCGATGCCGAATGGGTGCTGCTGGACGTGACCGGCCCTACCGCCATGCATCCTGCCGACCTGAAACGCCGCTACGAGGAGTTGGTCAACGCCCTGGGCTTTGTCGTGCAGGATGCCGCCGATGGCTATATCCTTCTCGTGCGAGGCTCAGGCCCTACCACGTTGCCCGATGCCTTTTATGACTTCGCGCGCGCGCCTCAGGCGCGGCCCCAGCACCCGACCGACATCCGTTTCGGTGATAGCCTGCGTTTCCTGGGCTACGATCTGGTGGATGACGGCAAGTGGGGTGTAACGGCGGTGAGAACCTACTGGCAGGCATTGAATCCCCTGCCCGCCGGTGTGCGCCCGTGGCCCTTCTTCGTCGGGCCGGATGGCAAAGTGGTGGAGGACATGACCGACCGTCCGGCCCTCGCGCTCCTCTGGTATCCGCCGGAGCGGTGGCGCACAGGGGAGACCGTTGCCGTGCAGACGCTTCCTTGGTATCTGCCCGCGCGTTGGGCTGTGGCTGTAGGCGTCCTCAACGGCCCGGCTTGGGCCGACGCGGCGGCCCGCTGGCTCGCGCGCTGCGAGGCCTGCGCCGGGGTAACGCTGCTGGCAGATAACACCTGGGCGCGGCTGGACATCTATCGGAGAAAGGGGCGCACATTGGAGACCGTATCGCCGGACGCCCCCGTCACGCCCTCATATCCTCTACGCGCCGATTTTGCCGACGGCATCGCCCTCTTGGGCTACGATATGGGCCCATCCTCTGCACGACCAGGCGACACGGTGGACGTGGTGCTTCATTGGCAGGCCCAAGTAGCGCTGACACAGGACTATAACGTCTTTTTGCATTTGCGGGATGCGAACAACATCAACATCGCCCAGGCCGATGGCGTCCCATCTTGGTACGGGCCGCAGCCGACGACGTCATGGCCGCCGGGCAGGCCGGTGCCGGATGCGCACGTCTTGCCATTGCCCGAGAACCTGCCCCCCGGTCGCTACCGTCTGGTCGCGGGCCTGTACGACTGGCGTACCCAGGCGCGGTTGCCACTGGTCGCAGGTGGCGATGAGATGGAATTGGCAACTCTGACGGTCTTGAAATGATCGCCGTTGGCGAACGGGTTGCGGTGTCAACCGTTCGTTTTGGCAATTGGCAAAGTAAACGTGAAAGTGCTCCCCCGGCCCGGCTCGCTTTCCACAGATACCGTACCGCCATGCGCCTCCACCAGTTGTTTGACGATCGCCAGCCCCAGGCCGGCCCCGCCGGTGTGGCGGGCTCGCGATTTATCTACCCGGTAGAAGCGGTCAAAAATGTGGGGCAGGTGATCAGGGGCGATGCCTGTACCCGTGTCGTGCACGGAGACTACGACCTCTCGGTTGCCCTTCCTGGCGATCACCGTGATCTCTCCCTCGCGGGGCGTGTGGGCAATGGCGTTGTCCAGCAGGTTGCGCAGCACCTGCCCTATCCGTTCAGGATCGGCATCTACCGACGGCAGATCGGGCGGCAGATCGACGAGGAGCGTTAAACCTTTGGCATCGGCCTGTGGCCGGAGCATGGCGACCGATTGCTCAACGATCTTAGCCATAGATACAGGCTGGCGTACAAGGGTAAGTTGTCCGGCATCGGCCAATGCCAGTTCTTGCAGGTCGGCGACCAGGCGGTTCAGGAGCATGGTTTCCTCGTAGAGATTATTTACCAAGGCCTCGTCCGGAGCCACCAGGCCATCTCGTGCCGCTTCCAGGTATCCCCGCAGGTTGGTCAGGGGGGTGCGCAGTTCGTGAGCAACATCGCTGACCATGTTGCGACGCAGCCGTTCCTGGCGCGCCAGGCTGTCGGCCATGGCATTGAAGGCATGACCCAACTGGCCGATCTCGTCCTGGCTCTCCACAGACACCCTGACCGTGAGATCGCCCTTCTCCATGCGTTGCGCGGCTGCGGTGAGTTGTTCTATAGGCCGGACAATCCGGCTGGATAACCCCAACGTGACCAGCACTGCCGTCAGGCTGGCAATCAGAGCACCGAGCAAGAGGGAACGGCGAATGGCCGATAGGAAGGCGAGGTCGGCCTCGCGCGGGCCCGGTACCGGCTCCACATAGAGAGATCCCACCCGTGTCCCTTCAACTAGGATGCCGGCAATCGGCGGTACTCTAGCAACGCTTACCGGCTTGCCCAGCAGGCTGCGCTCGGAATCGCCGACGATTTTCCCTTGAGCATCGGTCACCAGCACGCGCTGGCCGGTGATCTGCCCTAGCCGCTCAACCTCCGGCTGTACGCCATCCCAACTCCGGTTAACGCTGTAGGCCCTGGCCAGGAAGGGCGCGAAACGCCTATAGCGCAAGACATCCCCATACTCCACATACCGTTGAAACTCGCCGGTGGTGCGCCGGGCGGCCACGAAAGCCGAGACGCTGACGGCGACAAGGACGACGAGGATCGTAGCCATCAAGAGCCGGAGGCGCAAACTATGCCACATGGTGTCCCTCAAACCGATACCCCACACCCGGTACGGAGATAATGTAGCGCGGCTTGCCCGGTTCCGGCTCAACTTTCCGGCGCAGATTCATGATGTGGACATCCACCGTGCGCTCCATACCTTCGTAGTCATAACCGAAGACCCGATCCAGCAATTCGGATCGGGTGAAAGCACGGCCAGGTTCACGGGCCAGCGTCTCCAGCAGGCGAAACTCGGTCGGCGTGAGATGGACGGCCTGACCGCGCACAAGCACCTCGTGCCTGAGGGGGCTGATGACAAGGTCGCCGAACTGCATATCATCGCCCCGCTCCTCTGTCGTCGCGACTCGGCGCAGGACGGTTCTGACACGCGCGACCAACTCCCTGGGATTGAAAGGTTTTGTCACATAGTCATCGGCACCTAACTGAAGGCCCTGGATTTTATCTTCATCCGTGCTGCGCGCCGTCAGCATGATGATCGGTACCCAGGACTCCGAACGAAGGATCCGGCAAACATCTATACCGTCTATCTCCGGCAGAAGGAGATCAAGGATAATCAGATCGGGCTGCTTACGCCGCGCGATCTCCAGCGCCTCCTGACCGTCGTAGGCGACCAATACCCTATAGCCTTCCTTCTTGAGGTACAGCGAAACCAGTTCCACGATTTTCTTGTCGTCGTCAACGACCAGAACCGTGCGGTCCATGGAAAGCCGGCACTCCCCGGTACTTTCTGATCATTCGTACCGTAGCGCGTCTATCGGATTCAACCTAGACGCCCGACTGGCGGGATAGAGGCCAAAGAAGATACCGATCCCCAGGGCGACCACCAAGGCCAAGGCAATGGTTTGGGGGGTGACCAACGCCTTGCTGCTACCTAACAGTGGCGTGATCACCTGCGCGCCCCCGATGCCCGCGCCCACCCCGATCAACCCGCCTGTGACGCTCAGCACCACCGCTTCGGCCAGGAACTGGATCAGGATATCGCGACGCTTGGCTCCCACCGCCTTCCGCAAACCTACCTCGCGGGTGCGCTCGGTCACGCTGACCAGCATGATGTTCATGATGCCGATGCCACCTACCAAGAGCGAGATGGCAGCGATGCTGCCCAACAGCGTGGTGAAGGTGCCGGTAGTCTCTGCCACCGTATTCACGAGGTCTGCCTGGTTCTGGACGGTGAAGTCGTTCTCCTGGCCGGTTTGCAGGCCGTGCAGGGTGCGCAAAATGGCAGTCACCTGCGCCTGCGCCAGGTCCATCTCGTCCGCGGAGCGGACTTGCAGGCTGATGGACCGGATAGTCGTCGTGCCCGCGCCGCCGAGTTTCAATTGAGCAGTCCGCAGCGGCATGAAGACGACATTGTCCTGATTACTAAGGCCACTTTCGCCCTTTCTTTTAAGGACGCCCACCACCTCATAGTTCTGACGATTGATGCGTACTACCTCACCGACCGGGTTAATGAGCGTGCTCCCAAACAGGTTTTCTACTACCGTCTGGCCCAGAACGACCACCATCGCCAAGTTTTCGTTGTCTTCCGCGGTGATGAACCGTCCCTGGGAGACAGACCAGTTCCGCACGATGGCATATTCGGCCGTCACTCCGCTGACGTTCAGCGAGGTGGTCTTGCCCCCATAGACTACGGTGGCATTGGCGTTGTATTCCGGAGCCACCAGAGCGATGGTCGTGGCTAAGCCTTTGATCGCTTCCACATCCGCGTTGGTCAGCTGCCGGACGTTTTGCCTCAGACCGCTGCGCGAGAAGCCGAAGCTGGTTCCGGCGGTGACGGTCAGCAGATTGGAACCGAGGGATTCAAATCGGCTAAGCACCTGCGCCTGGGCTCCTTGGCCTACCGCCACCAGCGAAATGACCGCAGCCACCCCGATTACAACGCCAAGCATGGTAAGGGAAGAGCGCATCTTGTGCACGGTCAACGACTGCAAAGCCACCCGCAACACCATGAACAGCTTTCTCATGGCTATCCTCCCCTTTATCTCCCAGTGGAAGGCCTGACGTCAACCGGTGGGCCACCGCCTTCCATAAACCTTACTTCTGGACCGCCGAAGAGGTTACCGGACTGGGTGGCGGCGATCTGCACGATTACCTGATCTCCCTCGTTCAACCCCTTCACTATCTGGGTGTATGTCCCATTGCTCAACCCCACCTCCACAGGCACCATCTCCGGCTCCCCACCAGCCTCCACCGTGTTCGGCACCAACACCTGATACCTACCCCCTACCTTCTGCAACGCCATCGCCGGCACCAACAACGCATCCTCCACACTCCCCACGCTGATCTGCACGTTCGCCGTCATCCCCACCAACAGGGGCATCCCCTCCACACCCCCCAGCGACACCGGCACCTCATACACCATCACATTCCCCTGCAACGTCCCCTGCAACGGCACCTCCAATACCTCCCCACGAAAGGTCTGCCCAGGAAGCGCATCAAAACTGATCTGCGCCTTCTGCCCCACCTTCACCTGCCGAATCGTCGTCTCATCCACCGAGGCCACCACCCGCAGATTCCGCAAATCCGCCACCGTCACAATGGGCGTGTTGGCAGCAATCGCGGCTCCCGCCGTCGTGTGGGTCTGCAGCACCGTGCCGTCAAAGGGAGCCACCAACTTCGTGCCCGCCAGATCGGCTTCCGCCTCGGCCACCACCAGCCGCTTCTTGTCCACCTCCGCCCGCGCCGCCGCCAGCGTGGTGGCATCAGGCCCCGCATCCAACTTGGCCCGATCCTCCTTGGCAGCGGCCAAGGCCACCTCCGCATTGCGCACCGCCAACCGCGCCTTCGCCAACGCCAACGCATCCCCCCCCGCCTGCGCCTCCGCCAATGCCTCCTCCGCATCCACTAAAGCCTGCTTCGCCTTGGTTACGCTCATTTGCGCCTGCAACAAATTGATCTGTTGCTGTACCTCGGCTGTCACCCGCGCATCTTGAGCGTCCATCATCTTGTTATATGCCAGATGCAATCGGTCCTGGTAATAAGCGTCGGAGTACGTCTCGGCGGCCAGCCGTGCATATTCGGAGGCAGCAGTCGCCTCGGCGTCGCGCAGTTTGGTCAACTTCTCCTCGGTTGTGCGGTCTGCCTGCAGAGCGATCAAGTCTGCCTGTGCCTTCGCCAGGTTGCTACGGGCCTTCGCCACATTGGCTTGCAGGGTGGCGATGTCGGGATTTTGCAGGTCGTTCAGCGCGTCTCTTGCTTCCTCCAGTTGGAGTTCCGCCTGGGCGACTTTCAGGTCGGCCTGAGCGATCTCCAGGTCAGTAGGTGGCGTCTGAAGGTCGGCCAGCTTCTCCTCCGCCGCCTGCAGGTCGCTCTTGGCCTGGTCCAACGCCTGCCGGTACGGCGCAGGATCGATCGTCGCCAATACCTGGCCCGCCGTGACCGTGTTCCCTGCCTGCACCTCCAGGCTCTGCAGCACCGTCGTCCCCGACATCCGACCGAAGGTCAAGGTCTCTTGTCGGACGGCCTCCAGTTCCCCCACCACCGTGATGCTGGCACTCAGGTTCCCTCGTTGCACCGTCACCACCTGGGTGTAACTACCGGCAGCCGTGCCGCTCCCCTGGGCCGCAAGCCGATTCTGGTAGAACCAGAACCCTCCGCCCCCCAGCAACAAGAGGATCAGCACCGTCAGCACAAGACGCAAGACTCGTTTCATGAGGATACTCCTACTCTACGGAGTGCGCGTGGCTCCGGGATTACTGAAGACGAAACGCCCGGCAGGTGCCACCTGCACCGAACGCGCTGTGATAGTCCCATCCTCCCCTCGGCTTCCTGAGACGATCACCGTCTCACCGGTCGCCAGGTCGGCCAGCTTAACCGAGGCGCTTTTCTCAATCAGGGTCGTATCTGTGACGTACACCTGAATCTCGTTACCGTTGTTATCCTTTATCACCATGAAGCCATCGCCGATCTCTACGATCTCACCGAAGAGCGCGCCGCCCTGACCGCCGAGACGCTGCCCTCCACCTTGCTGATCTCGGTTGGGGAATTGAAACTGCCCCCCTCCGCCAGCGGCAGGCAGCGCTCCCCGCGAAGGCCCTGCGGTTGCAGAGGTCTGTGTTTGGCTCTTAGCATAAACCATGCCGCCGTAGAAGCTTCCACCGGCGACGACTGCCAGAACCACGATGGCTGAGATGACCTGCAAAGCCCGGTTCATCCTCTTCATCCTCCTTCTTGCTAACGTCGCGCCTTTTCCAAGGCAGCGACGGGTATTTCAGAGCCATGATCAACGCTCGACCGGCCGTTATCGCTCGCCGTTTGTGAGCTGCCCAGGTCGCCCATCGGCATAAAGTCTGCGGCCCGTCGCGGGTTCAGCACAGGCTTATCGCTCACGATAAGGCCGTCTTGTATGCGGACGATGCGCCGCGTGTGTTCTGCGATATCCGGCTCATGGGTGACAACCACGATGGTCATGCCTCTTTTTTCGTTCAGTTCCTGAAAGGCTCGCATCACTTCCTCGCCGGATTTGGAATCCAGGTTGCCGGTGGGCTCGTCCGCCAGGATGAGGCTGGGGTTATTCACCAGGGCGCGGGCGATCGCCACCCGCTGCTGCTGCCCCCCCGACAGTTCGTTGGGTCTGTGATGAAGCCGGTCGCCCAATCCTACCAGTTCCAGGGCGGCGATGCAACGTTTCCGACCGTTGCCAATGCCGGCGTAGATCAGGGGAAGTTCTACATTCGCCAGCGCCGACATGCGTGGCAGAAGATTGAAGGTCTGAAAGACGAAACCGATCTTACGATTGCGAATATTGGCAAGGCGGTCCTCACTCATTCGGCCCACGTCCTGCCCGTCCAGCAGGTAGGTACCGGTGGTAGGCACGTCTAACGCGCCCAAAATGTTCATCAGGGTTGACTTGCCGGAGCCGGATGGCCCCATGATGGCTATCATCTCACCTGGGTACACCTGCAGGGAGACGCCACGCAGGGCATGTACTTCAATCTCGCCCATGCGATAGACCTTCGTCACATTGCGGACCTCAATCAGAGGTTGATCTCTTTCCACTCGAGCATCCTCCTCGCTCCATAAGGGGGACG
>FWWM01015236.1_pt1 | contig 11049 bp, 7 predicted proteins | sample 2228351 | NCBI WGS metagenome assembly FWWM01 (sample SAMEA103939774, study PRJEB20133) | metagenome
TTCCATGCCGGGGAAGCGTTGCCCGAAATCTACGCCCAGGGCAATGTCACAGCGTTCGTCCAGCAGGTCGTAGTGGAGGTTGAGGCTGCCGTTGTGGTTGTCCCAGACGATGACCTGGGTGGCACCCACGTCAAAGAGCCCCTGGGCGGCGGCGTTGGCTTCCCGGGTGGCCTGGAGCTTGGCGAACTCCAGATCCCGGGACTGGTTGAGGGAGCCGCCGGGCGAGCCCACCACACAGGCCACGCCCTCACAGTCCACCGCGACGACGAATTTCATGGGTGCCTCCCTGGGCCGGTTGCGGCCCCGTCTAATACCAGGGGGATCTCGAAACGGCGGGAGAGTTCCTGCAGATCCGCCACCACGTTGGCGGGCAGGGGAATGCCCTTCCGGCGCCGTTCCTGTTCGGTCTCGTGCTCGATCTCCCCGGCCACGTAGATGCGTTCCTGACCCGGCTCTTTGGGTGCGGCGTGGAGGGACCGGATCATGGCGTCCATGCCGCGCTTGAATTCCTCCAATGGGCGGAAGAGATCCACCCGGATGGCGCCGAAGAAGTGGGCATCGTGGGTCTGCCCGTAGCCCTCAAAGCAGCGGTCATCCTCGTCGTGGCCGTCACACCACTCGCCCGAGAGCCCCGCGCAGAGGACTTCCACCACCATGGCCAGGCCGTAGCCCTTGTGGCTGCCCATCTCTCGGCTGCCGCCCAGGGGATACAGGCGGCGCACCACGGCCGGGTCGGTGGCCGGCTGTCCCTGGTCGTCCATGCCCCAGCCCAGGGGCAGGAGCCGGCCCAACTCCTGGTACATCTTGACCCGGTTGTAGGGGGTGATGGAGGTGGCCATGTCCAGCAGGAAGGGCGGCTCCTCCGCGGTGGGGAAGGAGATGCTGATGGGGTTGGTGGAGAACATGGGCACCGCGCCAAAGGTGGGCACTACCCCGATCTCTGTCCCCCGGGCGGCAAAGCGGCCGGTCAGGCCGATGCCGATCAGAAAGATGACCATGGCGGGGAAGGTGTTGGTGAGCGGGATCGGGATGACCATCAGCATGGCCATGGCGGCGACCAGGGCGCCCATCAGCACGCGGCCGGGGCGCCCGCCCACCCAGCGCATGCGGGGCCGGATCACCCATTCCAGCCGGCGAAAGAACCAGGCGGCCCCGGACAGCAGGTGGTCGGCCAGCCGCGGGCTGAGGGCCTGCCGCTGCAGGCGCTGCGGCAGCCGCGGATAACTGCGCCCCAGCAGCATTTGAACCGCCAACGCCAGCAGCAGCAGACCGAACGGCACGCTGTAGCCGGGCGCCGGCAGCGGCAGCGCGCTGGGGAGCGACAGCACCAGCAGCAGCAGCCCGAAGCCACGGTCGCCGACCCGCTCGGCCAGCCGCGCCACGGTCAACGGCTCCCCATCGGTGCGCAGCAGCGCCCGCAATTCCTGTGACAGGCCCAGCCGGGACATGGTCTGGCACGCTGGCGCGGCAGCCCCGCCCTGGCAACCGCATTCCTCTTTTGTGACTCGCCGGCCGTCCCGTCAGCCGCTCCCGTTCCACCGCACCCGCGGCGTTTTTTTATCCGCGGCGTTGCCAGCGGCCGCTGTTCCCCCAAACTTGATCCGCATGTTAAGGGAAAAGCGCCGTATTGCCTTCTTCGGCGGCACCTTTGATCCGTTCCACTGCGGCCACCTCGAGATGGCGCGCGCCGCGGTCTCCGCGCTGCGCCTGCACCAGCTCAACTTTGTCCCCGCCCTGCAGAGCCCGCTGAAGTCCCAGGCCCCGCTTGCCCCGGCGGCGGACCGGCTGGCGATGCTGCGCCTGGGCATCGGCCGCGAGGGGCCCTTCGGCATCTGGGAGGCCGAGCTGTCGCGGCCGGCACCCAGCTACACGCTGCACTCCGTCCAGCACATCGAGCGGGTGTATCCCAACTGCCACTTGTTCTGGATCATCGGCGCCGACCAGCTCGCCGACCTGCCGCGCTGGCACGGCATCGCCGAACTGGTGCGCCGCATCGGCTTCATTGTCCTGCGCCGCCCCGGCCACGAGCTGGCCTGGCCCGGCCTGCCCGGACTCATTGTGTACCTGGTCGACAACCCGCTCAACCCCATCAGCGCCACCGAGGTGCGGGAACGGGTGCGCGCCGGCCTGCCGTTGGACGGGTGGGTGCCCCCCGCCGTCGCCGCCTACATCGCCGCCCACGGCTTGTACCGGTGAGCGCCCCGCCCCATGCGACAAATGTGTGAATCCCGCTTGTCCGGTTGACAAACCGGACGGTTGTCCCCTAATAATCGGTCCCGCAGAAAGGCTGCGTTCCATCCATCCGACATGCCTGCCATCGCACCGAAGCCACGGACTGTTTCCCTGCCCATCAAACTCCGGAAGTGCCTCGAGGTACTGGACCAGAAAAAAGCGGAAAATCTCCGCCTCCTGTATGTCGGAAATGTCTCCACCATAACCGAATACTTCGTCATCGCCACGGGCACCAGCAATCCCCACCTCAAGGCCCTCAGCCAGGCGGTGATCGACACGCTCGAGGCGCAGGGCGTCGAAGTCGCGGTCGCCGGTGTGGGCGACCAGAGCGGCTGGGCGGTGGTCGACGCGGACGACTTCATGATCCATATCTTCACGGCCGAGATGCGGGCCTATTTCAACCTCGAGGGGCTCTGGAAGGACGGCCGATTCATCGACTGGTAGCCGCCGCCGCGGCGGCCCGGGCATCCTTTGGGCGTGCAATGGCCCGGCTGCGGCTTAGGGTGCGGAGGGAGACATGCGCTTGTTTGCGGAAATACTGATCAACCAGCTGTTTCTGCTGACGGTGGCGCTGCTGCTTGCGATCCACCTCGTGCTGTACGGCCTGTCGCGGCGGTATGATTACAGCCTTGGCCGCAGCGAGCTGCTGCGCGTCCCGCTGCTGATCCTGGTCGCCGGCGGCGTGCTGTTGTGGGTGGAAGGCCACAAGCGCTTGGCCCAAGTGGAGGAGGAGCTGAGCCGCCAGACCCGCATTCTCGCCGAGACGATGACGGTCGAGGACATGTACGCTTTCCGCTACCGCGGCGAGGCGGCCTTGCAGCGCGCCGAGGAGCGCTTCCAGCGGTTTGTCGCCGCCACCCAGCCGCTGCGCGGGTATCCGGTGACGGTGCGGGTGTATGGCAAGACCACCGATGGCGCCATCGTGCCCTTCGCCGAGATCCACAGCACCGACCCGCAGCCCCTCATCCCGCCTTATCCTCAAGCGGTGCGCGCCTCTCCTTATCTGGCCGGGGCCTTCGACAACCGGCTCGTCGTCACCGTGCTCGAGAGCGGGACCGACACGGGGAATGGCCTTGTCGCCTATGCGCGCACCGCCGCCCTCGGCGACAGCTCGCCGGGCTTCGTCATCGCCGCCCAGGTGCCGCGCCCCGGCCTGCTGGCCGAAATCCGCACCGCCCAGGTGTATGTCATCCGGCTGACCTTGCTGCTGAGCCTGATCACCACCAGCCTGATGATCACCGGCAACCGGCTGCGCAACGCCCTCGCCCGCCAACGGCGCCTCGCCGGCGAATTGCTGGACCGCGAAAAGCTGTTCCGCAGCATCTTCGACAACAGCGCCGCCGCCATCGCCGTGATGGACGCCGCGGGCCGGTTCGAGCGCGTCAACGAGCGCTGGACGGAGCTGTTCGGTTACACCATCGAGGATGCGCCCAGCCCCCTCGACCTGACCGCGCCCGAGGACCGCGAGGACAGCCGGCGCATGGCCAAGTCGCTGGCCAAGGGGGATGTCACCGCCTACCGGGTGGAGCGCCGGTTCCGACGGCGCGACGGCACCACTTTCTGGGGCGACATCTCCGTGCGCGCGCTGCGCGACAGCAATGGCCAGCTCCGCGGCATCACCACCCTGATCCTCGACATTTCCGACCGCAAGTCCGTGGAGGATTCGCTGCTGCAGCGCGACCGCCTGCTGACCGGCTTGGCCGACGCCCTCGCCAAGCTGCTCGAGTTCCGCCATGGCCTCGATGCGGTGATGCCCGAGGCCCTCTCGACGATCGGCTGGGCCGCCAATGTCGACCGCGTCTACATCTTTGAGGAGCACTACGACGAGGAATACGACGGGGATGTCATCAGCATGCGCTTCGAGTGGGTCGCCCCCAACATCACCCGGCAGATCGACAATCCCCTGATGCACAAGCTGGCATGGGAGCCGCACCTGGTCCGCTGGCGCGAGGTGCTGCACCGCAACGGCGTCGTCTTCGGCCATGTGGCCGAGATGACCGAGCTGGAGCAGCAAGTGCTGGCCGGGCAGGACATCATTTCCATCCTGCTTGTGCCGATTTTCATCGAGAACCGGATGTGGGGCTTTGTCGGGTTCGACGACTGCACCAAGCCGCATCCGTGGAGCGACACCGAAATCTCGATTTTGCGCGCGGCCGGCAAGGGCTTCGGCATCGCGGTGCAGCGCGAGCGCGCGGAGGCCTCGCTGCTGGCGGCCAAGGAGCGGGCGGAGATGCTCAACCAGAAACTGTCCGTGGAGATCGACCGCGCCAATCAGCTGGCCATGGAGGCGGCCGTCGCCAACGAGACCAAGAGCCGGTTCCTCGCCAACATGAGCCACGAAATCCGCACGCCCATGAACGGGGTGCTGGGGATGTGCACGGTGCTCGGCGGCACCGAACTGTCAGCCGAGCAAACGGAGTACCTGAGCGTCATCCGCAAGAGCGCGGAAGGGCTGCTGGGCATCATCGAGGACATCCTCGACTTTTCCAAGATCGAGGCGGGCAAGCTCGAGCTCGAGCAGGTCGAGGTCGGCCTGGTCGACCTGATCGAGGACGCGCTCGACCTGTTTGCCCACACCGTCACGGACAAGGGGCTGGACCTCCTGCACCACATCAGCCCGGACGTGCCCGAGCGCGTGGTCACCGATCCGACCCGGTTGCGCCAGATCATCGTGAATCTGGTGGGCAACGCGGTGAAGTTCACCGACGCCGGTCAGGTCATCCTGCGGGTGACCGCGCGGGTGATCGACCCGGTGCGCACGGACCTGCATTTCGTGGTGGAGGACAGCGGACCCGGCATCGACCCGCAGCTGCAGGACAACCTGTTCGAGGCCTTCAACCAGCTGGACAGCTCGACGGCGCGCAAGTACGGCGGCACCGGCCTCGGGCTCACCATCAGCAAAAAACTGGCCCAACTGATGGGGGGCGACCTCGTCCTGTTGCGCACCAGCCGGGAGGGAGCGGTGTTCGGCTTTTCCGTGCGCGTGTCGCCGATCAGCGGCGGCTGGCTTGAGCCGCACCTGCCCACCGACAACGGCTCGCCGCTGCCGGTGCTGCTGCTGGACCCCGTCAACCGCACGCGGGAATTCCTGCGGGACCGCTTTGCCGCCTTTGGCGCGGAGGTGCGCACGGCCAACTCGGTCGCCGGGGCGCGGGCCTTGGTCGAAAGCGCGGCGCTGATCGTGGTCAACCATCCCCGGCAACTGGATCTGGCCGGACCGGAGCGGATTGACTTCCAGCGCGGCGAGCTGGGGGCCACGGTCGCCATTCTGGCCGGTCCCGGCGAAGCGCGCCAATGGCAGGTCCCCGGGGCGGCGCGGGTCGCGTACCTGATGAAGCCGTTGCGCTCGCTGCCGCTGGTGCGCACGCTGTATCCTGCCGCGCGCCTGCAGCCGCCGCAGCCGGACCAAGGCGGCCGCGTCGCCACCCCCGGCCGCGAGCTCGGCGTGCTGCTGCGCCGCAAGCGCGTGCTGGTGGTCGACGACAACCGCACCAACCTGCAGGTGGCGCGCCTGCTGCTCAAGCGGCTGGGGCTGGAGACCGAACTGGCGGCCAGCGGCAAGGAGGCGCTCGAGCATCTCAACACCGCCACCCCCGACATTATTTTCCTCGACCTGCAAATGCCCGAGATGGACGGCTTCCAGACCGCGCGCGCCGTGCTGGCCCGCTCCTCGCACCCCTACATCATCGCCATGACGGCGGCGGCCACCACCGATGACCAGAAGGCCAGCCGCGATGCCGGCATGCGCGATTTTGTGCCCAAGCCGATCAAGGAGACCGAGCTGGCGCGCGCCCTGTGGACGTATTACCACCAGCTGGTCGCCGACTGAGCGCGCCCGCCATGGACAAGCCCGGCCACGGCAGCGGTGTGGGCGGCGCCCGGCCGCCCCGTGACGGGTCCGGCCCGCGCTGTGATTGCGTCGCGGCGGGCGGGTGGCCGGGATTCGGGTTCCGCATCGGGCTGGCGCTGGCCTTTGCCGGGCAGGGGATGGTGTTCGGATTGGGGTACAACAACGCTTTGGCCGCGGGCGAGGCCCCCGCCTATGGCACCCCATGGTACTGGGGGACGCATGGAGCCCTGCTGCTCTCGGCGTTGGCCGTGCTCGGCCTGCTGGGCGGGCCGTTGCTGCGCGAGACCTGGACGGCCGTGCGGGCGCGGCGGTTGTCGGTCGAGGCATTGTTTGCGCTCAGCGGAACGGGAGCGCTGGCGGGCTCCCTGATTTCCAGCCTGCGCGGCAGCGGCAGCGTCTACTACGAGGTGGTCGCCGTGGTGCTGTGCGTGTATGCGATCGGCAGGCAGGTGGGAGCCATCCAGAAGGGACGGGTGGGGGAGGCCCTTGCCGCGTTCCGCCGCGCGTTCGACGAGGCGGTGGTGGCCGGACCGCAGGGCCAGCGTCTGCGCAAGCCGGTGGCCGCCCTGTCGCCCGATGACCGCGTGCTGGTCGGCCCGGGCGATCCGATTCCGGTGGATGCGGTCATCGAGTCCGGCCGCGGATACCTGCGCGAGACGGCCCTCACCGGCGAGCCGGCACCCGTCAGCAAAGGGTCCGGCGAATCCGCGCTGGCCGGGACCTGGTCGGTCGACGGTCACTTCACCCTGCGGCCCCGCCCCGGCCGCGACCGCGCCATCGAGCCGATCCTGCGCATGCTGGAAAGCGCGCCGCAAAGCCCTTCCCGTCTGCAAGAGGCGGCCGACCGCCTGATGCGCGTCTTCATCCCCGTGGTCAGCCTGGTGGCGGCCGGCACGTTCGCCGGCTGGCTGCTGCTGGGCGCCGGCTCCGCATGGGATGCGCTGTTCAACGCGATGGCGGTGCTGCTGGTGGCCTGCCCGTGCGCGCTCGGGCTGGCCATGCCGGCCGGCCTGTGGGCCGGCTTGTACCACCTGAGCCAGCGCGGGCTGGTCGGCCGGCACGGTCATCTGCTTGACAGTTTGGCCGAGTGCACCGCGGTGGTGTTCGACAAAACCGGCACCCTGACCGAATTCGAGCTGGGGGCGGACGCCGCCCAGCTCGGCCGCGATGACCAGGAGCGCGCCCGCTTGCTGCATCAGTTGGCTTCGCTGGCGGGGCACAGCCGCCATCCGGTCAGCGCGGCCCTTGCCCGTTTGCGGAGCGATTGGCTTGCGGTCGGCGAGCTTGAGGTGGTGCCCGGCAAAGGGCTCGCAGGCCGCGTGGCCGGTGACCGCATCCTGGCCGGTGAACGGGAACTGCTGCGCGAGCGCGGCGTCGCCCTGCCGGAGCCCACGCCAACGGCCCCGGGCAAAGCGGTCCATGTCGCCTGCAACGGGCGGTACGCCGGCGCGGTCTTTCTCACCGAGCGGCTGCGACCCGAGGCCGCCCCGGTGCTGCAATCCCTCGAGGCCATGGGCCTGCGCTGCGCAATCCTCAGCGGGGACCCTGCGCCGGCCCATGCCGCCATCGGCGGCGTGCCCGTGCAGGGCGGGCTGAGCCCGGAGGAAAAGGCCTCCCGGGTGCGCGCCCTCGCCGCGGCCGGGCACCATGTCCTGTTCATCGGCGACGGCGTCAACGACCTGCCCGCCATGGAGGCCAGCCATGCCGCCCTGGCCATCGACTTGGGCGCCGCGCTGGCCACCGAGTTCGCCGACGGCCTGCTGGTCGACGGCCGCGTCGGCCCGCTGCCGTCCGCCATCCGGCAGGCCCGGCGGCTCAAGCGCGACCTCACCGGCAACCTCCGCTTCGCGCTGCTGTACAACCTCATCGGCATGGCGCTGGCCGCGGCCGGCCAGTTGCATCCGGTGGTCGCCGCCCTGCTCATGGCCGGATCCTCCGCCATCGTCTCCGCGCGCGCGTTGCGCGCCGCCGCGCGCGGCTGACTTTTGCCGCACGCCGCTGGATGGCCTTGTCCACCAAGGTGCCCGGCCAAGGGCAGCTGTTTCGATGTCGAAGAAAGTCGTTGAACAGAATTGGGCATTGTGGGAAATTGCAATGTCCGTTTGAAGAGGTCGATCCAGTCCGTGGGCCGTTCCCTGCTGCGGGCTTGTCCAAATTGTGGGAGAATCGTCCATGAATCCTGAATCCAGTCCATTCCGTCCCGGGCAGCCCGTCCCGATTGAGTTCTTTGTCGGACGCAAGGACGAAGTCCAACGGCTCAGAAGCATGGTCAACGCGAGCGTTCAAGGCCGGTTCAAGATCGGATTCGTCAGCGGCGAGCGGGGGATCGGCAAGAGTTCGCTGGTGTCGTTTGTGCGGCATTTGGCGGAGAGGGAAAACGCAGTGGCGGGGTGTCATGTGTTTCTGGGCGGCGTGCGCGATCTCAACGAGATGGTTCGACGCGCATTCGATCGCTTGCTCAAGGAGAGCATCGAAAAACCGTGGCACTTACGGGTGCGCGAGTATTTCGGCCAGCACGTCCGTGAGGTAGGTCTCTTCGGGATATCCCTCGAACTCGATCTCAAGGCAAAGGATTTGGCCGCCATCACGCACGATTTTGTTCCTTCCATGCGGCGTTTGTTGGAAAAGCTCATGGAGGACAGGAGGGCTTTGTTGCTGGTTCTGGACGACATCAACGGCCTTGCGACATCAGCGGACTTCGCGAACTGGCTCAAAAGCATGGTGGACGAGATCGCGACATCGCAGATGCAACTGCGACTGACGATTTTGATCGTGGGACTTGAGGAACGGCGCCAGGAGTTGATTGCCCAACAGCCCTCTTTGGCGCGGGTTTTTGAGTTGATTGAGATCAAACCCTGGTCGGACGAGGAAGCCAAGGGGTTCTTCGAGACGGCGTTTGGCGCGGCTGGCGCGCGCGTCACGCCAGAAGGCTTGGAGACGCTCGTCCGGTACACCGGGGGCTTGCCTGTTCTGGCGCATGAAATCGGCGATGCCGTTTGGCGGTCAGCCAAATCGCCGGACATCGATTCCGACGCGGTTTGGTCGGGTGTCATGGACGCCGCGGAAGTCATCGGAAGGAAACTCATCGAGCCGCAGGTATTCCGGGCGATACGAAGTGAACGTTACCGTTCGATCCTGCGGAAAATGGCCAACAGGCCCTCTGAAATGCGCGTTCAGCGTTCCATGCTGGGCGAACGCCTTACCCCCGAGGAACGCAAGGTGTTGGACAATTTCCTGCATCGCATGAAGGAGATCGGCGCCTTGGCAGCCGATCCGGAGGCGCGCGGCGGCTATCGCTTCCAGTCCCATCTGCATGCCCTGTATTTCTGGATGGAATCCCAACGCGCCAAGCGCGAGCGGCGTTGAGGCGCTTTCAGCGGCCGGAGACGACTTAAGTCAGGTGCGAGGGAAACATGGGGCGCGCCGTTTTCGATGGGCGAGGGTGGCGCGGTGGGCGTCACAGGTCAGACGGGCGGGCGGGGACCTCCCGCACCGCTGGGCGGGCCTTCTCCCGTTGTTGCAGCAGCTGCAGCAGCGGTGGCCAGCCTGTCGCCGCCGCCCGCCATGGCAACTGCAAAACCGCTTGACGGCGCGGCGAGACGGACTGCCAGCCGGCGGCGCGGCAGGGCCGAATTTCCCGCCGTGCCGGCCAAATTTCTGTTGCCTTCACGGGCCACACCCGCAGAAGACCACAGCATGCGTCGCAAAGCCTTCCTGATCACCCTGGGAGCCGCCGCGCTGGGCTGGTTTGGGGCCCGTGCCGGTGCCGTTCGCTGCGCCCCGGCACCCCTGCCGGAAGCAAGCGGTGAGGCGCGTGCCGGCAGCCGTGCCGGCCGTGTCCGGCCGGAGCCGCGGGCGGTGCCCTGTTGCGGACGAACCCTCTAACCCGAAGGATCCGGAAGGGCGGCGGCGATGGCGAATCTGTTTCCGAAGTGGTCCAACCGGGCGCCGTTGCGGGTGGTCGTGGCCCTTGCGGTGACGGCGGTGACCACCGTGGCGGGAGTGACCTACTATTTCACGCCGAAATACACCCGGGTCGGCTATGCGCCGCGGCAGCCGGTGTCGTACAACCACTACCTCCATGCCGAGCAGCTCGGCATCGACTGCCGCTATTGCCACACCTACGTCGAGCGTTCCGGTTACGCGAATGTGCCGGATGCCGCGACCTGCATGAACTGCCACAGCCAGGTGAAGAAGGACAGCCCGCTGCTGGCGCCGGTGCGGCGCAGCTACGAGACCGGCGAGCCGGTCCAGTGGGTGCGCATCCACCAGCTGCCGGACTATGTGTATTTCAACCATGCGGTGCACGTGAATCGCGGCATCGGCTGCATCGAGTGCCACGGCGAGATTCACAAGATGAAGGTGGTGCAGCACGCCAAGCCGATGTCGATGGCCTTCTGCCTGGATTGCCATCGCGCTCCGGAGCAGTTCCTGCGCCCGCTGGACAAGGTGTTTGACCTGAACTGGAAGCCCGACAACGCGGCGGCGCACGCCGACTGGGCCCGGGAAGCCATGGTCAACTGGAACGTCAACCCTCCCCAAAGTTGCTCGGGCTGCCACCGATGAAGCGCGTCGTCCACCATCCCGAACCCGCGGCCGGCGATGCCACCGGGCCGGCCTACTGGCGCAGCCTTGATGAGCGGGCCGACCAGCCCGAATTCAAGGAATGGCTGCACCGGGAATTCCCCGAGGGGGCCTCCGAACTGGAAGGGGTCAACCGCCGCCATTTTCTCAAAATCATGTCGGCCTCGTTCGCCCTTGCCGGGCTGGGCGCCGCCGGCTGCCGCCGGCCCGAGGCCTACATCCTGCCGTACAGCAAGCAGCCCGAAGGGACCATTCCCGGCCTGCCGGTTTACTTCGCGACCTCGTTCCCCGACGCGAAGGACAATTTGCCGCTGGTGGTGGAGACCCATCAGCACCGGCCGACCCACATCGAGGGCAACCCCGAGTGCCGGCCCGGCGAAGGG
>FWWM01016390.1_pt1 | contig 11042 bp, 11 predicted proteins | sample 2228351 | NCBI WGS metagenome assembly FWWM01 (sample SAMEA103939774, study PRJEB20133) | metagenome
GCACTTTCAAGACAACCTCTAAGAGGTAAATCAGGGGATGGATTAACGATTTCAACGCCTCTCCAACTTCGACTGTTGAAGCCAGGCGACCTTTACCTCAACTCACACTGAAGGAGGAAAAGAATATGCCCGACGGACCACGCGCCGTAAAGTTAGAGGAGTTTGAATCGCTGATGACGCTCATCAACACCGTCTTTCGCGGCGGGAAACCGCCGACGATGGGAGAGGAGTATCCGCACCTGTTCACGCCGGATAACTTCCAAAATCTGCGAATCATTCGTGAAGATGAACCCGATGGTGATGCGCCGTCGGGCATCGTGTCGCACGTCGGGACGACGATTCGAGACGCAGTGATTTTGGGCTGTCACGTCCGCGTGGGCAACGTTGGCGCGGTCGGCACGTATCAGGAGCATCGTAAGCGCGGGTTTGCGGGCGCGTGCTTCGACGACGCCTGCGCCAACGCGTTGCGGCAGGGCGTGGACTTCATGCTCATTTCGGGAGACCGTAGTTTGTATCGGCGGGCGGGTTGTCGCAAAGTCGGACTGGACAGCGATTTTACCGTGACCGCGGCAAGCCGAAGGCTTCCCGACGACATCGCCGCTTCCCAGCGCGGCAACGTGACGATTGAACGCTACCAAGAGGCCAACCTCCGCGACGTCAAGCGCATTTACGAAAGCGAACCCGTCCGCTACTTCCGCCCGCTCGAAGAGTGGCAGCGGTTCCTCCGCGACGGCGCGTCCACACACCATCACGCCGAACTGTGGGTGATTCGCAGAGGCAGCGATATCGTCGCCTACTGCGCTCTGTATCCGAAAAGGTCTGACGGGACTTCAGCGTTCGAGGAATACGCGGGTGACCGCACGGCGTTCGTGGCGGCATTGGACGAGTTGATGGCGCAGTGCGAGTTGAATGTTGTCAACCTCCACGTCTCCTCCCACGATGACCTCATGCGCAACTTGCTGTTTGGCTGCAACGCGTCCGCGCGCAACACGCACGCCAGCGGCACGCAACTCATCCTCAATTTCCCTCAGTTTATGGAACGCCTTCGTCCCTTAATGGAGGAGCGCGTCGGCACGGCGGAAGCCAATCGCCTTTCGTTCCGCGAATACAACGGGACGTTTGTGTTCGCCTATGAGGGAGACACGATTATCTCCACCACACGCGGCGGCGCGGCGCAAGTCGTCTGGGGCACGTGGGAAGAACCCGAATGGGAGTGGGCGAACGGCGGCAGAGGCAAAGAGGTGCTGTCGCGGGTGTTCCCCATTCCCGCCTTGTGGTATGGGTTGAGTTATGTCTGAGTCACAGCCCCGGTCCCCACACGAACTTCACCTTCTCCAACTCCACACACGCCAACCCTGCCGCGCCGGGCGCGCCGTTGGATTGATAGGTCACGTCTTTGAGGTCGTAGGCGTAGCACTCGTGCCAGCCGTTGCTGTAACGGAAGAAGTGCATCTCGTTGACGTGATAATCCGTCGCTGCGATGAGACGAATCAGCCTGTCCATGTCATATTGCACGAACCAGCCGAAATACTGGAACTTTCCGAACGGCACGCTCATCAACAATCGCCCGCGCGGTTTGGTGATGCGGAACATTTCGCGGAGGGCGTCCACATCCCCCTGCTGACTGAATGGCGAACGGCTGGACTGGTAGCCTTCGTTATCCAGCCCGACGTGCTCAATCGTGGAGATGCAGAGGATGAGGTCAAAGAAATCCGACTCGTAGGGGGTGTGACGAATATCCGCTTGAACGGGTTTGAGCAGAGGGCGCGTCGCCCCGGAGGGGTCGGTGACCGTGATGTGATTGACGGGCGCAATGTCAATCCCGTGAAGGTCGGGGATGCCCAGCGACGCTAATCTCTCCAAATACTGAACGTCGGCATGAGCGTAGCCCACGTCCAGAACTCTCTGCGCCCCCCCCGTAACGATTGAGACACCACGGCACCTCAACAAACCGCTCGCTTGTGTTGAAACCTTCCATGATCAGGTTGTTCCTCCTCAGTCGTCTCACGCTCATTATCGGCACGCCCCCTCGTTTTCTAAATCCGCCCCGTGTTCTGCCGATAAACTTTCACGATGAACGTTCTCCTTTTCCCATCACCAGTCACGGATGTCTGGACGCGAGCGTTTGGGCGCGCTCATTCGGTGATGACGGTTGGAGCCGTCGGCACTGGACGGTACGACCTCTATTACGACCGCGCCCACGACGCGATGCGCGACGTTGTGGAGCGACTGCCGCGCGCGTGGACGCCGGACTTTTGCTTCATCGCCTCGGTGGACTACTACGATTTCCCGCTGGGACTGGAGGACTCGCCGATTCCGACGGTGGCGGTGTTCGGTGACTATTTTCTTTGCTTCGACGCGATGCGCCGCGCCGCGCCGTTTTTAGATTTGGTGATTGCCATCGGCGAGGAACTGATTGAACCGCTGATGGCGTACGGCGCAAACCGCGTCGTCGCGCTGCCATGGTTCGGGCTGGACGAGGAGACGTTCAAGCCGCTGCCCTGTGAGAAAATCTACGACATTTGCTTCGTCGGCAACCTCCATCCGCACGTGCAGCGGCAGCGGTCGAAGTTCCTCGAAGAACGCCTGCCCCGCTGGGGCCAGCGTTACCGCGTTTTCTTCGGCAACGTTTATGGGGCAGATTACGTGCGCGTGCTGAACCAGTCCAAAATCGTGTTCAACCGCAGTGTGCTGGGGCACGCCAACATGCGCGTCTTTGAGACGTTGGGCTGCGGCTCGTTGGCGATGATTGAAGACACGAACTGGCAGACGAAGCAGCTGTTCAAAGAGGGCGAGCATATCGTCTGTTACAACGACGAAAACATCGAGGACGTATTTGACTACTACCTCACCCACGACGACGAGCGCGAGCGCATCGCCGCCGCCGGGCGCGCGGAGGCTCTGGCGCGGCACACCTACGCGCATCGGGCGGAGCAGATTGTGACGTTGGTGCAAGAGATGTGCGGGAGGGGAGATGACAGGGAACGGCAGGGAACGGCAGGGGGAGCGAGGCGTAACGCCCAGAAGACGTCCGCGACGGGGCGCAAAGGCGAAAGCGCGGCAGTGATGTTTTACCTCCGCCAGTGGGACGCCGCCGCTACCCTGTGTGAGGATGCCCTGCGTCAACCCGACGCCCCACCCCATCTCTGGAACGATGCCGCCATCATTGCCGCTCAAAAAGCGCGAGCGACGGGACAGTTCAATGGGCAGACCCTTGACCAGATAGACACTCTTTTGCAGCGTGGAATTGAAGCCGATGCCGCGAACCCGCTGCCGCATTTTCACCGCTGTCTCCTCGTGCACCAACGCGCTGAAACAACGCCGGGCGCCGGCGGGACGGAGGCATGGCGGCAAGCCTGCGCAACATGGCGTAAGTTCCTCGCCCGCTGCGCCGCGCGCCCCGACGAGACGCCGCGCGGGTTGCTGATGTGCTTCGACCTGAACCGCTTGCGGATGGAGTGGGAACGCGCCTTGTTCGAGCGCAACGGGCGTCGGTTGAACGACTTGCTGCGCTGGCAAGCCTACCTTCACTTGGGCGACGCGCTCACGCAACTCCAACGGTGGGAAGAATCCAAAACGGTTTACCAGCAAGCGCTGAGTTTGCTGCCCGATGACGGCTATGTCTGTTACCAATTGGGACTGGTGTATCAGAGGCTCGGCGACATGCTCAACGCCGTGACCTATCTGGAACGCGCCGTCCGTCAGGAACCTTTCTTTGCGGCGGCGCAGCGAGACCTCGCTAATGTTCGGGCGCGGCAAGGAGGGAATGCGGGAATGTTAGCGTCAGGGGGGGAGGGCGATATGGACGCAACTTCAACGTGCCAGCGGGACGAACGCCGTGACGGAATCCGTGACCGCGTCGCGGACTCCAAGGGTCTCAACGAGACCTACTACCGCCTCGCCCATGCCTTCGAGGGCGCGCCACAGGATGTGCGCCTCATTCAGCAGCGGTTCGCCGCCTATTTCAAAGGGCGGCGCAAGGTGCTGGACATCGGCTGTGGGCAGGGGATTTTCATGGAGGTGCTGCGCGAGCAGGGGTGTGACCCGGAGGGCGTGGACATTGACCCGGAGATGGTCGCTCTTGCCCGCGCCAAAGGCTTCCCCGTCCACTGCGACGACATCCTTGCTTTTTTGGAGCAGCGCGAAAACGCCTACGATGGCATCTACGCCGCAAACATCATCGAACACTTCAACGGACAGGACGCCACGCGCATCATGCAGCGGTGCGCCCGAGCCCTCAAACCCGACGGCGTGCTCGTCATGGTCACACCGAACTTCCGCCATCCGCTGGTGCGCGAAGAGGTGTTCTGGCTGGACATCACGCACGTTCGCCCCTACCCGCCGTCGCTGCTGGCGAAGATGATGGAGTCCGTCGGTTTGAAAGTTGCCGACGTCGGCGCGTGTCCGGAAGGATTGAACGACGTTTACCTCGCGGGCGTGAAACTGCCCCCTCCTTCCCGGAACGTCCCGACCACTGAACGTTCCAACGTCCTCTGGGAGGCGCCGCTCTTCGACCCCAGCGGCTACGCGGACGAGGCGCGGCAGTTTGTTCTGGGGCTGGACAGGTTGGGCGTGCGCGTGCAGGCGAAGCCGATTACGTGGAGCGACCGCACGTGCGACCTGGACGAGCGCACGAAGCGGCGATTGCAGGAATTGTTGCGCACGCCCATCAACGGCAGCGCGATTCACGTTCAACACATCTTTCCGCCGTTCTTCAAGCACGAAGGCAGCACAGCGCGGCGCATCGGGCGCACGATGTTTGAAACCGACCGCATCCCGCCGGAGTGGGTTGCGGCGTGCAACGCGATGGACGAAATCTGGGTGCCGACGCAGTTTAACGTTGAAACGTTTGCGCGTTCGGGAGTGAAGGAAGATAAACTCTTCGTCGTGCATGGACCGCTGGACAGCCAAGCCTACGACCCCAACCTTCCGCCGCTGGTCATCCCCGACCGACGCGGATTCAACTTCCTGTCGGTGTTCGACTGGAGTCTGCGCAAAGGATGGGACGTGCTGCTGCGGGCGTACGTGGAGGAGTTTTCGCCCGATGAGGACGTCGCGTTGCTGCTGAAAGTTTACTCCTCTTACGGCTTGAGCATCTCCGACATTCAGGAGCGCGCGGCGGCGTTCATCGAAAGCGAACTCAAGCGCGACGTGGAGCGCATTCCCGACATCGTGTTCATCGAGGACATTCTTTCGACCGCCGACATGCCGCGCCTGTTCAAAGCCGCCGACGCCTACGTGATGCCCTCGCGCTGCGAAGGCTGGGGGCGTCCGCTGATGGAAGCGATGGCGATGGGACTGCCGACGATTGGCACGCGCTGGAGCGGCAACACCGAGTTTATGAACGATGCGAACTCCTATTTGATTGAACCAATAGGCATCGTTGAAGTGCCTGAAATCGCCCTGCAAGAAATCCCCAACTATCGCGGACACAAGTGGGCGGAGCCGAGCGTCGAGCACCTGCGGCAACTCATGCGGCACGTTTTCGAACACCCCGAGGAAACTGTCGAAAAAGGCAACCGCGCCCGACAGGATGTGATGACAAAATATGACGCGTCGGTGGTGTGTCGGAAGATTGTGGAGCGGCTATCGGGCGTCACATCCACTTGAAAAACGCGGAGCGGGGTCGGTTACATCGGCGAACAGTTTGAATCCGTGCCCCACCACGACGCGCCGACTCACGGGAACGAAGTTGTGCTTTTGCCGCTCCTCGTAGAGTTCCAGCACCACAGGATAGGGCGGCTGGACGCGCCCCCCACAAAACGGGCAGGCACGGCGCGGCGCGGGGATGAGCCAACACGGGTAGGGAAAGTGCTGCCGACAGCGCGGGCAGTTCCAGATTTCGTCCACCGCGCACGCTAATGCCTCTTCCCACTCCCGCAGGACGGACGCTGGTCGGGGGCGCGCAGACCTTCCATCAGCGCCCGCTCCGTGAGCCGCTGCAATGACCAGACGCTGCCAACCAAAGTGGGCAATGCGGTGTGTCGCGCAGTAACTGTAGTAGCGTTCTTTCTCGCCTTTGTAGCGAATGGTAATGGGATGGAAGGTCGGCTTGCCCCCGCGCTTCAGCGTCGCCAGATGTTCCTGTTTCAGATGCTCGGCAAACTCCGCCAAGCGTTGGGGACCGCGCTGCAAGAGCACGTGGTCATCCCCCGCCAACGTGCCCACATAGGGCAAGGGCAAGGTCTGCTCCAGGTAACGACAGAACCCCGGCTGAGTGTGCCAGTTGTCAAAGGTCACCGGCAACGTGAGGTCGGGATGCGCCCTGACCCAGCCCTGAAGCAATTGCTCGGCGATGAGGAGTTTGCTCCGATACAAGGCGGCCATTGCGGGTTGGCGCTGATGGCGGCGCCCCACCCTTTGCAAGTAGTTCCGCCATTTGTGGGGGGGCCGCGCTCTTGAGCGTTTGTTTGCTCTCTCTGAGTCGGATCCCCGCCGCCACTAGTCCCCGTTCTAAGGCGTCTACATCCGTCGGCTTCCACAACTGGAAACGCCGCGGGGAGTCGGTGTCGTCGTCGCTGTAATGCAGGCTGACCAAGTCGTGCGCCCAGACGTAGCGCCCCGTCGGTGGGTCCCACAGAGAAGCAATCTGGTCAAAGTGATCGCCGTAGTGTATCAGGAGCGTGTCATCCACGCTCATCACCCCGTTGCGCTTCATCTGCGTCCCCGGCAAACTGCCCAACAGGGTCAGGCGGGCTTGGTTCAAATCCTCCAGCGAGAAGGGACTCTGGGTGAGCAAGCGATTGAGGCTGCTCTGGTGGCGGCTCTCGTGGACAAACAGGCGGTTGATGCCGTCCACGGTTTTGTTCTCCGACACGAGCAAGCCGCTGATGTAGCGCTCAAACTGAAGGAAGGATTCCGCCGAGAAGACCTTCTCAAAGCAAGGGGCGTAGTGTTGCACCAGGGCGGGGAACTCCACCAGCGGAAACATGGTTCACCTCCGTTTTGGCATTGGTGTTCCCGATTTTACCCTTTTCCCGCTGGTTGCCCATTCGGCTACTTTGGGTTATTCACTTGTCAAGGTGCTGCGAAAGTCGACTTAGAGCCTATCCCAAAATTCGTTTGTAGTCAGGCACGGAACGGAGTAGAGTGCCGTTGGGACGCCACTCCGCTGCGCTGCGTGGCTGACTACGAACATTTTGGGGAGAGGCTCTTAGGAGTCGCCTGCTCATTGAAAAGATGGTAGAATCACTGGCACGAAAGAACTCGTGACTCGTCTCGATGACTGTCAGTATTTGATGGTCAGCCAGATCAATTACACCCTGACCCGCTTTGCTGACCACTGGGAGAAGTTCAGCCATAGCGTGACGATGCGTTTGTAAACGATGTCTTTGGATTCGCCCGGATAAATCCTGAACTCGCTGCGATGTCCATTTGTCGTCTCGCGCTCGTCTAACAGTTTGCAGAACAGGAGTTTAGAGATTTCTTCTTGACGGGATGGCGAGTCGCTTTGAGTTTCCCGGAGCGACCCCAATTGCGCAGCGTGTTCGGCGAAACACCCAACATCTTCGCCGCCTCGCGCAGTTTCACGTAGCCGTCCAGTTTCTTTCTCATGGCTGTCTCTCCAAAAAGGTTTGGCAACGTTCGTAGTTTACCAAAACAGCCGCTCAAGGTCAAACTTGGAGGGAAGGTGTGCGTATTATGTCGTTAGTGGATTTTGCGACGGGCAGATGTTGTGATAGAATCAGAGTAGGAGGTCAATAACATAGCACACACGCTCATCAAAACCGAATTCGGCTTCGTCGGCGTCGCCGCCAGCGCGAAGGGCATCAAGCGGGTGTTACTGCCGCGCGCGGATGAGGATTCCGTGCGGCGGGAGTTGAACGGTATGGGGGATGATTCGCCGCAGGCGAAGGCTTACGTTAAAAGCGCGGCGGAAAAATTACGACGCTACTTTTGCGGCGAGAGCGTAGAATTTAGTGAGCCGCTGGATTGGGAGGGAGAGCCTGAGTTTTACCGCCGAGTGTGGAATGAACTGCTGAAAGTGCGGCGCGGAGAAACGCTGAGTTACATGGAATTGGGTCGGCGCGTAGGAGCCTCTCGCGGCGCGGCGCGGGCGGTGGGACAGGCGATGGCGCGCAATCCGATTCCTGTGATAGTGCCCTGTCACCGCGTCTTGCGGAGCGATGGCTCGCTGGGCGAGTTCGGCGGTGGGTTGCCACTCAAGCGGAAGATGTTAGAATTAGAGAAGGATGAAGGATGAGAGATAAGGGATGAACACGACCTTCATCTCTCCTCCCTTATTCTTGGCTTTGAAAGGTGTGCACGATGCGTCACTTCATTCTGCGCGTGATTGTGTCGGGTGTGGGATTACTGTTCGTGGCTCATGCGTTCTTCCCGCAGGGCATCATCATTGAGGGTGTGAAGGCATCCATTATGGCGGTGGGGCTGATTGGGATACTCAATGCGCTGGTTCGTCCGCTGTTGTTCATCGTCAAACTGCTGACGTTTCCGGTGAACCTGTTGACGTTGGGGCTGTTTGGGCTGCTGCTGTCGTGGGTCGTGAACGTGCTGATTTTTCTCATCGTCGGACAGGGGGGGTTGATTGATGGTTTTGAGGTGCGCGGTGTGGGCGCGGCGGTCATAGGGTCCTTCGCGCTGTCTGTGATCAACGGCTTTGCGACCATGCTCATCGGTCGCAACAAAGAGGACGACAAATGAACACGAACGAGAATCGGTCGCTGCAATTTGTCATCATCACGGGGTTGTCGGGCGCGGGAAAGACGCAGGTGATTCGCTACCTGGAGGACTTCGGTTTCTTCTGCGTTGACAACCTGCCGCCCGCGCTGCTGCGCACGTTTGCGGAGTTGTGTCATCGCTCTGAGGGCGTCAGCAAAGTCGCGCTGGTGATTGACATTCGGGGCGGGCAGTTTTTCGGCGAACTGTTTCAGTCGCTGGACGCGCTGAAAGAGTTGGGGCAGAATTATCACATTCTCTTTCTGGATGCTGATGATGAGATACTGGTGAAGCGGTTCAAAGAGACGCGGCGACGGCATCCGCTGCAAACCGGCGAGGAGGATTTGCTGCAGTGCATCCGCGCCGAACGCGCCGCGCTGACCGAAATCCGTGAACGCGCCGACCTCATCATCAACACCAGCCACACCGACACCCGCGAACTGCGCGACCAGATTGCCGAGATGTTCTTGGGCAGCGAGAAAAACGCGGAAATTCTGGTCAACGTGGTCTCATTCGGTTTCAAGTATGGTATTCCTCTGGATGCGGATATGGTTTTCGATGTGCGGTTTTTGGCGAATCCCCATTACGTGCGCGAGTTGTCGCAATTGGACGGCACGTATCAGGAAGTCATAGATTACGTGCTGCGCGATGGGGTGTCCCGCGAGTACGTGCAGCGATTGTGCGATTTTGTGGGCTTTGCCATGCCGCATTTCGTCGCGGAGGGCAAAGCCTACCTCAGCCTCGCCATTGGCTGCACCGGCGGGCAGCACCGCTCCATCGTGATTGCCAATGAACTGGCGAAGTTCCTCAAGGATAAGGGGTATCGCGTCAACGTTCATCACCGCGACATCCTCCGCAAACGGGCAGAGACGGCAGTGCAATCTTCGTAGGTTGGCTTAGGTTGGCTTAGGTTGACTCGGTGGGAAGCAAACTCAGCAAACCTTAGCCAATCGGCTATGAGGCGAAAGACGTATGAATTCCTTCGTTGAAAGCACGACGCCCTCCCCCCAACATCCCGTGATGGTTCGCCTCCGGCACCTCTGCAAGTGGCTGCATCCGGGCATGGGGGTCAAGCGGTGGGGGCTGATGGTTTTCGCGGGCGTGGGGTTGACGAGTTTGGGTGTGGCGATTGCCCGCGACCTCGACCTCGCGTGGCCCGTGACTGAGTTGCTTTACAAGGTCACGAAGCAATTGGTGCCGCACACCGTCAGCGGCGGCGTCATCGCGTTCATCGGTTTGATGCTGGTGGCAGTGGGCGTGCGGCAGACGGTGCGTTCGATTGCGGCGGTCATCGCGCCAGATGACAAGCCGTTGGTGGACGTCATTTACGAAAAGCGGCAGTTGGAGCGGGGCTATCGCGTCGTGGTCATCGGCGGCGGCACGGGGCTGTCGGTGCTACTGCGGGGCATCAAAAAGCATACGAGCAACATCACGGCGGTTGTCAACGTCGCTGACGACGGTGGCAGTTCGGGGCGACTGCGCGAGCACGGCTACGCGCCGCCGGGCGACATTCGCAACTGCCTCGTCGCGCTTGCCGACGTAGAGCCGCTGATGGAGGACCTCTTCCAGTATCGTTTCAGCGGCATGGGCAACGACTTCGACGGGCACTCGTTCGGCAACTTGTTTATCGCCGCGCTGACGGACGTGACGGGCAACTTTGAGAAGGCGGTCAAGGCGGCCAGCAAAGTCCTCTCCATTCGCGGGCGCGTGCTGCCGGCGACGCTGGACGACGTGAAGTTGGGCGCGCACCTGGAGAACGGCGAGACCATCGTCGGGCAGACCAAAGTGAACCAAGCGACCTCTCCCATCGAGCGGGCGTTTTTAGAGCCTGCCTGCCCGCGCGCGTTGCCCGAAGTGTTAGAAGCCATCCGCGATGCGACGGCAATCGTCATTGGTCCGGGGAGTTTATACTCGTCCCTCATGCCCAACCTACTCGTCCCCGAAATCGCGGCGGCGGTGCGGGCGTCGAAAGCCATCAAAATCTACGTGTGCAACGTCATGACGCAGCCGCGTGAAGCGTTAGGCTACTCGGCGTCCGACCACATCCGCTCCATCATCCGACACGCGGGCGAGGGGTTGATTGACTACGTGCTGGTCAACATGAAGAAGCCGTCGACGCCCGTGCTGGAACGCTACCATCAGGCGGGCGCGGACTATGTAGAGCCGGACATTGAAAACATCACTGCGCTGGGCATTACGTCCATCACGGGCGACTTCATCAACGAAACCCTCGTCGTGCGCCACGACTCACAGAAGTTGGCGGACGCGATATTCCTGCTGGTGGAGCAAAATCGGCGGTAGGTTCTCCCTCGAAAATCGTCGGCATAGGATGCCGAACTGGTCTATCGCCCCCCTGCCCCCGTTGA
>FWWM01016391.1_pt1 | contig 11042 bp, 8 predicted proteins | sample 2228351 | NCBI WGS metagenome assembly FWWM01 (sample SAMEA103939774, study PRJEB20133) | metagenome
ATCTTTTCCAACTGCTTCGGAATTTATTTCACTTAACTCCTTCTGTTTTTCCTCATGATACGCAAAAAGCAAAATTAAAACACCAATCGTAACAGATGCATCTGCAATGTTAAAAATTGGCCACCTATCGATGTGATAACCGAATAGATTTATATCAAAAAAATCAATATCGATAAAATCAACAACTCTACCATGAAAAAGCTTGTCATAGCCAAAAATTACACCATAAAAAATTCTATCGATCAAATTTCCAATCGCTCCACCCAAAATCATACCCAGTGAAAATCGTACCGCAAAATTTCCATTTCTAACTTTATAAAGGTAAAAGAAGATAATCACGACAGCAATAAGCGCAAGAATCGTAATATAAAGTTTATCTCCAATTTCTATCCCAAACGCAATTCCTGGATTTTCGGTATAAGTTAACCTAACAAGGTCACCTAACACTTGCTTTGATTCCCCAAGCCTCATACCTTCAACTTTGATCCCAAACAAGGGGATTTCAAATCCACGAACGAGAAGCTTTGTTATCTGATCAAGCAAAACTACGAAAAGCGATATAAAAAGAATGCGCACTTGTATTTAGAATCCTTTCTTTTGCTTCGTTTTACAAGCGAGGCACAGTTGTGTATGAGGGACAGCCTCAAGACGGCGTTTATCTATCAATTTACCGCAACTTATGCAAACGCCGTATGTCCCGCGTTCAATTCGAGCAAGTGCAGCATCGATATAGTTTAACATCTTCTCCTCACGAGCTATGAAAAACATCGTCTTCTCCCTTTCCTCAGTCTCAGTCCCATATTCCATATGAATTGAATATGGAGTCCCAACCGGTCTATCGTTTTGCATGGTTGATTCAATCAAAGATTGTTTATGAGCTTCAAGCATTTCAACGATCTCATCTCGTTTCTTCAATAGGATTTGTTTAAAATGCTGGAGTTCCTCTTTTGAATAAGATGGTCTTTCCTGGACTTGCTCTTTCAAACTTTGTTCTTTTCCCGAATCATTAGAAAGTGTAGTTGTAACAACGAAGTTTTCTGCTGGCTTCGTTTCGGCTATCTCAACTTTTTGGACCTTTTCAGTCTTCTTTTTCGGAGATACTTTCTTCTTAGTTACCTTTCTGGTTTTGGCTTTTTTAACCAGTTTCTTTGCTGATCTTTTGGCTGATTTCTTCCCAGTAGCCTTTTTCTTTGTTGACTTGGTTTTTCTCTTCGCCATATCGCACCTCGCAAAAGTTTTAAATTAATTTAACTCTTTCAATCGATATCTCGCACGGTTCATCGTTGACATCCCATTTCTTGACATAATCCGCTATTCTGAAGTCATCACTCAATTCAATCGCAAGCGTTTCATTCTTAATATAATCGCTTAAAGCAAACACAGCCTTTTTCAATCTCTCTGATTCAGCTTTAAAGAAAATACGAATCCTATCCGTCACCTCAAAATTCGCCTCCTTTCTCATATTTTGAACCCTATTTACAAATTCACGAGCGAAACCTTCGTTTATTAACTCCTCTGTTAACTCCGTATCCAACGCAACTGTTACAACTCCATCTGATTCAACAACCCAACCTTTGATATCCTCGCTGAAGATATCAACATCGTCGGCTGTTATTTCAACTTTTTCACCATCGACAATTATTTCAATCCTTCCGTTTTTCTCAATCTCTTTTATTTGCGATTTATTTAGTTCTCTTATCGCCTGCGCTACTTTTTGTGCTTTTTTCCCAAATTTTGGTCCAATTGACTTAAAGTTAGGCCTCGCTTTACTTTCAACTATTTCAGAATCATCGTCGACATATTCGATTGCTTTAACATTTATCTCATCAAGGATGATATCTTTCATCATTTCGATTTGAGCTCTTTCGGTCTCATCCGAAACAGGTATGATAATTCTCCTCAACGGCTGACGAACTTTGAGATTTTTCTTCGCCCTCAACGACCTGACGACATAAACGATCCTTTGAGCAAGCTCCATCCTCTTTTCGAGTTCTGGGTCGATTTCATCTTCGTTTGGCTCCGGGATATAAGCAAGATGGACAGATTCGTAAAGCTCCTTTTTCGCAACAGAATTTAAATTCCTATAGATTTCATCAGCTAAAAATGGCGCAAACGGAGCCATAAGCTTCGAAATTGTAATTAGACATTCGTAAAGTGTTTGGAATGCGGAGATTTTATCTTTTTCAATGCCACTTTTCCAAAATCTTCGTCTGCTTCTGCGGACATACCAGTTTGAAAGTTGATCTATCGTAAATTCGGATATCAAACGCGCCGCTTTCGTCAGATCATATTCATCCATTGCTTGTATATAATTTTTCACAAGCGAATTAAGAACTGAAATTATCCATCGGTCTATCTCCGGTCTATCTTTGACAGGGATTCTTTCCTCAGAATAAGTGAACTTGTCTATGTTTGCATAAAGTGTGAAGAAAGAGTAAGTATTAAGAAGTGTGCTGAAGAATTTTCTTTGTATTTCGACGATGTCATCTTCATTGAAAAGTTTCGGTTTCCAAGGTGGGCTAACTGACATAAGATACCATCTGACCGAATCAGCTCCATATTTTTCGACAACTTCAAATGGATCGACAACATTTCCTTTCGACTTGGACATTTTCTGCCCTTCTTTATCAAGTATAAGCTCGTTGACGACCACATGTTTATAAGCAGGCGAATCAAACAGAAATGTTGAAATTGCATGAAGCGAATAAAACCATCCACGCGTTTGATCAATGCCTTCCGCTATGAAATCAGCTGGGAAATTTTCTTTAAATAACTCAACATTTTCAAACGGATAATGAAATTGTGCGAATGGCATAGCTCCTGAATCAAACCAAACATCGATCACCTCAGGAGTCCTTCTCATTTCTCCATCACACTTTTTACAATAAAAAATAATCTGATCAACGAAAGGCTTATGAAGATCAAGGGGTTCTGGAACATTTTTACCCTCTTTTAGAATCTCTTCGATACTACCAATCGCTCTCATATCGCCACACTTTTCACAAATCCATATGTTAAGCGGGGTTCCCCAAAATCTATCTCTCGAAAGAGCCCAATCTTTGTTTTCCTCAAGCCAATTCCCAAATCTACCAGAGCCAACCTCTGGTGGATGCCATTGAATTTGCTTGTTGAGTTCTATCATCTTATCGACATAACGAGTTGTGCTTATATACCAAGATTCACAAGCGTAATAAAGCAAAGGAGTTTTACATCTCCAGCAATGTGGGTAACTGTGAACTATCGTTTCCTTTTTATAAAGCAAGCCACGGGATTTCAAATTTTGAATTATCTCAGGGTCAGCGTCCTTAACAAATTTTCGCTTAAAATCAACGATCTCATCTATAAATTTACCGCTTTTATCCACAGGCTGAAGCGTTGGCAAATCGTATTCCTTCCCAACTTGATAATCTTCCTCACCAAATGCAGGTGCGATATGAACGATTCCAGTTCCCTCTTCTGTGCTTACAAAATCGGCTGTGATAACATAAAAAGCCTTTTTATCAACAGGAATATAACTGAATAATCTTTCATACTCCCTTCCCTTCAAATCACGCCCTTTATACTCCTCTAAAATCTCGTAATCGCCATCTATAACATTTAATCTATCTTTTGCAAGGATTAAGTTCTCATCCTTATGCGAAATTTTAACATAATTTACCTCAGGATGAATAGCAAGGGCAACGTTTGAAATCAAAGTCCACGGTGTCGTCGTCCAGACAAGAAAATATGTATTCTCTTCGCCTTTAACTTTCATCTTAACATAAATCGATGGATCTTTCACATCCTCATAACCTTGAGCGACTTCGTGGGATGAGAGCGGGGTTTCACACCTTGGACAATATGGTTGAATCTTATGGCCTTTGTAAATATATCCGCTATCGAAAAATCTCTTCAAAGCCCACCAAATTGATTCAATATATTCATTTGTAAATGTTATGTAAGCATTATCTAAATCGTTCCAGTATCCAATCCTTTCTGTCATCTCCTCCCAGTCGTCAAGATACTCAAAAACGGATTTCTTGCATTCAGCGTTGAATTTTTCTATACCATACTTTATGATTTCATCCTTATGTTTTATGCCAAGTTTTTTTTCAATTTCAATTTCAACCGGTAGACCGTGCGTGTCCCATCCTGCTTTCCGATAAACTCGAAAGCCTCTCATCGTTTTATATCTGCAGACCAAATCCTTTATCGTCCTGCTCATAACATGATGAATCCCTGGGCGACCATTGGCGGTCGGCGGACCTTCATAAAATGTAAAATTAGGTTTGCCCTCACGCGTGGTTATGCTTTTTTCGAAAATTTTGTTCTCTTTCCAAAATTTTAAAATCTCCCGTTCAAGTTCAGAATACCTGATCTTGTCCGTCAGCTCTTTATACATGCTCTGGGGCTTTGACTTTATTTTAAAATGCTAAAAATTTTACTCAATTTTCAATGCTTTCTAAATATGAAAGACAAAATCCACAATATCAAAGTTAAAATTACGCTGAGCAAGATGCTAGTCGTCAACGGGAAATAAAATGTAAAGTTTCGCTTTTGTATCAAAATATCGCCCGGCAATTTGCCAAGGAAGGGGATCTTGCCCCCAACTTTATCAGCGATCAAAAATATAACCCCAAAAATAAAAATCAACGCGCCCAAAAGCATCAAAATTTTTCCAAATGATCCAAACATGGCGAATTAAACTTTGATTTTTTCAACAAGTCTTTTCATTAATAAAGTTAATTTCGGTTCGGTTTCAGATGCAACTTTTATAACATCTTCAAGGCTTAAAGGTTGAAGCGCATCAGGGAAACATTCATCGGTTATCACAGACACACCAAAAACTTTCATTCCCATATGATTTGCGACTATATTTTCTGGGACGGTAGACATCCCAACAGCGTCAGCTCCGATAAGACGCAAAAATCTATACTCAGCCCTTGTCTCAAGACTTGGACCCGTCATCGCTACATAAACACCTTTTTGAACCCTTATCTTCTCCTCCAAGGCAACCTGTTCAGCAAGTTCTATAAGCTCCTTGCTATATGGCTCAGACATATCTGGAAAACGTGGACCAAGTTCATCATCATTTGGACCAATTAACGGATTGTTCCCGAGCAAATTGATATGATCGACAATTATCATCAAGTCGCCCTTTCTGAAAAGCGGATTTAAACCCCCAGCAGCATTCGAAATCAAAAGATATCTCACGCCTAAAAATTTCATCACTCGCACCGGAAAAGTTATCTGCTTCATTGTATAACCCTCATAATAATGAAATCTACCTTGCATCGCGACAACATCTTTCCCCGACAATTTACCGAATATCAACTTCCCATGATGTGACTCCACCGTCGAGATTGGAAAATGTGGTATATTGTCATAGTCGATGACTGTTTCAACCTCGATCTCCTTAGCAAGTCCACCAAGCCCTGTGCCAAGAATTATTCCAATTTTGGGTTCAAGTTTAGTTTTGGTCCTTATGAAGTTTAAAGCTTCCATTATTTGCTGTTTAAGTTCGCTCATATCCTTTTATCCACTTTTTTATTGTTCAAGATTTTTAATTATATCATCAAGTTTGATTTTCTCTTCAATTTTCTCGCGTTCCTCGGATTTCAAACCCGTTGTAAGTAGATTTAATTTTTCAATCTCGGATGACAAAAAATTTCTCAACTCGTTTAAAATTCTCTCCTTTTCAAGTTTTAAAATTTGAACTTCCTTTTCAATTTTCGCAAGTTCAAGCTTAGAGTTATCAATCGCCTCCATCGCTTTGAGCTCCGCCTCTTTGATCAAAAGTCCTGCCTGCCTTTTCGCATTCTCAATGGTTTTTGTCGCAACATCCTGAGCCTGCGTTACAGCAAGTTGTAAATTTTTTTCAATTTGTTTATACTTTGAAACCTCTGCCTCAAGGATTGCGACTTTTTCTTTCAAATCTTTATTTTCCTGTAAAAGATTCTCATATTCATTCGCCACCATTTCAAGATAAACCCTGACCTCTTCAACATTATAACCTCTAAAAGATTTTTTAAATTGTTGTTTTTTGATCGCTAATGGAGTGAATTTCATCTCATCACCTATTGTTAATTTCTTGGACCAAATATCGCTGTTCCGATCCTAACTAAAGTCGCACCTTCCTCAACCGCAACTTCGAAATCATTGCTCATTCCCATGGAGAGATGTCTCATCTCGACATTTTTAAAATTAAATTTAGCAACTTCATCTCTTATCTCGCGCAACAACTTAAACATCGGTCTAACATCCTCTGGATTTGGTAAAAACGCTGCAACCGTCATCAAACCTTTTATCTTTACGAAATCGCAATTTTCTGAAATTTGTCTAACAAGTTCAACAACCTCGTCTGGTTTAACTCCATATTTTATCTTTTCTCCAGAGGTATTGACCTCGATTAAAATATCAATTACTCTATTTATTTTCTTAGCTCGCTTGTCAATTTCAAGCGCGAGTTTCAAACTATCAACAGAGTGTATTAGATGGATAAAATCAACTATATATTTAACTTTGTTCGTCTGTAGATGCCCGACGAAATGCCACCTTACGTTTTCTATTGAACTTCGCTTTTCAAGGAGCTCCTGGACTCTATTTTCGCCTATGTCAACTATTCCCAAATTTATAACTTCTTTAATCTTATCAACGGGAACCGTTTTAGTTACCGCAACTATCGTTACCTCATCAGGGCTTCTTCCGACTTTAAGACAGGATTCCCGAATTCTTTGTTTTATTTTTGCAATGTTTTCAGCTATCATCAAAAGAAAGCAAGCGAAGTGCTTTTGAAATTTAAATATAAATTATAATAGGCAAAAAATCAAATCGAAATTCCCTTCTATAAACTTAGCTCCGTTCCCTACCTCTTGACATTAACTTCAAAACTTTTTAGATTAAAGCTGAAAACAAAACCAAAATATGGAGGGATATCATGGCAGGGAAAAAAATCTTGATGCTTGTTGGGGACTTCGTGGAGGACTACGAAGTCATGGTGCCATTTCAGGCACTCCAAATGGTAGGTCACACCGTTCATGCAGTTTGCCCTGGTAAAAAAGCCGGCGAGAAGGTTAGAACCGCTGTTCATGATTTTGAAGGAGACCAAACCTACAGCGAAAAACCAGGGCATAATTTCACGCTTAATGCGACATTTGATAATATCAAACCAGAAGAATACGATGCCCTTGTCATCCCTGGGGGAAGGGCGCCCGAATATATCAGGATGAACGAAAGGGTGCTTGAAATCGTTAGACATTTTGCTGAGAATAACAAACCGATAGCTGCTATCTGCCACGGTGCACAAGTTTTAACCGCATCTGGTGTCGTCAAGGGTAGAAAGATCAACGCTTATCCAGCGGTTGGTCCAGAGGTAAAAGCTGCGGGTGGAGAATATGTTGAATTGCCTTGGGATAAGGCAATCGTCGATGGAAATATCGTGACCGCTCCTGCCTGGCCAGCTCATCCAGATTGGTTGGCAAAGTTCCTTGAATTGTTGGGAACGAAAATAATTCATGAGGAGAAAGTCACTGTGTAAACCAAAAGAGGACAGCGGAAACGCTGTCCTCGCTGTTTTTAAAAATTGGTAAGAATTCAAGAAACACTTGAATTAATAACTCGTATATAAATTTTAAATTAAAAAACATGTAGGAGGTGAAAAAATGAGCGAAACAAAAGAAAAACTGGTAAGAATTCAAGAAACACTTGAATTAATAACCCGAGAAGGGTGGTTTTTAGTCCTTTTCATACTTATTGGAACTATAACTCCGCCAATTGTTACCAGGGGATTTGATTTTGAAAAAATAAACATAATTATCTATCACATACTCAGTAATTCTTTACTTGAAACTATTCCCCCTGCAGTTTATCCAATTTTCAAAATTATCCCGATAATTTTAATATTTACTCTAATTCTTTTTGGAAATCGTTTTAATAGGCTCTTTTCCATTTACGCTGGAATTAACTATCTTCTCTTTGCATTTCTTCAAAATATAGCGATAACTGATAAATACGGTTTTGGAATAGTGACAGGCAGTTTCATTCTTATTATACTTGTTGCTATCTTTTGGCTCTGGGAAGCTTATACAAGTAGGAATGATTTTACTTATCATAAAATATCCATCATACGATACTGGGTGGTTCCATTAGCATTTTTAGCCTTCTGGTATCCAATAAATCTTGAAACACTGAGGCCCGACTTCAATCTTGCTTATTTATTCACTAATTCAGCAGGTTTAGCCTTTTGTCTGATGACACCTCTTTATCTTGGGATACTTACTCTTTATTATCCCAAGGTTAACATTGCAGTGCTCAGGGTTACAAGCCTTTGTGGAGTAATAATTGGTTTTTGGAATATGGTGGGAAATTTTTTTATGAGACCTGATATACTTTGGTGGAATGGTGTCTTGCACCTACCGCTTGTTTTTATATCCATTTATGCTCTCATCCTTTCTTTTAGAAAGACACAATTGTTAGAATACACAAAGGAGATAAAGTAGAGGCTATGGGATTTGGCGCGGGCTTTGGAGCTATGAAGGCTTTCCTGGTCGGTCTTGGTTCCTTTCTTTGGAGTCTACTTATATTTTATTTCCTGAAATTCAAAATAAGCTCTCCCTGAGTATAAGTTTCTTGCTGCCGAGCCTGATTCACTTCTGGTTATTCCCGCTGGCATTTTAGAGAGAGTTACAGCTATTTTCACACATACATTTTCATCTATGCTGGGCAGAGTAGAAAATGGAGGTGGTTTTGGGTTTCGTTTTCTTATAAAACTGCTGTAGACGGGATAACGGGCTTCGCTCATATTACATATGGAATTGAAAATCTCACAACAATAGGAATATGGGCATCGCAAACTTAATTTATACACTTAGCAAGATATGATTTATAAAGACTTTTATTTTGCGACAGTTCAAATCACGCCAAAGCGAAACCAAAATTCGGATTTGATTTTTTAAAAAATTTTATATAACATTGTAAGTGTAAGTTAAAAAGCGGGGCGTAGCGCAGATGGTTAGCGCGCTTGGTTCGGGACCAAGAGGTCCCCGGTTCGAGTCCGGGCGCCCCGACTCCTTTTAAAAATATACCCTTACCTCAACCCCCGCTATATGAATAACTCCATTGGAAGTAAAACGACCATTGTAATTCCCACCAACTTGAATATAATCCCCAACATTATACGAAAAATTCAACCTGACAAAAATGCTTCTACCAAGGTAATTTCCCTCAACAAGTTCATAACTTGGGATTCCAACCATGCCACGTACTATAATTTCATTTCTCTCAACTTCAAAATCGACCCTCCCTCTTTTGCTCAAAAGCCAACTCAATCTCATACTTTCATGATTTAAATCCGCCCTTTTCTCGCCTAAGTCTTTATTTCGCCCAATCCCAACTTTAAAACTTAACTCCACATAATTAAATGGCTTGTAAAAAATCTCAAGGTTCAAACTCCGCCCATAGACATCAAATAAATCACTTTCTCTAAATCCGCCTGTCGACTTCTTATTTTTTACCAAACCTTCCAACTGAAATCCTAAATCATACTCCGGATACCATCTAATCCTAAAGGAGTTCTCAAAACCCGATACCTTTCTCGTCACAGTGCTATAACTATACATTGAACCCGTTCTCAAATATCTATACCGCAAAGAGAACTTTTTACTGTTCTCGAAAAGATACAAATCCTGTCTAAATGTCATCACACCGCTCATAGTTTTGTTTTCATGTTGAAAATATCTTAATCTCAAAAAATAAATTTTTCTCCACGATTCCAAACTATTCTCAGAAACTTGAAAATATGTATCACTTGAAAATGCGGATAAAATCTTTGAAAACGCGCTTTTGTCACTAAATAATCTTTCAGGATAAAATCTCAAATTGAAACTTGCATCTACATTTGCACTTGGGATGAGTTTTCCACTTGGCAAATTCAGCAAAATATAATCTCCATCGAACTTTGTTTGCTCAAATTCATTTGGGTCTTGAATTCCGTTGCTGTTTAAATCGCCAAGATATCTGTAATTACCGGTTCCGCGTTGAACTTTTATAAAAACAGGTTCAAGTGAAGAAACCATCTTCGTCATTGCCCGATAAACGAAACTAGCTCTCAATGATCGATTTAAAATCTCCGCTCTTCCTTGAATCCTTGCAAGCGCATTGTCAACACTTTCTGATGAACCAGCATAAGTTTTCTTGCTTAAAATCAGTTCGGAGCTAATGCTAAATTTTTCCGCATTAAAATTCGCTTTATAATTTTGATTTCTTGTGATGCTTGCGCGCGTATAACGACCAGCCTTAACAGAATCGTCAAACCTTACTTCATACGAAAAACCAGATTTAAATTTTTTAAATCCGACCTCAAATCCCGGCATTAACCTCAAAAATCTGAAACTTCCAGCGCTTATCGAATCACCAATGTGTATTTCTCTCAACTCCATTTCATAATCAAAAAATGGCATTAGAAAATCGATTTTATAATTAACATTGCCTCTATCCCTCAACCATTTCGAATTTTCAAACTCTGATTTTGAAATTAAAACTTCAGCAACATTATTTAATCTCGGCAAACCGCTCTCGTCAAGTTTTAAGTTAGCCGTTCCTCTATTCGTTTTAAATTTATCGCCTCTTTTTAAAAATCCATAGCCAACTTCAAAAGAACTTTTCTTAAACAAATCAAATCTAAGTGAAGATTCTGTCATCGTTTCATCAAGTTGCAAATTTTCACCAATTATATTCCATTTTCTATCGAATTCAACAATATCAAACCTATCGATGCTGTAGAAGTTTTTGTCCCTGTACCTTTGAAAAATGTTGAAATTTATCCTTCTCAATCCCTTTTCAGAGATTTCACTGCTTGAATAGCCAAGACCATATTTTAAAGCGACGCCTTTATTATCTTCGTCACCGATTGTGGAAAGTAGATTTTTATCGAAATTGCTCAAACCTGTTTCAAGGAAAAAATTAAAACCACCAGTTTTATATTCCGTCCTCAAATCGACAAGTTGTGACGACTGCGGGATTGGCAGAAAGATAATAGGTAAGTAATCTCCTTTACCTTTGCCCAC